>Ga0066837_10000335_pt1 | contig 21440 bp, 20 predicted proteins | sample ETNtaG_25_FD_66730 | JGI IMG/M metagenome (GOLD analysis project Ga0066837, IMG submission 66730) | Marine microbial and viral communities from oxygen minimum zone, Eastern Pacific Ocean - ETNP201302SV86 | ecosystem: Environmental > Aquatic > Marine > Oceanic | place: Pacific Ocean: Eastern... | reverse complement strand
GGACTTTTTGCAGACCAAGCCGGGCGCTTGATCCGCGTGGCGCCGCCTTCTCCCGCAAGGGAGAAGGCAGGTCAGTGGCCTAGATATCCACCTCGTCATCGCCGAGCGCATAAAGGGCTGTGGCCGCTTGCTGCAACACAGCTGCGGCCTTGCGCTGCTGGTCCTTGTCGCCGCGCCGCACGCGCTTGATCGCCCCTTTGAGCGCTTTGCGGGCGGCCTCAAGCTCGGGAATGGCGTCCTGCATCGGCCGATCCGGCCCGCCGTCATCGCGTTCAGCCCATTGCGGCGGCACATTGCCGTCCTCCGGATTGCCGCCAAAGGGCCAGTCGGCTTTGACAAACTCGCGGAACCGGCTCATCTGCTCACCCGTGCGGGCCAGAAAATCCAGTGTCCCGGCCACCGCCTCGCGATTGTCCTCGAGATGGCGCCTGCCCTCTTCAGTGATGGTATAGAGCTTCTTGTTGCCATCGGTGGCCGAGGTCACAAAACCGGCTTCCTCCAAGTAAGTCAGGGCTGGATACACAATGCCCGGGCTCGGCGAATAAACGCCATTGGAACGCTCTTCCACTGCCTTGATCAGATCATAGCCATGCCGCGGCTGCTGCTCGATGAAATAGAGCGCTACCAGCCGAACATCACCGGACGCCAGCATGCGGCCGACACGAAAATTGCCGCCAACCTGCCCCAGCTCTTCATCGGCCATGCGGGCCATCCGGCCCCAGCCGCGCCGTGCCATGCGCTCGATATGGCGCCAGTTCGGCTCACCGTTCTTCCAATAGCTCATAACCTATCTCCAGATATATCATAAAGCCCTTCAGCCTAGAGATTGGCGCCAATAGGCGTGCGTTCAAGATATATCTTGGAAGTTTTTCCAATTGGCGACCGGCCCGTTGCGCAACTGGCTGCTGCCAGGCCAAAAAACAAAAAACCCCGGGCAGGGGGGCCCGGGGTGATAACTCTGTTTCAGCGCTATTCGCCTGCGATCAGGTCGGGATCACCGGCGAGCCGCCGTCGCGGTCAAACTCGCCATGGCGGCGGAAGCGCCACATATAGGTGGGCAGGATCTCGTCCATGCCGGTGGGCGCAATGTCGAAGGCGGCCAGGGTGCGCTTTTCCTTCCTGGCCTCTTCCGAAACCACATTGTCCACGCCGAGCAATTCCACCTGATCAGGGGTAATCAGCGGCTTGAATGGCAGGATGCCAAGCAGTGCAGCCATGAACTTCATCAGCCCGGACGGCACCGAAACGAGCATGGGGTTGCGCCCCGCTTCGCGCAGAATACGCTCCATGAGCTTCCTGTGGCTCTCCACATCCGGTCCGCCCAGCTCATAGATGCGCCCGGTCTTGACCGCGCCTTCGGCGGCCTTGGCCATGGCCTCGGCAACATCACCCACATAAACGGGCTGGAACAGCGTATTGCCAGAAATCAGCGGCATGACCGGCAGGATACGGGCCATCGCCCCCATCAGGTTGAAAAAGCCATCGGCCTGACCGAACATCAGCGAGGGGCGGATGATGACCGCCTGCGGGAAGGCCGCAAGCACGGCCTCCTCGCCCTTGAGCTTGGAGGCGGCATAGACGCTGACCGGGGCAGCCTTGTCTACGCCCAGTGCCGACATATGCACCAGCGTTGTGACCCCGGCCGCCTTGGCGGCGCGCGCCACCGTTTCGGCCCCGCCCACATGCACCGCTTCAAAAGTCTGCTTGCCGGCCTGGTGACCGATACCGACCAGGTTGATGGCGATATCAGCGCCTGCAAGGGCACGCTGCACGGAGGCCTCGTTGCGCAGATTGGCCTGCACGGGCACGACCTGCCCCACGCTGCCGAACATGCGCACGTCTCCAGCCAGGTCGGGGCGGCGCACCGCCACGCGGATGCGATAGCCCTTCCGGGCCAGCAATTGCACCAGATGATTGCCGACAAATCCCGACCCGCCGAAAATGGTGACGAGCTTGGGAATATTGCGATCCATGGTGGGGCTCCGAGATCAGGCAAGACCGATAATGGTTCCGCTTCTAGCCCAGCCCGCTTGCTCCTGTCGAGCCTTTGCAGTGCGCCCCCAGGCCCCTTTAGCGCGGGGAAGGGCCAGCATGGGCCCGGTTAAGTCCAAGGTGCCGGTGCATAGTTCCGACATTCTCCATTAAAGCGCATTGACAAGACCCCGCCATCACCATAGACACACCGCCGTCGCCCAGATGGCGGAATTGGTAGACGCGCACGGTTCAGGTCCGTGTGCCGCAAGGCGTGAAGGTTCGAGTCCTTTTCTGGGCACCATTATTCCGGCCAAGGCGTTGATTTAGTTCAACGTCTTGGTATTCTTGAGTTTTAGGCTCGCCCCTATGTCACACAGGGGTGTCACGCATGGTACTCAAGATGGCTAGACCGACTCGTCGAAAAGGGTCGTCTCTTTTCCAGTTTAGACAGCGCATCCCGAGCGATGTCCGCAGCGCAGCTGTGGGCAAAGTGTTCGCGGTGCCTGTCGGCGCTGAGGAGGCGGTCATCCGAATTGGCCCAACGACTCAGACCATTCAATTTTCTCTGAGAACGCGAGACCCCGCCGAGGCAAAGGCGCGCAAGTCAGCAGCTAATGCGTACCTGGACGAAAGGTGGGCGTCGCTTAGAGCCGGGCCGAAGAGCTTAACCCACAAACAGATGGTTGCACTCTCGGGAGAAATCTACCGGGAGATTGTTACTTCGTCGGAGGACGATCCGGGTCAGCCAGAAGGTTGGCAGTTCCTGCACAACCTCATTAACCGCCCCGTGGTCGGCAGCGGTCTACGGATTGGCCGAAAAGCTCGTGTTGCACCCAATAGGCCGGACATCACACAGCGCGTTCTCGCTCGCCATTCCCTAGACATTGATAATGAGAGCCGAGCGCGTCTTCAGGAGCATGTTAGGTCTGTGATGTCCGACGCGGCACTCAGGCTGAAGGCAAACGCTGAAGGTGACTATAGCGAAGACCAAACAGCCAAACGCTTCCCCACCTTCAAAACTGAGACCCCTCGTGTTTCCACAGGGGAGGCCGTGGAGCAGACTTTGACCGGACTTGTGGAAGACTGGTGGCGGGAAGCTAAAGCCGCTCAGCGGTCACGTAAGACCTATCAGAGCTATGAAAGCGCCGTACGTATGTTCGTTAAAATGCTTGGGCACGATGACGCCCGCGCGGTGAGCAGAGCTGACGTTGTGAGGTTCAAGGACGAACGTTTGGCAGCGGGGGTCTCTCCTAAGACCGTCAGGGGTAGCAACCTCGTGGGCCTTCGGACGGTCTTTAGGTGGGGAGTCGCCAACGGTCGGGTGGCGCTCGATCCGACCGAGGGGGTGTCGGTCGTATCTCAGAGGGTCGTCGTGAAGCGACAAAAGTCGTTCTCTGGCGACGAAGCGATTGCCATTCTGTCCCACGCCTCACTGCACAAGCAGGGGCGGGAACAAGACCGAACATTTGCCGCCAAGCGTTGGATACCTTGGCTATGTGCCTTCAGTGGCGCGCGCGTTGGCGAAATGGCGCAGCTCCGAAAAGTGGACGTTTATCCTGTCGGTGCGCGCTGGGTTATGCGCATCACTCCGGAAGCTGGAGACGTAAAGGATGCAGAAGCGCGCGAGGTGCCAATCCACAGGCAGCTGGTGGGTATGGGGTTTCTCAAATTTGTAAGGTCCGCGCCGGGGCCGTACCTATTTCTGAAGCCCAATGCGAGCGGAGAAGTCCATGGCGTTCGTTCAGCCCTTATCAATCGGCTTGGGGAGTTTGTTCGTCAGGTGGTGCCGGATAAGGGCGTGGCCCCAAACCACGGCTGGAGACACACCTTCAAGACCCGTGCGAGGGGCGCTGGGGTGAACCCTGAGACCATAGACGCAATCTGCGGCCATGCGCCCGCGAATGTCGGCGCGCGATACGGGGAGACTCCGTTAGAGGCAAAGATAGCGGCAATAGACTCGCTCCCCGATGTGCGACTGCCAAAGGAAGAAACAGAGGCTCGCGTGTCCGGCGACAACTGAATTTCCCGAGATGACACCGACTGATGGCGAGCCACGCAAGCAGCAAGTCCGTTCGCAACGCTAGGGACGCTGGTAAGGATGCAATTGTTGGTCTGCGCGGCTCTTGGCCGGAGGGCTTTGTTTGATAAGCGCTTGAAATATAACCGAACTAGTTCGACTGCGTGAAAAACCTTGACGATTCAAGGGGGTTAACCTATTTTAATGCCGTTCGGGGACGCGGCGAATGCGTCAGGGGGCCTAACGGCCCCCACCCGACGGCGGACCGCCCCACCCTTTGTCGGGGAACTTCACGAACCCGTACCCTTTGATGGCACCATTTTTCGCATTCGTCCGCAAAGCTGGCTTGATAAGGCGAGCAAAAGACGAGTCTTTGAAGTTCAGTGCTCGCCCAATGGCGCCAGCTACCATGTCTGATAGTTGGATGCCAATGCTGAGGTGAGAGGGGCTGAAAAAAATGGCTTCGACCATGTTTTCATATGAGCTTGAAACAGGGGAATTGCCGTCAACCAACGATTGATGGCGAGCGCGCAACGCCTCGTCCTGGTTCTTTCCGCGCGGGTCGGCGATAATCATACCTAACTGCTTGTCCCCTACCGTCCGGCTTAGGTCTTGTAGGTGATACTGAAAGCGTTCGGAAATCGGTTTGTAGGTGAAGTGGTAAAGGTCTTCTGGCGTTTCGACATAGCCCTTGTCGTACGCCGCCAAAGCGTCGGATGCGCAGCAAATGACGGTCAGGCTCTTGCGGCTGGTGATTATCGAAAATAGCCGCTCTCGGAAACGGTCTCTCGCATTCTGGTCTAGATGAGAAAGGGGGTTGGCCGGGTCGTTGTTCTCCCCGCCGAAGTATCGCCACTTGATCTCGCCTTTTACGTCAAAATCCTTGTGAGCCTTTAGTTGCCTAACCTCTTTTGCTACCCCGTGCCACTGACTCTCGTGCATGATAAGACCAGCCATAACAAAGTAGCGCCGGTCAGCAGCGCGTCGTGCGGTCGGTGGAGTGCCGCTTTCGTCAACAAAGCAAAGGTGCATTAAGAATAAATCGCGGGGGCGCGAAAAATAGTCAATTGGACAAAGTCAAAGAAATTGCCGAATCTGTGGAGACAGACGTCAGGCCTCCGTCAGATTAGACGTCCGTGATGCGCAAGCCCTTCTGCACTCAAGCCTGTTCCCCAGCCTCCCACTTGGCCAACGCAGTGCTGGCTTTCGCTGGGTCCTCCTTTATTCTGAGGACGGTCTGACGAGAAAGCCCAGTCGCGCGTGAAATGTCAGTGGTTCCTGCGGTTCCTGCGGCTATCATCCCCACCACGGTATCTAACGTTTCACGATCATATGTGGGTTTTCTGCCAACATAGGCCTTTCGCTTGGTTTTGCTGGTCTTTTGTGCCTCAATTCCCGCCCGCTGGCTGGCTTTGGTAGCCTCGTGCTGAGCTTGGGCCGTCGCGGCCATAAAGCCTATTAGTGCGTCTCGCACGGCCATCTGAATGTGGTCTGTGGTGGCACCGTCAAAGGTCATTCGATTAATGACGGTCTTGACGACGACCCCCCGGGACATGAAATCCCGTATGGTCTCTGTCACATCGGAGTAGTTTCGCCCTAGCCGGTCAACCCAGCGGACCACCAAAGTGTCACCCCGTCGGAGCATGTCATACAGTCGCTTACCTTCTGGCCGCTCCCGCAGACTGGTGGACACACCGGAGACGCCGTGGTCGGAGACAACCTGGTCTATTTTGAACCCTGCTTCTTCAGCTTGGGTCTTCTGGTGACTTAGGGTTTGGTCCGAAGTGGAAACGCGGGCATATAGGACGGTGGACATTGAACCTCCCAGGTGTGTCCGTAGAGATAATGTCCGTTAGAATATATGTCCGAAAGTCATAGTCAACCCTTGCGGACATGTTGGCGCGGGGATCTGGGCGTGTCCGCTAGGCTATACCCTATCGAACGCTCGGCAAACCGCCCTTGAGAAGCTTACCGTAGAGCCAGCCTTCACGGACCCTGTCTGCCAAGGGGTCGTAGAACGCAACCAGCAGCCAGTCTTCGTGTCGCTGTAAAAGCTGCACCAGCTCTCCGCGGCCCAAGCGAGCCACCTTGCCGGACCTTGATGAAGGGGCGTCACGAACGATAGCGTTGCTTCTCAACACGGCAGTACTAATTCCGGTGTCCTCTTGGGGCAGAACTGCATTCTCCAGCCGCTCTAGGACCATCTTGTCTATGTGCTGTTCAAAGGCTGATGGCAAACTCTTGATCTCTTCCACCAGTTCAGAGTGTTGAGAACTGTCGGACATGAAAGTGACGGCTGCCAGCAAGAGGGCAAGGAAGGTCAGGACGTTTCCGAGAGACTGCCGCTCGAACAGTGAGGTTGCAGACTCATATCGCGCGACGAACGCTGCGAATAGCCGACCAAGTCGCGTGCGCAGTTGGTCTAGAGGCAGCGAGCGACCATCAAGCTCTTGGGTGATGCTCGCCAAACCCTCTGCCAGAAATCCCAAATTCTCGGTATCATCATCGGGATAGCGAGCGCCTAAGAGCTGTTCAGCATAAGCTGCCTGGGCCAACGTGGCATCGGTATTCGCGTTTGCCCAAGCCGCGCCGCTAAGAATTTCAGGCATTCGCGCAAGTGCCAAGGAAACCGTGTCGTTTCGCGTGACAGCTAATGCGGACAGCGCCGCGCCCTGCAACTCTGATAGGTGACGGACTTGGTCAGCAAACCTATTCAGCGGTGCCACGGCGTCTCGCATTAGATGGTCCAGTGTCGCCATTTGAGCGGTAAACCGACCAATTGTCCCATTCGGCCCATAGAGATCATTGAACTGGGGAGATCTGACAGCATCTTGGGCGAGCGCAGCAGCTGTACGCATTGGAAGCAAGGCGTCGGTTATTGACGCTTGCGCCAATAGTGAGGGACCCAGCGCCTGTTCGACCAGCCTCCGGCTGCTATCTACCTCGCGAATGAGATCAGAAAGGACCTTGGCTGCTGGCCCCCAATTGAGGTCAGGTTTTGGCGGCTTCATAAGCTACTCCACTCCGAACTGGTCAACACTAAAGAACCAGGTAGGGGGCTCGTCAATGCCGGGGGCTACGGGGGAGAGCGCGTTCCTGACAGGGGAATATATGCCCTTAAGTCCGGCTGCAATTTTTAGGCGATCAAATCGCAGGGTTGTGCCGTGGCTGACTAATTCTCCCCACAGTCCTTCAGGTACAACGTATCGCCTATCATCAGGATGGCATTAGGATCACCGGACGTGTCACGCGAATAGTAGAAATTCACGTCGTCTCCGTCGCAGGTCAGCGTGTTGACACCTTCGTCCCCGATCATGGTGACATCACACAGGCGTAGGGACGGCTCGGGGCCAGACAACGCGATTGCTTTGGCCGCATACCCTTCGCCGGAAACAACGGCTTTGAGTTGCTGGTCGAAAACATCCCGGTAGGTGAAACACTCGTCAGCCAACGCAGACCCGGCAGGAAGGCTGACAAGGGCTACAAGGGCTGTCATATGGAGCTTCATTAGGTTCGTCCCTCGGAGACACACCATCACAAGCATAGAGTTGGACAAGAGTCGGTCAACACATTGAGATAAGCGCGTGATTGTGTTTCGGCTCGGAGAATATATCGCTTTGGGTCGGTCTCCTAACCGCAGCGATCAGGTGTCAGGCTGCCCGAGTACAGCATTCTGGACAATTTCTTCGTCGTCTCGTCTGGAGTAGCCAGCAGCGATATACAGGTTATTGAATGTCAGATTTCGAGAATTGAAGTCTCGATATTTGACCACCTCTCCAGGACCTGCTCCGACGATCAGCCTTGCGACACCTACCAGCTTGCCCGACGCATTATTCTGGTATGCGCGCACATAGCTGCAAGCGCCGCCGTTGCTGTTGTAGAACCAAGTCTTGCTCAGGCCGTCAGCCATAAGCTTTTCGTAGTCCACTCGGTCGATCAAAGCGTGTCCGCCGTTGTGTCCGCTTAGGGGTACGGTGATGGTTTCTCTTTCGATGGTCTTAGGCACGTGGCCCCTCTTGAGTCCTCCCCTGACGCCGGGATGGCGACAAATTGTTTTGGGGGTTCAAGAGGGTCCAAAAACCTACATAAGGCAGAGTGAGCGACCATCACACCTGACCCTCGCTGGGGACCTTGGTAGATGCCCATCGGCGGACGAGCGGACCTATCGAGTTTTCGATGGTTTAGACATTGGAATTGGGATTCCGGTATCCCGGTCCATTAAGTGCGAACAATCGACAACCTCACGACCGACTCTAGGTTGGTCTTAGGTAGTGTCTCAAACCGGCGGGGCGGTCCCATCAAGAGGGTCCCTAAAGGTCTAACTCGCAGCGGAACTAAATGTCATTGCCCGCTCGTGGGAGAGATGGTCCCAGCTGACCACGCCTAAGTCAGGACCATGCGTTAGAACTCTATTTGGGGGACTTTGTCCGGGTCCCCTGATATGGTCCAGACGATCGATGGAACTAATGATCTACTCTCGTCCAACTCTATGTTGGACTTAGGTAATGTCTCAAACCGGCGGGGGCGGTCCCATCAAGAGGGTCCATTAAACCCGCGTCGTCTTGAGGTGGTCAGCATCTTGGGCGTTGTCGTGAGCCAAGGCGTGTTGCCTGGAGAAAGCGAGAGCAGGACAGTGGCCATCACCCATTCACTGGCCGGACACCCCGATGCGGCAGAACTTCGGCGCAGGACAAGGGACTATCTGAAGGTGTTGCGTGAGGCAGCAGGGCTGACCCAGAACGAACTGTCGACGGCGATTGGTCTGCCTTACTATTCGACCATATCCCAAATCGAGCTGGGCAAGACCAGATTGCTGCCAAGTCGGCTTCAGGATTGGGCGAAGGCGCTCGGAGCGAACGAAAGGGCATTCGCCAAGCGGATGCTAAGCTACAACGAGCCGCACATGTGGAACTTGCTGTATGGGAGCAAAGGCCGTTAATTACCGCGCTTGAAACTCACCCACAGGTATGTCACACAGGACGTACTTGGCGAGCCTAAAAGCCCTTTGTTTTCAAGGGTTAGACGGTGCTGGTGCCCTCTCCTTTTCTGGGCACCAATTTCTCAAAACCCCGATTGCAGCAATGCAGTCGGGGTTTTGCTATTCTGCTACCCGCTTGCGTCCGCGCCGTGAGGCAACAAAGCCCGCGATGATACCAGCCAGCACCGCGATCAGCACAGGCCAGTGCCGCACCGACTGGAATGCGGTACTGGCCAGCCGTTCATGCGGTCTCACATCGAGCACTGCCATTTCCCCCGTTGCCAGTTCGGCGGTTATCCGGCCCAAGGGGTCGGTGGCAAAGGTCACGCCCGTATTGGCCGCCCGCACCAGGCTCATGCCTTCTTCCACCGCGCGGAGCCGCGCATGGTGTGCATGCTGGGCCGGGCCAATCGAATTGTCGAACCAGGCGTCATTGGTCAGGTTGAGCAGGAACTGTGCCCCTGCCGTGTCGCCCAGATCGCCCGAGAAGATGATTTCATAGCACACAAGTACCAGGGGCGCCGGCGCGCCGGGCAGGCTCATCAATCGACGTTTGGTGTCACCGGGCGACCAGCCATCGGCGCCGGGCACGAACTGAGTGATACCCAGCTGCGCGAATAGGCCGGCAAAGGGGAGATATTCCCCAAACGGCACCAGATGGGACTTGTCATAGCTGGCCACCACCTCACCATCCGTGTCGATGGCCACGACCGAATTGTGCGGCGGTGCCAGGCCCTGTTCCGGGCCCGGCTCGAAGGGCCGCCGCGGCACGCCAGCCAGGAGGGTTGCCTGCTCTGGAAGCAGGCGGGCGATGCGGGCCAGCGCCTCGGGATAGGTTTCGAGGAAAAATGGCAGGCTCGATTCGGGCCAGACCAGATGGGTGATGTCATCGAGCCCCTGGTCATTGGGAGTCATCCGCATGTCCGAGAGCATCAGCAGCCGGTCGATCAGCGCCACCGGGTCCACATTGCCGAAATCGGCATGCTCATAGACCAGCGGCTGCACCAGCCGCATCGCGATGTCCTGCCGCTCTGTCGCAACGGTCCCGCTCAGCCGGTTCCAGCCATAGCCGAGCTGTGCCGCAATCACCAGCAGGGCCAGGAACACCGGCGCCAGGCGTTGCGACCAGCCACGATTGTCGGCCGGCCAGACCAGAGCCGGCGTCATGGCTAGTAGCGGCGCGAGAAAAGTGAGGCCATAGACCCCGATCACCGAGGCCAGTTGCATCATCTCGTCCGTGCCGGTGAGACTGTAGCCTAGCAGGTCGAACGGAAATCCCGTGAACAGGTGCCCGCGCGCAAACTCGGCCGCGCACAACCATGCCGAGAGCGTAAAGATGCGAACCCAGCCATGGCTCCAGGTCAAATGCGCCAGCGCGCTGGCCAGTCCCCAGAACAGGGCAATCAGTGCCGACAGTGCGGCAATGGCAAAGGGCATGGCGCCCAGTACCCAACCACCATCGACAAAAAAGGCCGCACCCAGCCAGTGGAACGCCACGAGGAAATATCCCAGTCCGAACGCAAAGCCGACAAAAAAGGCCGGGCCGAACAGCCGGCGCCAGCCCTTGAGGCGTTCGGCTCCGTCCAGGGCCCAGACCCAGATCGGCATGGCCACGAACAGGGCCGGCAAGATGAAAAAGGGCGGCACCGAAAGTCCGGCGATCGCGCCGGCAAGCAGCAGCAGCACAAAGCGGCGCCAGCCTTGGCTGAGCATGGTGGTCTCGGCCAGCCAGGTCATGGGCAGAACTTGGGCGAATCACTGGGCATGGGGGCAAGTTGGTCGCCGCCGTTCAAAGCGTCAAGCCGGTGGACTTGGGCCCGCTCTGGCGCTACTCCGGACCGAGCGCTTCAATAGCCGAAGCGGGAGCCGCCATGACCTGTCCCACGACCCTAGCCATCGACACCGCCGCACCGCGCCTGCAACTGGGGTTGCTGCGAGCCGATGGCGTTACCGATGTGGAATTGGTCGATATCGCCAAGGGTCACGCCGAGATCCTTTTTGGCCGGCTCGACGCCTTGCTGCGCCGCAATGGTCTTGGCCATGGCGATATCGAGCGTATCGCCGCCACCACGGGCCCCGGGTCCTTTACCGGTCTGCGGATCGGTCTATCGGCCGCGCGGGGCCTGGGGGTGGCGCGCAACATTCCGGTTCTGGGCATCCCCAGCCTGCTGGCCCTTTCGCTTTCGGCAACGACGGGTCCGGTGGCCGTGCTGCTCGATGCGCGTCGGGGCGAAGCCTATTTCGAGCTGTTCGACACAGCCGGCGTGAGTCGGGATGGCCCGCGCCTCCTGCCCATGGAACAGGCTAGGGCCGCGGTCCCCCGTGACGCGGTTCTCATCGAATCGCCCTTTGTCGATATTGCCGCCATGGCGCGGTTCGCTTCTGCCGCCGATCCGGCTGCTTTCCCGCCGCGCGCCAGCTATGTGCGCGATGCGGACGCCAAGCCGCAGGATGCGGCGCGTATTCCAAGGCGGGCCTGATGCTCAAATTCTGGATGGCCCCGGGTGGGCTGCATGTCGAGCCGGCCGAAACCCGTGACGCCAAGGATCTTGCCCGCATCCACGGCCAGAGCTTTTATCGCGGCTGGCCAACCGCCGATTTCGAGAGTTTTCTGGCCGACCGCACCACCCCCGCCTATGTCGCGTGCGATGCGCGCCGCCGCATTGCCGGCTTCGCCCTGATCCGCATTGCGGCTGACGAGGCCGAACTGCTCACCATAGCTGTGGAGCCACGAGGGCGGGGCAAGGGGCTGGGCCGGGCGCTGATGGACGCTGTCTTTGCCGACCTCATGCTCTCCCCGGCCCGGCGCATGTTCCTAGAGGTTGATGAACAGAATTCCGCTGCCATCAAGCTCTATGAGAAGCTGGGCTTTGCGACCATATCGTCGCGAAAGGGCTATTACGCCCGGCCCGATGGCAGCGCCGCCACCGCGCTTGTCATGGCGCGCGATCTTGGGTAACCCGGACCCCGGAGCGTTTGCACAAGAAGTGGCCACGGCCCCGCGGTATGCAAACGCATCCAGGCGAGGCGCATGGGGCAGGGAGCGACGGCGTGAACAGAAACCCTTCCGACCCCACCCTGGAGGAGGCCTGCGTTGCGCGCGGCATGCGCATGACCGACCAGCGCCGCACTATTGCCAGGGTGATCGAGGATGCCTCCGACCACCCCGATGTGGAAGAACTCTATCGCCGCGCCTCCGCGCTCGACCCGCGCATTTCGCTCTCCACCGTCTATCGCACGGTCAACCTGTTCGAAGAAGCGGGCCTTGTCACTAAGCATGACTTCAAGGATGGGCGGGCGCGTTTCGAGCTCATCCCGGACGAGCACCACGACCACCTGATCGACATCCGCACCGGCACGGTCATCGAGTTCCGCAACGAGGAAATCGAAGCGATCCAGGAGGTGATTGCCAAGCGCCTGGGCTACAAGCTGGTCGATCACCGGCTGGAGCTCTACGCTGTGCCGCTCAACGACAAGACGAAAAAGGATGAGCCTGCCAAATGATCTTCAGGATTGCGTTCTTCCTGTTTGTCTTTGTTCCGTTCATGCTGGTGGTCATTCCCCTACAGGCCCTGATCCTGCTGTTCAAATTGCCCTTCTGGAATGTGCTGCCGCGCCTGTTTCATCGCCTCGGCTGCGTGTTCCTGGGCCTTCGGGTCAATGTCATCGGCGCGCCCGCGCATGGCCGGCCGACCCTTCTGGTTTCCAACCACATTTCCTGGACCGACATTGTTGCCATCGGCTCGGCGGCAGACGTCACTTTTGTGGCCAAGCGCGAGGTCGGCAAATGGCCCTTTGTGGGCATGATGGCCAACCTGCAGCGCACCATTTATGTCGATCGGACCCGCCGCTCTGATGCCGGGCGCACGGCCCAGGCCATGGGCCAGCACATGGCCGGCGGCAATGCGGTGCTGCTTTTTGCCGAGGGGCAGTCCGATATCGGCACCCATGTGCTGCCGTTTCGCTCGGCCCTGATCGGCGCGGCCCAGCACGCCATGGTCGAGGCCGGGGCCACAGACGTGCTGATCCAGCCGCTGACCATTGCCTATACCAAGTTGCAGGGCCTGCCCGTCAGCCGCAACGAGCGCTCGTTGATTGCCTGGATAAAATCCAAATCGGTCAGGCAGAATATCGCCGAAATCCTCTCCGGCCCGGTCAAGGATGTCACGGTGGCCTTCGGCGCGCCCATGCCGCTCAACCAGGGCGATGACCGCAAGGCTGTCAGCAAGGCCGCCGAGAATCAGGTTCGCGCCATGCTCGTGGCGCTCAACCGCGGCGGCAAGTTGCCGGTATCGGGCTGATTGCAAACAAGTTTACCGGTTAAGCCTAACGGGCAAAGCCGCTTTCCTCGTTAACGCCTTGTTAGCTATCACAAGCCTGGTAGTGAAACGGAGGCAAACATGGCGTGGGAACTTTTGGCGATCTGGGCCGTGGTCGCAGCAGTTTTTGTCTGGTTCTTCAGGGAAGAACGCAAGGAAAAGAATGACCGGCTCAATGAACGGGCTAGAGAATTTGCCCGAACCCCGGCTTGGCATACGCCCCGCCCGGTCCAGCCGATCCCCGTCGCACGGCATGACACGCAGCGCATGACGGAAATCCATCGCAAGTTCATCGAGGAAGTGCGGCGCCAGAGCCAGAAGTGAGGGTCTGACCCGGCCGCTCGGGGCGCCGGTTCAGCCCGGCACAGTGCCCATATGCTGTTTGAGGCGACCGACAATGTCGGCTGCCTTGACCATCAGCCCCAGTTCGATGTCTTCCTCGCTCATGCCGGCGTGAACATCCATCCACACCGGCACCATGATTTCGTGGCGAATCTCCTCCGCGCCGATGGTTTCGGTCAGGACAGCACGGACTTTGCCGGTCATGCGCTGGGCCAGGGTCGGATGAGGTTGGCGCTCGGCCAGGGCGATATCGATCAATTCAAGACTCATGTTTGGCTCCGCAGAGCCCCCACCGGCCAGACTGGCCAGCGATGGTTCAGCGAGGCTTAACGCCCCGGCCCCCAAATGGGTTCTCCACAAGCCGGATGAAATTTGTGATTGGTGCCAAACCTGTTGGCGCTGACTAGACGCGGACCGCCTGTTCCACCATGCCCGCGTCTCCGAAGACCCGCAGATAGCGTTCGATTTCGTGCCGATCTCCAGTGGCCTTTGCCGGATTGTCCGACAGCTTCACCGCCGGCCGTCCATTGGCTTCGCTCACCTTGGCGACAATGGAAATCGGTTTCAGTCCCGGATTGGGCTCGGGCGCGCAGCCTTCGAAATCATTGGTCAGGTTGGTGCCCCAGCCAAAACCCATGCGCACCTTGCCATCGAAGTGGAGATAGGCCTCCTCGATCATGTCCACATCGAGCCCATCGGAAAAGATCAGCAGCTTTTCCTTGGGGTCGCGGCCGCGCGAGCGCCAGAAGTCGATGATCTTTTCGCCCCCGGAAATGGCCGGGGCACTGTCGGGGCGAAAGCCGGTCCAGTCGGCCACCCAATCTGGCGCATCGCGCAGGAAGGCGTCCGTTCCAAAGGCATCGGGCAGCACGATCAGCAGATTGCCGCCATAATAGCTCTTCCAGTCCTGCAGCACCCGGTAGGGCGCCTCGCGCAGCTCTTGGTCGGACCGGGCCAGCGCCGCCAGCACCATGGGCAATTCATGCGCGTTGGTGCCCAGCGCCTCAAGGTCATTGTCCATGGCCAGTTTGACATTCGAGGTGCCAGTCATATTGGCGCCAATGCCTTCCTTGAGCGCTTCCACGCACCAACGCTGCCAGAGGAACGAATGGCGCCGCCGCGTGCCGAAATCAGAAATCTTGAGGTCCGGTAGCTTGGCCAGCCGCTCTACCTTTTCCCACATCTTGGCCTTGGCCCGGGCATAAAGCACATCCAGCGTAAACGGCCCGTAGCGTTTCATGGCTGCGCGGCTGCGCAGCTCATTGATAATGGCCAGGGCCGGAATTTCCCACATCGTGGTTTCGACCCACAGGCCCGGAAATTCCAGCTCAAACTGACCATCGCGCTTTTCCAGCCGGTATTCGGGGAGCTGGAAATTCTCAAGAAAGCGCAGAAAACCGGGCTGGAAGATCTGCCGCGAGCCATAAAACGTGTTACCGGCCAGCCAGATCATTTCCTTTTTTGAGAAGCGCAGCGTCCGGCAATGGTCCAATTGCGCGCGCAATTCGTCGATGTCGATTTCATCGGCCAGGCGCACCGAACTGGTGCGGTTGATCAGGCTGAAGGTGGCCTCGACCTTGGGATAGAGCCCCCAGACCATCTGCAGCATCAAAAGCTTGTAGAAATCGGTGTCCAGCAGGCTCCGCACGATCGGGTCGAGCTTGAAGGTGTGGTTGTAAACCCGGCGGGCAATATCGGTATAGGTGGCCATGATCGTCCCCAAAGCGCGCAACGCCTTGTAGCGCGGCGCGGCAAGCAATGAAAAGTCGACAGGGCCGGAAACGGTTCGCTACGTGACGAGGCCTAGTACTTCCCCTGGTCGCTGCCGCAGAACGGGTCGACCGGATTTTTGCCGGCAAATGGCTTGCGGCCCATCAGGCAATCGACCACTGCCGCCTGCATGTCCTCGTTCGAGCCATAGGCGTTCACATAGGTGGGCACACGCGGCGCGTCATGCAGATAGTAGGGAAAGCCCAGCGAGACCATGAGCGTCGGCACATCATGCCAATAGCGTTTCATGGCGCCAAACACATTGCCGGTCAACGCTCGCCAGTTGAGGAAAATGCGCTGCCGCGTCAGTAGGGTTTCCTCGGCCAGCAGGTACAGCACCAGGTCGTAATCCCTGGCATTGACCGCCATGTCTCCTGCATATTCGGTGACCTCGAAACCTTCCTGCCGCAGCAGATCGGGCAGGGAGAGCGGCAGGGGCAATGGCGCGAAGGGCTGCACCGCCCCGGTCGAGAAAATCAGTACACGCTTATGCTTGGCCGGCGTCAGTGGCAGCAGCTTGGCGACATCCTTGACCAGCGTCGGCACCTTTGCCGTAGCGCTGTGGGCGATGTCCTTGCTGGTGGAGCGTGCCAGGATCATTTCCGCGGTGCTGAGCGAGGGTTCAGCCCGCTCCGCCTTGTGAAGGCCCAGCGCCGCCTTGAGCGCTAATACGCGTGTCACCGCCTCGTCCACCCGCTCCTGGCTCAGCCGCCCGTCGGCCACCGCCTTGACCAGATACATCAGATCCGCATTGGGGTCGTCGGAGAACAGGATTACATCGCAGCCCGCAATCACGCATTGCGGAATGGTCTGTTCGCGCGGCCCCCAATCGCCAAACCCGGCCATGGGCGTCGCATCCGATACGATCAGCCCGTTAAAGCCCAGCCTTTCGCGCAACAGCGTCTGGTTCAGCACCGCGCTCTGCGTGGCCGGCCGATAGGCCTCGGCCCCCGCCCCGGGGTCCAACTCGCGCACAAAAGCCGGAAAGGCGATATGGGCGGACATGACGCTCAACACTCCGGCCTCGATGGCTGCGCGATAGAGCCGCCCGAAGGTTTTTTCCCATTCCTCCAGCGTCAGCGGGTTGACCGTGGTCACCAGGTGCTGGTCGCGGTCGTCATAGCCCTCACCAGGCCAATGCTTCACCGTGGCGGCAACGCCGTGCTTTTGAAAAGCCGCGATCTGGGCCAGGGCATGCCGCTCGATCCGGTCCACGTCGCTGCCATAGGAACGCGTTCCCACGATCGCGCTCTGGAACGCCTTGTTGATGTCGATTACGGGGGTGAAGCTCCAATTGAGCCCCACGGCCCTGGCCTCCTCGGCCATCAGGGTCGAAATGGCGGTGGTGGTCTCCACCTCGTCAACGGCTGCCAGCCCCAGCGGGTTTGGCACTTCGGTGCCGAAAGGCAGGCTCATGCGGCTGCCCTCGAGATCGGCGCTGACCGTCATCGGCACGGGTCCTGCGCTGTCGATCTGCCGCATCAGCGCGATCTCATCGGCCAGATCGGGCGTGAAGATGCGTGTGATGCCGCCCGGCCTGAAGGCTCGGATGGCCTCGAGCGCTTCTTCGGGCGCCTCTCGCAACAAAAGCACAAACAGTTGAGCCAGCTTGTCGCGCGGCGACAGGCTGTCGCGTGTGCTGTGCACCCAGGCCGCAGCCGCCTCATCCAAGTGGAACGGCGCGGCAGAAAGATCGATGGCGGCCAATGGGATGCTCCTCGAGGTATTCTCTTTTTTGTTTTGACTGGCTTAGCAGCAGTGATCGCTTCTGAACAGGTTTGGAGCCGGGTGGCACGCGGGATTTGATGCGCAGCCCATCGCGCGACAGCGGTCGGCAAAAGAAAAACACCGCCGGATCGCTCCCGCGGTGTCTCTCGAAACCATTGGTCAGGCAGAGGCCCTAGGCGGCGTGGCCCTCGAGCCACTTGGTCAGGCCCGCCTTGGGCGTGCCGGCGCCGACCTTCATGTCGGCGGCTTCCCCGGCCTTGAACAGGATCATGGTCGGGATCGAGCGCACACCATACTGGGCGGCAATGCCCGGGTTCTCGTCGACATTGAGCTTGACGATCTTCACCTTGCCCTCGAGCTCGGAGGACAGCTCGTCCAGCACCGGGGCAATGGCCCGGCACGGGCCGCACCATTCGGCCCAGAAGTCGACGAGGACGGGTTCGCTGGAGCTCAGGACTTCCTGGCCAAAGGTGGCTTCGGAAACGGCTTTGGTCATGGTTTTCATGCCTTTTTCTACTTTGGCGGCTGACACGCAGGTCCCAGACCGGAACGTTGCGATGCGCTTTCGTATCTCAAATCCGGATGAACCTTTCAGATCCTCGTCCGGAAGCGGCGGTCTGTTTGCTCCCAAAGCTGGTGAGAGTCCAGCCTTGCGACAAGCCCGATCACCGCAGGGTGAAGTCCGCGCGAGCCGCCAGAAGCAGCTCGTCTGGCAATTTCATCAATGATTCCAATTCTGTCCACAAGATTGCCGCCCGCACCGGCCGTCCGGGGAAAAGCTGACCTGCAACCAACGCATACAATCCTAGCTGGGTGAGATAGTTCCCCGGCACGCCGTCCGCTCCTTTGGGAACAGACGCGTCGGACTTGTAGTCCACCACCAGCACCCCCTCCTCGTCAACCACCACGCGATCGATCCGGCCACTGAGCCAGATCGGCTCCCCCCTGCGTGTCGCGGCCACGCGAAACGGCAGCTCGGCCCGGCTATCAGGGCCAAACAGGCGCGCAAAGGCCGGTTCGTTGAGGATGGTCTGCGCCTTTTTGGCGATGACCTGGTGGTCCTGCGCCATATCGGGCAGCAGCGTTTCAAGCGCGCGCGGCGCCACGCGGGCCCGCTCCCCTTGCGGAACCCGGCCCAGATGCTGCAGCAGCGCGTGCAGCGCTAGGCCCGATTTTCTGGCCGTTTCCGCATCACGCAACATGTCCGCCTTGGTCGCAAGGGCATCGGCAGTGCCAGTTCCTATGGCGGCATAGCTTGGCGCAATCACCGGGATCTTCGGCGGCGGCGGAACGGGATCCAGCACCAGCTCCACCGGAGGCACTGGGTTCTTGGCCAGTTGCCGGTCGAACCGGGCTGCCATGGCCGCCGGGAAAATCTGCGCCACTGTGTCGCCAGCCGCGTCGACCACGGGCTGCAAGGCCTCGCCCAGTCCCATTTCTATGGCGTCATACCATGAGCCGGCCAGCGTGCCTTTCACACCCAATGGGCCGGTGACATAGAGTTCGTCCTCGGCCCGGGTCATGCCTACATAGAGCAGGCGCCAATATTCCCGCTCGCGCACGGCGTCGATCTCCTGGCGCAATTGCGCAGTCGCCGGAACATGCTGGTTTCTGGAGGCGGCATGCAGCAGGAGCGGCCCCGGCGCCTTGTCGATGGCATAGACCGGCTTGCTGGTCTGGCTGGCATTGGGTTTGCCGGTGGCATCGGCCAGAATGACGATGGGCGCCTCGAGCCCCTTGGCGCCATGCACCGTCATCACCCGTACGCCGCCGCCGCTTTCGGCCAGTTCGCGCTTGATGGTCACGGCCCGCCGCCGCATTTCGGCGGCAAAGCCCTGCAGGGATGGCTGCGGCCCCTGCTCATGGGTCAGCGCTAGCTCCAGCAGTTCGGTCAGCACATCATCCACTTCCGTGCCCAGCCTGGCGTGGAAGCGTTTGAGGCCGTCCTCGGCATAGAGCACACCGGCGAGAAATTCGAAGGGCCGCTCCATATCGAGCGCGGCCCGCCAGCGGCCCAGGCGTTCAGCCGCCGCCGCAGCACTGTCTGATGTCGCCGCAAACAGCGCCGACCACAACGTCTGCCCCGGGTCGCGTGGCTGGGCAATTGCGTAAAGATCGTCCTCGGTCAGATCGAACAGCGGCGAGCGCAACAGCGCCGCCAACTGCAAATCGTCAGCCGGGTTGAGCAGCACATCGATCAGGGCCAGCAGGTCCAGCACCGCAATATGGCCGGTTACCGCCAGCCGGTCGGCGCCTGGTGTGGGCAAGCGCTCGCTGCGCAGGGCGCGGATGATTTCCTGAAACAGCGGACCGCGCTTCTGCACCAGGATCAGCACGTCATCGGCACCGACGGGTCGGTTGCGCTCACCCAGAATGCGCCCTTCATCGATCCACGACCGGATCTCGCGGGCAATGCGCAGGGCCACCTGCCGGTTGGCACTCTGCTCGGCCTCTACCGCAACGCGTGGCCATTGGCTGGTGTCGCGCTCGGCCTTTTCCTCCTGCACCGGCGGCCAGAGGGTAACGCTGCCACCTTCCTGGCTGCGCGCCGGCTGGTGGATGATTTTTTCATCTGCCAGCAAAGCTGCCTGGATATCAGCCCGGTCGCAAACCCGGTCCACGGCGGCGAGAATGCCTTTGAGGGTGCGGAAGCTGGTATGCAGCCGCACATTGCGGAACAGCTTGTCCGCCTCGCTCGCCCGGCGGGCAATGTTGCGCCCGGTGTGGCCGAACAGCACTGGCTGCGCGCCCTGGAACGAATAGATCGATTGCTTCTGGTCGCCCACGGCAAACACCGAACGCGGCCGGGTTACCGCCCCCGCGCCAGCAAAGAACTCATCGGCCAGCGCATTGACCACGCGCCATTGCTGCTCATTGGTGTCCTGGCTTTCATCAACCAGAATATGGTCGATCCCGGCATCGAGCTTGTATTGCACCCAGGGGCCCAGCGCCCGGTTGGAAAACAGGTCACCCAGCTTTTTTACCAGGTCGTCGAAATCGAGCAGGGCGTGCCGGCGTTTTTCGGTCTCGTAGCGCCTGGCAATGGCGGCCACCACATCAAGCACCGCTTCGCTCCGTTCCACCAGCAGCGCCCCGGCCAACTGGCGTTCCAGCGAAAACACCCGTTCGCGTTCGTCCTCCAGCAATCCCTGCAGGACCGGCTTGGCCTTGGCCTGGGCAGCATTGAGCAGCCGCGCCCGGGGCTGCTTGGTCTTGTCCTTGTCCTCTGTGACGAACAGGGCACAAAGCTGCTGCGCGCTCAGGCGGTCCGGGTCAAGCCGTGCAATCAGATCGATGAAGCGCTTCCCCGCCGGGTCCGCGTCGAAACTCGACAGGATGTCCTGCCAGACCGGCCGCGTCAGCGCGGTGCCCGCAACGATCTCTTTGGCGATCTCCGTGGCGCTGCCGCTCACGCTCACCAGTGCTCGCAGCCGGGTCTTTGCCCCGGCAATGTCCGCCAGCACCGGTTTGAGTTTCGCCCCCTCGCTCAGCGCCGCACCGATGGCTTCAGTAATGGCGCTGTCGCTCATCAGGGTGAACAGCGTCTCAACCGCCGTGGCATTCTCGCCGCCCCGCAGCCCCTCGGCCAGCACGCTTTCGCGTGCCGCCAGCAGCATCTGGGCCTGGCGGTCATCCTCGATCACGGCAAAGTCGAACGGCACCCCGGCTTCAATTGGAAAGCGGTGCAGCACCGCCTCGCAAAACGCGTGGATGGTCAGGATGCGCAGGCCCCCCGGCGTTTCCAGCGCCTTGGCAAACAGCGTCCGGGCATCCTCCAGCAGCCGCGCATCCGGGTCTCTTCCGGTCAGCTCCACCAGTTCCTGATGCAAGGCTGCGGCATTTGCCACCGCCCATGCGGCAAGCCTTGCCCCCACGCGCTTGCGCATCTCTGCCGCCGCTGCCTTGGTATAGGTGAGGCAGAGGATCGATTGCGGCTTCACCCCGGCCAGCAACAGCCGCAAGACGCGGGTGGTGAGCACAAAGGTCTTGCCCGAGCCGGCATTGGCCTCCACCCAGATCGAATAGTCCGGATTGCCCGCCAGAGCCTGGCTCTGACTGGTATCACTGGGAACGATGAGCTTGCCGCGATCGCTCATGGCTCCTCCTCGCCATCCACGGCCGTCCATTCGGCCACCCGGGCCAGATGGTCATAGGCCCCGGCGAAGCGCTGGCTCTTGAGCGGCAGAAGGCGGGCAGGCAGGGCCGTCTGGTGAAACAGGAAATGCTCGATATGCAGCTGCACCCGCCGGAACACCTCTTCGGCGGCGTCCATCACACTCATCCCGTCAGGTGCCGCAAAAGCACTCGGCTT
>Ga0066837_10000333_pt1 | contig 21485 bp, 18 predicted proteins | sample ETNtaG_25_FD_66730 | JGI IMG/M metagenome (GOLD analysis project Ga0066837, IMG submission 66730) | Marine microbial and viral communities from oxygen minimum zone, Eastern Pacific Ocean - ETNP201302SV86 | ecosystem: Environmental > Aquatic > Marine > Oceanic | place: Pacific Ocean: Eastern... | reverse complement strand
CTGGTCCGTTCTGGTCGGAGCGCCTGGAGACCGTCCTCACTCGTACCGTCCCGAGCCAATATCAGAAGCTGGACGACAGCGGCATTCTCGAATCCCTTGAGCTCAAGGACCCGCCTCCGCCGCTGCGAATTCCGCGCATGGGAGGGCCTGATGGCCATACTCACCAGGTGTTCTGGGACAGCGATATCGGCAAGTGGATCGAGGCCGCGGGCTATGCGCTGCGCCATCGCCGCGACCCGGACCTGGAGGCGAAAGTCGATGGGATCGTGGACAAGCTGGCGGCCGCGCAAATGCCGGACGGCTATCTCAACCTCTGGTACCAGGGGCACGAAATCGGCAAGCGCTGGACCAATCTGCGCGATCGGCACGAGCTCTATAATGCCGGTCACCTGCTTGAAGGCGCGATCGCCTATTATCAGGCCACCGGACGGCGCAAGCTGCTGGGCGTCATGGAGCGCTTCCTGGACCATATCCGCACCGTGTTCGGCACCGGTCCGGGACAGAAGCAAGGCTATTGCGGCCACCAGGAAATCGAACTGGCGCTGGTCAAGCTCTATCGGCTGACGGGGGAGCGCAAACAGCTCGATCTGGCCGCTTACTTCATCGACCAGCGCGGGCAGGAACCGCATTATTTCGACGAGGAAGCCGTGGCCCGCGGCGATGATCCGAAAAATTTCCACTTCTACGACAGTGGGAATCACCAGTATTCGCAGTCCCACAAGCCGGTCCGCGATCAGGACAAGGTGGTCGGCCACGCCGTGCGGGCTATGTATATGTATAGCGCGATGGCCGATCTTGCAGCCGAACTGGACGATGACAGCCTGCGTCATGCCTGCGAGGTGTTGTGGAAGGACGTCACCACCACCCGCATGTATGTGACCGGCGGCTTCGGACCCTCGTCCGCCAATGAAGGCTTCACCACCGACTACGACCTGCCCAACGACACGGCCTATTGCGAAACCTGCGCCTCCATCGCCTTCGTGTTCTGGGCCCAGCGCATGCTGAACCTCGAGCTGGACGGCCAATATGCCGAGTTGATGGAACTGGCACTGTACAATGGCGTGCTCTCCGGCCTCAGCCGTGACGGGGAGCTCTATTTCTACGAAAACAAGCTGGAGAGCGATGGCAGTCACCGCCGGTGGCCGTGGCACCCCTGCCCCTGCTGCACGATGAATGTCTCCCGTCTGGTGGCCTCGGTGGGCGGATATTTCTATTCGGTCGGTCCGGGCGCCATTGCCGTCAATCTATATGGTGGCAACAGCGCCGAACTGGCCCTTGATGGACGCCGCATCCGGATCGAGGAACAGTCGAACTATCCCTGGTCCGGCAGGATCAAGATTTCCGTGCACCCAGACGGGCATGGTGTGTTTGCGCTCAAGCTCAGGATCCCGCATTGGGCGGACGATGCCGTTGCCTTGCTCAATGGCAACCCGCTCGACGTGCCGGGCCTGACACAGAACGGCTACCTGGTGATCGAGCGGGACTGGCTGGAAGGCGATGTGGTCGAGCTGGACCTGCCCATGATCCCGCGCCGCATCTATGCCAATCCCAAGGTGAAAGTGGACCGGCACCGCGTTGCGTTGGCGCGCGGGCCGCTGGTCTATTGTGCCGAGCAGGTGGACAACCAGACGCCGGTGCCGGACCTGTTGCTGTCGCGGGATGCAGACATCTCCGAGACAAGCCGGGACGATCTGTTCGGCGGTATCGTCACGCTTACCGCTCCTGCCGGAACGATCGGAGCTGATGACTGGGGACTGGATTTGTACCGGACCACGCCGCCAGCGGTATCTCCCACAGTGATGACAGCCATTCCCTACTATCTGTGGGCCAATCGGGAGGCCGGGCCGATGAGGGTGTGGCTGCGCGAGGAATAGGCAAGGCCGGAAGCCCTGGAACATAGACAGGGGGACGGCTCGACCACCGCAACTCTCACCTTCTGTTCGCTAGGCCCTCGAACGTCGCTCAACTGTCACAGAACGAAACTAGGGGAGGCGCACCAGGAGAAAGACTGACATGAACGCGATCGGACCGGACGAAACCATCTTGACCAATGCCCGGATTGTGCTGGCTGACCAGGTGATTGACGGGGCTGTGGCGATGGCGGGCGGCGTCATCACCGATATCGGACCCTTCAGCGCCCGCGGTACGGACCTTGATGGCGATTACCTGATCCCAGGCCTCGTCGAGCTGCATACCGACCATCTCGAAACGCATTATGCCCCTCGGCCCAAGGTGCGCTGGCACCCGGTGGCCGCGGTCCAGGCTCACGACGCGCAGATCGCCGCCTCCGGCATTACGACGGTCTTCGATGCCATCCGCGTCGGATCGGACGAGCATGCCGATATGGGCGCCGCGGAGCTGCGCATCCTGTCCGATGCGGTCACCGCGGGCGTCGAGGCCGGGCGGCTCCGGGCCGAACATTTCATCCACCTGCGCTGCGAAGTGTCAGCGCCCGATTGCCTCGATGACTTCCAGGCCATCATGGATCATCCTTTGGTGCGCCTCGCCTCGCTGATGGACCACGCGCCCGGACAGCGCCAGTTTGCCAACCCCGATGCCTACAAGGTCTATTATCAGGGCAAGCTCAAGATGAGCGATGCCGCATTGGCCGAGTTCATTGCCCGTCGTTCTGCAGAATCCGACACCTATTCGGACAGACATCGCGGTGCGCTGGCCGAGCTGAGCCATGCGCGCGGCATCGCCCTGGCCAGCCATGATGACGCGACGCGAGGCCATGTGGAGGATGCCAAGGTACTGGGGATTCGAATCGCCGAATTCCCCACGACCATGGAGGCCGCACAAGCCTCGCGCGATGCCGGCATGAGCATCCTGATGGGCGGCCCCAATGTGGTGCGTGGCGGATCGCATTCGGGCAATGTCTCCGCCCGCGATCTGGCGGCTGCAGGCCTGCTCGATATTCTGTCGTCGGACTATATTCCCTTCTCCATGCTGCAATCGGCCTTCTGCCTGGTCGATACCGTGCCCGGAATTTCGGTGCCGCAGGCCATCAGCTTTGTTACCAGGCGTCCCGCTGATGCCGCCGGCCTCACCGACCGGGGCGAAATTGCCTTGGGCAAACGTGCGGACCTGGTTCACCTGCGCCTCGAAGCCGGGGTGCCGATCGTCCAGACCGTTTGGCGGCAGGGCCGCCGCGTCATATGAGCGGCACATTCGTCGCTGTCGTCGGCTCGAGCGGCGTAGGCAAGGACACCGTCATGGCCTATGCCCGCGCCCATATGGGCGACGAGTTGGTCCTGGTCCGTCGCGTGGTGACGCGCAACGCCGATGGTGGCAGCGAAGATCATGACACGATGAGCCCGGAGCAGTTTGCAGCCGCCGAGTCCAAAGGCCGGTTTGCCCTCGCCTGGGAGGCTCATGGCCTGCGCTATGGCCTGCCGATTACCCTGGAGGACGATCTGCGCGATGGACGGGTGGTCCTGGCCAATCTTTCCCGCTCGGTCATTCCGCAAGTGATGCTGCGCTATCCCACGGCAATCGTTGTCGAGGTTACTGCCGATCGCGAGGTGATCGCCCGCCGTCTCGCCGGTCGCGGCCGAGAGGACGACAACGAGATTCGCCGCCGCATGGATCGCAGGGTGTCCGTCCGCCTGCCGCCCAGCACGGTGCGAATTGACAATTCCGGTCCGCGCGAGATTGCCGGAGACCGTCTGGTCGCCCTGCTTGCTGACCTGGCCGGGACCAGGACGCGCGCCTAAGCTAGACTACCAGTTCCATGCGCTCGGCCGGAAATCGGCTGAGGCCATAGGAGAGCGCAATCCCCTCCGGATCGATGTCGACCGCCTCCGAAACCAGCACGATGGCCCCCGGCGCCAGGTTGAGCGCGCGCAATTCCTCGACATCGGCGTGGCGGGCTGAAATCCGCGTGGAGGCGCGTGAATAGTCCTCGATCCCGTAGCTCCTGAAGACTTCGGTGGTGGAGCGCAGTTCTGCCAGCCGGGTGGCAAAGTCGGGAAAGCGCTGGAACGGCAGCCAGGTCGTCGAGCGGGAAATTGGCGCACCATCGGCGGTCGAAACCCCTTCGCTGCGCACCACCTTTGCCCCGGCCCGGATGCCCAGGGCCTTCGCGATCCGGGCGCTGGCGTTCTCGATCTTGTCACCGACGCCGAATGACAACAGGGCGTTGGCCTGGCCCTTCAGGCCTTCGCTGAAGCGTGTGCGCTTGCCGATCGGGTAAGACAGGCGCGCAATGGAGCGGACGAAGGTGCCGCGCCCCTGTTCGGCAACGACGACGCCCTGTTCGGCGAGCACGGCCAGCGCACGCCTGACAGTGTGGCGATTGGCCGAGAAGCGCTCTGCCAGCAGCGCTTCGGTGGGCAGTCTGTCGCCATTGGCCAGCTTCCCCCCGACGATGTCGAGCCGGATGGCGTCGGCAATCTGGCGCCACAGGGCCACCCCGCCAGATGCATTCTGCGATTTTGTCATTGCATTTTCACACGAGCGGCGTAGAGCGGACTTAGTGACATTAGTTGTCTATTATATTAGACAAATCGAGGCAAGCACTATGGTGGAAATTCCGGCCGCTGAGGCTGACCGCAAACGGGCCCTGGATGTTCTGGCTGCTGCAACGGCCCGGGCCCTGGCCAGCCAATGGGATGCGTTCGGCGCGGCACCGGCGCATGTCCGGCTGCGGGGCCCGGAAACCGGGCTGGTCATGGTGCGCGGCCGGACTGGTGGCGGCGGCGCCCCGTTTAACCTGGGCGAAGCAACGGTCAGCCGCGCGAGCGTCCGGCTTGAGACCGGTGAGATTGGCCACGGCTATTGCCTTGGCCGCGATCTCGACAAGGCCGAGACCATCGCGGTGATCGACGCGCTGCGTCAGCGGGATCGGGCCCGCGTCGACGCCGAAATCATCGCCCCACTCGCCGCCTTGGCCGAGGCCGCGGATGCCACCCGCCGCAGCCAGACCGCAGCCACCAAGGTCGACTTCTTCACAATGGTGCGGGGAGACAATTGATGCTCAATCAGGAAGTTGGAAGCGGCCTCGCCGATCCCGTGCATGATGCTCTGGCGATCTTCCGGGCCGTGCTGGATGCCCTTGCCCATCCGGGCACGCTCCAGCCCTTGCCGCCGGGCGCCGACGAGGTCAGTGCCCTGTCCCGCGAACTAGCGGCAGTTCTGCTCGCGCTTTGTGATCACGACACTTCGGTCTGGCTCTCGCCGTCCCTGAACCACCAGGCCGCCAGCACCTTTGTCGGCTTCCACACCGGCGCCCCGGTCACCGCCGACATCCAGGCCGCCCAGTTTGCCTTCATCGCCAAAGGTGACGCTTTGCCTGAACTTGCCCTGTGCAATGCTGGCACCCAGGAATATCCGGACCGCTCGACCACGCTGGTCATGCATGTCGAGGCCCTGTCGGGCGGCCCCCGCTGCATCCTGCGCGGGCCGGGCATTCGCGACACCCAGACCTTCGCGGCGCTGGGCTTGCCGGCCAATTTCACCGATCTTTGGGCGGCAAACCATGCCCTCTTTCCGCGCGGTGTCGACCTGATCCTGGTTGCGCACAATCAGGTCCTGGGCCTGCCCCGCAGCACCAGAATAGTGGAGGCTTGAGATGTACGTTGCCGTAAAGGGTGGCGAAGCCGCCATTGCCAATGCCCATCGCCTGCTCGCCGACCGGCGCCGTGGCGATCGCAGCGTGCCAGCTTTGCGCCTCGATCAGATCGTCGAGCAGCTTGGGCTGGCCGTCGACCGCGCCATGGGCGAGGGCTCGCTCTATGATCGGGAACTGGCGGCCCTGGCTATCGTGCAGGCGCGCGGCGACCTGATCGAAGCCATCTTCCTGGTCCGGGCCTATCGCACCACGCTGCCTCGCTTCGGCTATTCGCGGCCGGTCGATACCGGCGCCATGCTGATCGAGCGGCGGATTTCAGCGACCTTCAAGGACCTGCCAGGCGGCCAGATGCTCGGCCCGACCTTCGATTATACCCACCGCCTGCTCGACCCTTCCATTGTTGAAGCCCAAACCGATGCCCCCGCGCTTCGGGAAGGCGCAACCGAGGCGGCGCCGCGCGTGACCGACCTGCTTGGACAACAAGACCTGATGGAACCCGATGGCGACGCTGAGGAGGGTCATGTCGTGGGAGACCTGACGCGCGAGCCGCTCGAATTTCCGCTCGGTCGCGACCTGCGCCTGCAGGCCCTGGCCCGCGCAGATGAAGGCTTTCTGCTGGCCCTGGGCTATTCCACCCAGCGCGGCTATGGCCGCACCCACCCCTTTGTCGGTGAAATCCGCATCGGTGAAGTCGAGGTGGAATTCGACGTTCCCGAACTGGGTTTCCACGTGAGCCTGGGACGCATTCGTGTCACCGAGTGCCAGATGGTCAACCAGTTCAAGGGGTCGGCAAAGGTGCCGCCCCAGTTTACCCGCGGGTACGGCCTGGTCTTCGGCCAGGCGGAGCGCAAGGCCATGTCGATGTCGCTGTGTGACCGCGCGCTGCGGGCGCGCGAATTTGGCGAGGACATCGTGGCCCCCGCCCAAGACGAGGAATTCGTCATCGCCCATGCCGACAATGTGCAGGCAACCGGCTTCGTGGAGCATCTCAAGCTGCCGCATTATGTCGACTTCCAGGCGGAACTCGACCTGATCCGGCGGATGCGCGCCGAACACGAGGCCCAGAGCCGGGAGGCTGCAGAATGAACGCGGTTGCCAGTTACAATTTCGCCTATCTCGACGAGCAGACCAAGCGCATGATCCGCCGCGCCATTCTCAAGGCCGTGGCCATTCCCGGCTATCAGGTGCCCTTTTCCAGCCGGGAAATGCCCATGCCCTATGGCTGGGGAACCGGCGGCGTACAGGTGACGGCCTCGATCATCGGCCGGAACGATGTGCTCAAGGTCATCGACCAGGGTGCCGACGACACCACCAATGCCGTCTCGATCCGCGCCTTCTTTGCCAAGGTGGCGCAGGTGCAAACCACCACACGCACAACCGAGGCGAGCATCATCCAGACCCGCCACCGCATTCCCGAGCGCAAGCTTGAGGCTGGGCAGATCCTCGTCTATCAGGTGCCGATTCCCGAGCCGCTGCGCTTCCTCGAACCGCGCGAAACCGAGACGCGGAAAATGCATGCGCTCGAGGAATATGGCCTCATGCATGTCAAGCTGTACGAGGACATTGCCCGGCACGGCCGGATCGCCACGACCTATGCCTATCCGGTCAAGGTCGAGGGCCGCTATGTGATGGACCCGTCACCGACGCCGAAATTCGACAATCCCAAGATGCATCGGTCCGAGGCGCTGCAATTGTTCGGCGCCGGGCGCGAACACCGCATCTACGCGGTCCCGCCCCATACCGAGGTGGTCAGCCTCGATTTCGAGGATCACCCCTTCACCATCCAGCACTTCGATGCGCCTTGCGCGCTGTGTGGGGCCGAGGGGGTCTATCTCGACGAGGTCATTCTCGATGACAAGGGCGGGCACATGTATGTCTGCTCGGACACTGATCATTGCGAGGAGCGGCGCGAGGCAGGTCATGTGGGCCGGCAGGAGGCAGCAGAATGAGTGGCGAACCGCTTCTGCGCGTCGAGAACCTGACCCGCTATTATGGCGCCCGGCTGGGCTGCGCCGATGTCAATTTTGAACTCTGGCCCGGCGAGGTCCTCGCCATTGTTGGTGAGAGCGGCTCGGGCAAGACCACCTTGCTCAACACGCTCTCAGCCGCCCTCGAACCCAGCGCCGGCAAAACCCTCTACCGCATGCGCAGCGGGGAGTGGCGCAATATTTATGAGCTGTCCGAAGCCGAGCGTCGCTTCCTTACGCGCACGGACTGGGGCTTTGTGCATCAGAACCCGGCCGATGGCCTGCGCATGACGGTGTCGGCCGGCGCCAATGTCGGGGAACGCCTGATGGCGGTGGGCGATCGAAACTATGGCCGCATCCGGGCTACCGCGCTCGATTGGTTGGACCGGGTGGAAATTGCCGCCGATCGCATAGACGACCAGCCCCGGGCGTTTTCCGGAGGTATGCGCCAGCGCCTGCAGATCGCCCGTAATCTGGTGACCGGACCACGCCTTGTCTTCATGGATGAACCGACCGGGGGGCTCGACGTTTCGGTGCAGGCACGCCTCCTTGATTTGCTGCGCCAGCTGGTGGGCGAACTGGGCCTGGCCGCCATCGTGGTGACCCACGACCTGGCCGTCGCCCGGCTCCTTTCGCACCGCATGATGGTCATGAAGGGCGGTTATGTCATAGAGGCCGGACTGACCGATCGCGTGCTCGATGATCCGCGCGAACCCTATACCCAATTGCTCGTTTCCTCGATCCTGCAGGTGTAATCATGCCGGCTTTATCCGTCCGCGATCTGGACAAGACCTTCACCATGCATTTGCGCGGCGGCGTCCGCCTCCCGGTGGTCAGTAGTGTCACGTTCGAAGTGGCCGCTGGGGAATGCGTGGTGCTGGGCGGCCCTTCGGGGGCCGGCAAGAGCTCCATTCTCAAGATGGTCTACGGCAATTACGGCGTGGACAGCGGCGAGGTCCTGGTGCGCCAGGGCGAAGCGCTGGTCGATCTGGCCAGTGCCGATCCGCGCACCGTCCTCACCTTGCGCCGCGACACGATCGGTTATGTCAGCCAGTTCCTGCGCACCGTGCCGCGGGTCTCAACCATCGATGTTGTGGCCGAGCCCCTGGTGGTCCGCGGGGCCGGCAAGGCAGAAGCCCACGAGCGGGCCGGCGCTCTGCTCGCCCGGCTCAACCTGCCCGAGCGCCTGTGGAACCTGCCGCCCTCGACATTCTCCGGCGGCGAGCAGCAGCGCGTCAACATTGCCCGCGGCTTTATCACCCATCACCCGATCCTGCTGCTCGACGAGCCTACCGCATCGCTGGATGCGGCCAATCGGGCCGTCGTTGTCTCGATGATCGCGCAGAAAAAGGCCGATGGCGTGGCCATGCTCGGCATTTTCCATGACGAAGAAGTCCGGGCGGCTGTGGCCGATCGGATCGTCGATGTTACTGCCTTCGCACCGCGAGCAGCGGCATGAAGAAACTCAGCGAAACGCCGTTCGTTCACGAGACGGCCAAGGTCACCCAGTCCACTTTGGGCCGCTATACCGAGGTTGGGGCGCATTGCCATGTCGCCTGGTCGAGCATGGGCGATTATGCCTATTGCGTGGGCGGGACGCAGATCGCCTATGCCACCATCGGCAAATTCTCCAATATCGCGGCCAATGTGCGCATCTATGCCTCCATGCACCCCATGCAGAGGGCTTCGCTGCATCACTTTACCTATCGATCGGCCATGTATTTCGAGGGCGAAAGCGACGACGCCGATTTCTTTGCATGGCGTGCCGAGAACGAGATCGCCATTGGCCACGATACCTGGATCGGGCATGGCGCTGTGATCATGCCCGGTGTGACGATCGGCAATGGCGCCATCATCGGGGCCAATGCTGTCGTGACCAGGGACGTTGCCGACTTTGCCATCGCCGTGGGCGTTCCGGCACGCGCCATCAGGCAGCGTTTTGCCGACCCGATTGCTGCCCGGCTCGACGCCTTGGCGTGGTGGGACTGGGATCACGATCAGCTCCATCGCGCACTGCCCGATTTCCGCAGTCTGCCGATCGAGGCGTTCCTGGAAAAGTACGAGGCCTAGCCCGCCCAGGAGAGCTCAGCCCCAAAAGAGCGCAAATTGTTGCAAAATCATCATGCAGCAGGCTTCAGCCTGCGGCATGCTCTTGCTTTCCGACAGAAATAAGCAAGCTGATTCAATTAGTTCATATCGTCACACAAGCGTCGTCATAGTGTTGTTCTGACGTCACATCGGAGCCCTAGGTCATTCCCGAACAAATGACGGGGGCTCCGCCATGCTGAAGATTTCTCACGTTACACGACGCTTCGGCGACAAGACCGCCGTCAACGACGTGTCGTTGGAAATTCCGCATGGGCAGATGGTCGGCATCATCGGCCGTTCGGGCGCTGGCAAGTCGACCCTGTTGCGGATGATCAACCGCCTCAACGATGTCTCCGACGGCTATATCGAATATGACGGCGTGAAGGTGTCGGAGCTGCGCGGCCAGGCCCTGCGCAACTGGCAGCGCGACTGCGCCATGATCTTCCAGCAGTTCAACCTGGTGCCCCGCCTGGACGTGATCACCAATGTGATGCTGGGACGCCTGAATGGTCGCAACCCGGCGCTCAACCTGCTGCAATTGTTTTCCGGCGACGAGCAGCTCGAGGCGCTCAAGGCTCTGGAACGGCTCGACATCGCCCAGACGGCCACGCAATGGGCGCAGACCCTGTCGGGCGGCCAGCAGCAGCGCGTCGCCATTGCCCGCGCGCTCATGCAGCAGCCCAAGCTCATCCTGGCCGATGAACCGATCGCCAGCCTCGATCCGCGCAATGCCCAGATCGTCATGGACAGCCTGCGCGACATCAATGCCGAAGGCATCACGGTCATTACCAACCTCCATACGCTCGATACCGCGCGCGCCTATTGCGAGCGCATCATCGGCATGGCCGCCGGCAAGGTGGTGTTCGACGGAACGCCCGACGAACTGACCACCGATGTTGCCCGCTCCATCTACGGCGCCGATGGCCTCAAAGAGGCCTTCTCCGAGGCAATGACCTCGACGTCCATCGCGCCCGTCCAGTTCCTGCCGCGCACGCCCACCAATGCCCAGCAGGCTCCCTAAGCCTGCCGCCCCTAACCGGCAGGCTGGTCCATCCCCGCGTCACCAAAGGAGAACTCCCGTGTCCGCGATCCGTAAACTGCTCCTCGCCTCTGTCGCCCTCTCCCTCGCCGCTCCCGCTCTTGCCCAGGACGCCAATGTCCTGCGCATCGGCCTGCTCGGCGGCGAAAACGAAGCAGATCGCCTGCGTGACAATCAGTGCCTGGTCGACCTGATGAAGTCCGAACTGGGCTATGACGATGTGCAGCTCTTCCCGGCTGCCGACTATAACGGCGTCATCCAGGGCCTGCTCGGCGGCACGCTCGACTATGCCGAACTGGGCGCTTCCGCCTTTGCAGCGATCTACCTGCAGGATGCTCAAGCTGTCGAGCCGATCCTGACCACCGAGCAGACTGATGGCTCGACCGGTTACTACTCGGTCATGCTCGCCCGTGCTGACTCGGGCATCACCTCGATCGACGACATGAAGGGCAAGACCCTGGGCTTTGCCGATCCCGACTCCACTTCGGGCTATCTGATCCCGCTCGTCACGCTGCCCAACGATATCGGCATGCCGGTTGACGAATATTTCAGCGAAACCGGCTTTGGCGGCGGCCATGAGAACAATGTCCTGGCCGTTCTCGATGGTCAGTTCGATGCCGGCGTGACCTGGGCTTCGGGTGTGGGTGAGTTCTCCGAGGGCTACACCTCGGGCAATGTCCGGTCGATGGTCGACAAGGGCATGCTGGACATGGAAGATGTCGTTCAGATCTGGCAGTCGCCGCTGATCCCGAACGGCCCGATCGTGCTGCGCTCGGCCATGGACCAGGACGCCAAGGACGCCATCAAGTCCTTCCTGATGGCCCTGCCGGAAACGGACTACGACTGCTTCCGTGCTGCTCAGTCGGGCGACTACAACGGCTTCGTCGAAGTCGATGCCAGCTTCTACCAGCCGATCATCGACGCCCGTAAGGCCACCATCGGCAGTTAATCCCCCCGTGTCGGCCGGTTCCTCTACGGGGCCGGCCGATCGTCTGTTTGGAGATCGGCATGACGGATATGGCGAGCAGCGGAGCGGCGGCAGAAAGTTCTGCCCACACCAGCGCCGAAGCGATCCATCGGCACTATTCCCAGTTGGTGCGCACGCGGCGCATCTATTCGCTCCTGGCCATAGCGGCCTTGGCCATTGCGCTGGCCTGGTCGCTGATTTTTGCCAACGATGCCAGCTCGGGCAAGTTCTTCGAACGGCTGCCCTATCTGTTCGACTTCATCAAGAATTTCGTGCCCGACGATCCTTTTGAGATCGTGCGGGCCCTGTTCGATCTGCCATCGCCCTATGCCGATGGCTCGTTCAAGTATGATTACGAGGTGGGTCGCCACTATCTGTTCGGCACCCAGTTCTACATCCCCGAATATTTCTACGAGATGCTGGTGACGGTGAATATCGCCTTCGCCTCGACGCTGATCGGGGGCTTCTCTGCCTTTCTGCTCTGCTTTGTTGCCGCGTCCAATCTGGGTGTTGCCGCACCGCTGCGCTGGTTCGTGCGCCGCCTGCTTGAACTCATGCGCGCCTTTCCCGAGATCGTGCTGGCCGGCATGATGGCCGCCGTTCTCTCGCTCGGCCCGATAGCCGCGATCTTTGCGGTCTCGGTGCATACTGTGGGGGCTTTGGGCAAATTGTTCTTCGAGGTCGTCGAGAACGCGGACATGAAGCCCGATGAGGGCCTGCGCTCGGTCGGCGCTAACTGGTTTGAGCGCGTGCGCTTCGCCATCGCGCCCCAGGTCATGCCCAATTTTGTGTCCTATTTTCTTCTGCGCACCGAAATCAATGTGCGTGCATCCACCATTATCGGGGCGGTGGGCGGAGGCGGCATTGGCGAAGTGTTCCGCCAGTCCATCGGTCGCGACCATGCGGCCAAGACCTACGCCATCGTCATCCTGCTGTTCCTCACCATCGTTGCCATTGACCAGTTCTCGGGCTGGCTGCGTCGGCGCCTGGTGGGCAATGCCGCATTCCAGTTCGGGGCCTAGGAGCACTCGCCATGTCTGTGACGACCCTCTCGCCCCAGGAACGCAATCGTCTCCGCAACGCCCATCCCGAGGTCTTCAGCCGCAGCTTCGGCACCCGCTGGGGTGGCCTGTTGCTGATCGCCGGGGCCCTGCTCTACCTGGTCTATTGCTGGAACTTCTTCGAAGTCGGGGACAAGCTCGCCAATGGCAGGTGGGAGCGCGCCGGCATCTACATGGCCGACTGGATCAGCTGGGAAGCCCAGCCGCGCTTCCGCTTCCGGGATGATGGCTCGACAGAAATTGAATATCAGCGTTTTTCGCCGCTGGGTGACAATCCTGATCCGGATTGGCTTGCCGTGCTGCCCGATGGCAACCATGAAGTCAGCTTCGGCTCGGCCGGCAATCGCGTGGACATTTCGTCCGCCGGTGTCACCGCCTTTGTCGGCGGCGTCCCCTATGACATTGCCTTTGAGAGCGAGGCCGCCCTCCTGCCCGCCGATGCGCCAGCCGCCATGAGCGAGCGCAATGGCCGCGTCACAGTCGAGTATGGCTTTGCCGGCAGCGCGGAAATTCGCGCCACGCAGGTTCTGATCCGTCGCCGTTTCCTGGGCTGGGAGAACTTCTTCTTCGACACGCGCTCCCCCTTCTGGGGCATGAGCGCGCCCGAATTGCTGGCCAGCGTGACCAGCGGCGAACGGTTTGACCCCGATCAGCCCAACATCACCCTGGCCTGGTCCGAGTTTCTCACCAATTCGGAATGGCAGCATGGGGACGTGTTCAACAAGCTCGCCCAGACCATCGTCATGGCCTTTGTCGGCACGCTATTCGCCGCCTGCCTCGCCTTTCCGCTGGCCTTCATTGCCGCCCGCAATGTCACCAACTCCCGCCCGGCCAACTGGATCACCAAGCGCTTCTTCGATTTCACCCGCTCGGTCGACATGTTGATTTGGGCGCTGGTTTTCACGCGCGGCTTCGGCCCAGGCCCCCTGGCGGGCATAGCCGCGATTTTCGTGACGGATACGGGCACATTCGGAAAGCTCTATTCCGAGGCCATCGAGAACATCGACGACAAGCAGCGCGAGGGCATCCGCTCGGTTGGTGCCAGACCGGCAGAGGTCAACCGCTTCGGCATCATGCCCCAGATCGCCCCTGTGATCATTTCCCAGACCCTCTATTTCTGGGAAGCCAATATCCGCGGCGCCACCATTATCGGTGCCGTCGGGGCCGGCGGTATCGGTCTGAAACTGCTCGAAGCCATGCGCACCAATCAGGACTGGGAAAATGTCGCCTATATGGTCGTGCTGATCCTGCTGGTGGTGTTCGTCTTCGACAATCTGAGCGCCGCCATCCGCACCCGCCTGATTGGCGCACCGGGTAGAGAGCACCGCTAGTCAGCTGAGTTGACCGCTGAGGCTCACCATACCTGGTGCGCCCGAGTCCCGCCGCGCCGGGAGGCAAAGGCCGTGGTATATACGCAGGGTCGCACCGTCAAACCCGTCGCGCTGAGCCTCGCGGCCGCAGCTTCCGTTGCGGGCGCCCCCGGCTGGGCTATCAAAAGCTTTAGGGAAATAGCAAAGGCCATTTGAATGGCCCGTTCGGGGCGCACACAGGCGCACAACAACCACCAAGAAGATTTCTGGCTGGGGCGCCAGGATTCGAACCTGGGAATGTCGGTACCAAAAACCGATGCCTTACCACTTGGCGACGCCCCAACTTGGTGCCGGTTCCTACACGGTTCGCACGTGCTGTGCAACACGATCTGCATGGTCGATAAAAGGTTGTGACAAGCGCTTGAACAGGGAAAAGACCACAGCTATAAAGCCGCTACATCGCGACAGGGTCGGCACGGCCGATCCGCACTTTCCGAGATGTCGCGGTTCTGACGGAGTATAGCGCAGCCTGGTAGCGCACCTGCTTCGGGAGCAGGGGGTCGCAAGTTCGAATCTTGCTACTCCGACCAATCACCCCCGGCGTCTTCGGACGTCGGGGTTTTTGTTCCCGACACAGTTCCCGACACGGTTGCTAGAATCCTCGCGATGTTCGCCTGCGCTGCAACCATGTCTGGGTCATCCGAGACTTTTGCTTTCGTCGCGCCTATGGCACCAATTGAGAGTAGTACCGAGCTGGGAGGAACGCACTTGGCGCTTATCCATGTGGTTGATAGCCGGGGCATTGCGGATGTCCTGGTCAATGTGGTCGACAGCCGAGGCGTTGCCGACCTGGTCTGCAAAGTCGACAGCCGAGGGGTAGCAGAGGGCGAAGACGGCCTTTGGTGTTTCGTCAACAGTAGGGGCATCGCAACGAGCTTGGTCAACTTCGTGGACAGTAGAGGCGTTGCCGACTTGCTGATCTGCTACGTGGACTCAAGAGGTGCCGCAGGATGGGTGAGAGACCATCCGTGGAAGGGCAAACTCTAGCAACCTCAAGGAAAGGGAAGCGGAGATGGCAACGAGACAGGAAGACGCTGAAAGCCCAGAGGCACGACGGTGGCGTTACGTCTTCTATTCGCTTGGCGTTGGTTTCCTGCTCATGTTTGGAGTTATGTCGGTCCTACAGAATGGACCTTCGTATGTGTTGCTCGTGGCCGCCGTCGTTTGCCTTATAGCCAGCAGACTGAACGACCTCACGAAGTTCAAGTTCAGCGCCACTGGCGTTGAGGGAGAGATGCGTGAAGCCATCGCCGATGCAAAAGCGACCGTTGTTCAGCTGCAATTTCTCGCAGAGCAGCAAGCAAAATCCATACTGCATTTGATGCAGTCAGAGGGTAGGTGGGGCGGCGGCGACCCTAGGCTTAAAGACCAGATGCGATTGGAAATACTTTCGACCCTTAGACAAATAGGCATTTCTGAAAACCGGATCGCCGAGGTGACGTCGATAGAGTACCCGTGGATCGCATTTGACTACGCTCTCTTGGTGACCAGAGGACTCTCTCCTCCGACTCAGGACCAAGCAACGAGGTGGAACGAGTTTTTTCACTCTGCGGAGCGACAAAAGGGAGTTGGCTCTGAGCCTTCACCGGAGGAACTGCGGACATTCCTGGCAGAAATGAATGTGATATCGCCAGAAGTGGACGAGCGCCTGAAAGATTATGCCTATTTCGTTAAGCACAAGCGCCATCGACGACCGGAGGTCTGGGGGCAACGTTTCAGCTAACATCGCACCGAGGCATCGGACACACCATGATTGATATTGAGCAACAGATCGATCGCTGGCATCGCCTCCGACGTGGCGAAAAGGGCACAAACTATTGCGATACCTTGGAACAAGGCATGAGCATGTCGCTTGGGGATTTGGCCCTCCAAGCAAAATTAGGCTTGCAGCCTGAAATCATGCGGTCTCTTGGCTGGCCTCTGTATCACTACCACGAAAGCAAGTGGGAATCGACGGGCTGGTCAGCAAAGCTCTACGATCGGATAGAGGACGGTCGCGTCCGCACGTCGCGATTTGTAACTCCGAACATCGATGATTTCTGCGCAGGGACACGCCTTCCCTTGCCTCCCAGAAAGTCCGCAACCCAATTCATTCCCTGCCGGGGCAAGGCAAACCAATTTCTCGCAAGAGTGGCCTCAGCCCTGGTGCTTTTCGATCATGTGCTGGTCGAGGATCCCGTGCCAGGAATTCTTGACTGGGGCGTAGGTGGTGGCATGCGTCCCGGAGACGGCTGGGGGCATCCATCTTTGGATCTAGATGACGTTCCAACTGCAATCGGCGAAGACGACGCGGCGATGTGGTCGGCCTGGTTTGAGTTCTGCGATGCCTTTCGCTCGGAGATTTCAGGGGGACGGCTCGTTCCGGTAACCACTGTCATGCCGGAGTGGTACTTCCGCTACAAGTCGGGTTCTGACCTGGATAAAGTGAGGTTTGGCGACTGGCCTCGCATCATGGAACTTGTGACCGACCGCATTCAGTTCGCCGGGGAGCCGCTCGAAAAGGTTCACGCCGCAATCAGGGTCGGCCTCGTTCCGCCCATCGAACGAACGACCGCGTCGGACCTTTTCTGGCAAAGCCATTACTGTGGCCGCGGCATCGTGCAGTCTATGAGCCTCGGCGAGACCCAGAGGCTGGTACATCATCTGATGCAGACCTTCGAACACTTCCGGCTCTCAGAATCGTGGTCATCGACCGTTTGGTCCGGGGTATTGGAGTCGGAGTTTTCCGTCAGCACACGATCGTTCTCGCCCGTGGACGTTGCCAACATGGTGCGGTCAGAACAGCTCATCAAAGATGTTCGCGCCGGTCTCTCACAGCTGTCGAGTTCACTCCTCTCGACTGACATCGAAAATATCCGGCACGTCGAGGCAGCAGCAAAGGAGGAATTGCGGGCCCTCGCCGACCGTCTGGGTAACGAAGGGCGACGTTCAAACTGGTCAAATGAGCTATTTCAAATAGGCAAAAAGGGCGGCATTGGCTTCTTTTGTGGCAGCGCAGCGATGGCTCTTACCGACATCTCTGTGAAGGCAGTGATAGCCGGAGGATTGGGTGCGATGATTCCGGTGGCATTCGATCTCGCGGGACATGCTGATAAGGGAGTGGAGAGCAGGAGGTACAAGCTCGCGACGTCTGTTTTGGCGTCCCATTTGTCGTCGGATTGAGCGCAGTCAAGACACTTCCCTCAGGAGATATTGGTTGAGGGACCCGGTCATAGCCAACTCGAACGCGCCACTCTTCAACGTTCTGAACAAGAAATAGCCTTCGGTCGATAGCTCAGCGGCGTGAGAGGGGCGCGAAGCAGTCGTAACGACATACCGGACGGACTGGTTTCCACCCCCGAAACGCAGGTCTCCTGCCCAACCATTTGCGGTCTTTGGCCATCGGACGGTCTTTTTCAGCTTCGGCCTATGGGTGGTCACTCACCCCTAGGACTCTCTTTTGATCCTGCGAACGCGCGCCAGAGCGCGCAACACGGGCGGGTTCTCCATGCCGTGTGGTATGTACGGATCGTCGTCCGGCCGTAGCGCCATGAGATCGAGGTCGTTGTCACCCACCTCCCACGCTGGGCGCACGTGAAGTTCGCGCATTGGAATTGGCTCGACCGGGATCGGGATAGGCTGACCTCGCTTTCCAGGCAGATGAAACGGCACGAGCAGGAAAGCCCCCGCGCGCGCGTATGCGTCCAAAAAGCCTTCCAGGTGCGCATTGGTCGCGGGATACATGCGGTTGTTACGAGTGACGTAGCCGAAGAGTTGCTCCGCTTTCAGCTCGTCCCCGAAATGAATGGGCGGCCCAATCGACACGCAATAAGCATTAGGGTCTTTGTTATCGACGCCACGCAGGATGGTAATCCGTATATGCTCGGTGCCATCGTCGCTGCCAACACGTACATGCCAGCCGGCAAAAATCTCTTCTGCGGCTTCACGGTTTTCGAAGGAGAGGCCAAGGAACGGAATGTCGTCATATGGCGCGGGTGCATAGATGAAGGCTGAGCCGTTCCACTGCGCCCGGTTCCAAGTCTCTACATCGATCGGGGACCGCACCTCATAAGCGGTATGCGGCCTCGTCTTCATGTCGAAGGTGCCCGGCGGCGGCTCGCCCTCGCCGAAGACCGGCTGGGCCGCGGTCCGCTCTACCCTAGTGGGCGCCCAAGGCTGGGTGCGTTGATCTGGGTAGAGGATGGGCTCTTTCTCAGCGAGGGCAAGCGGCAAGGGCGCTTCTCCGCCGAAGACGTTGCGCGTCATCAGTGGAACATTGCAAAATACTAGTGCACGATCAAACACCCGCTCTTCGACGGCGAGTTTTTCTAGCCACTGCTCGGAGTCGGCGAAGCCCATCATGTGGCCAACGATCATGAAGAGCGCTTCATGGCAGAACTCGCGGAAGGCTTTGGCGTCTTCCCGCGACGCACCTTCAAAGCCGGGGCTGTAAGTTATGACACCCATTGAGGTGCCTTGTGTTTTTTCGAACCGGATCGAGGGCGCGCCAACATGCGCCGGATCCGCGGCCATGCGCACTGTCAATTTGTCTACGTTTGGCAGCGCTCGCGCGCCGAAGCTCGTGGCAAGGAAACTCTCAATCACGCCTAAGATTGCTTCCGCGATTTGTATTCCCTGCATATCTGCGTCTGTCTCGAAGGTCAGCTTGACGCCGAGGATGCGCGCTGAGAGCACGCGCATGTCATCCAGGGTCAACTTGGGCGTCGCTTGAATATTGTGTTCTAGGCCAGCGTCCCATAGCGACTGCATGAGGACATGCACTTCGTCATCGCCAACACCGGGGGGAATCGAGCCCTCTTCTCTTAACTGGTCGAGCCGGCCAAGGAGGAACAGCGTCGGCATCCCCGCTTCAAACAATGCATACTGGTCAAGAATATCGGGCAGGCGCGTCAGATCTTCTCGCCGGTCGAATGGCGTTCTGATCAGCAGGGCACTCATCAACATCGCATTTTCATGGCGATGCTGATCGCCGGCCCTCTCGCTCTTCCCACGGGCGGAATGAACGATCATCTCAAGCTGATGGGTGAGCATAGCGTAGCCGACACGCCCAAGAGACAGCTCCATGCGCATGAGGCCGTGCAGCATTGCGGGGCTAATGGCGCTGAGGCTGCCATCGACCATGGCGCCAGCAGTGACTTGATGGCTGATGACAGAAAGCGCGCAGACCCGTCCTGCCCACCATAATCCGACCTTGTCGTACGCCATTGCAAGGCCGGCCAGCGCCAACATCAGCTCGCGTTCGAACTCTTTCTTTACAAGTCGGTCAATCGCCCTTCCGAACCAGCGGATCGCCTCATAGGGCTCGCCCTGCTTCAGCTTCTGATGGCCGCGAGTCACCAGCATGGTCGCTGTTTCGCCTTCACCCGTTCGCTGTGCCTGCACCTCCGCAACAGAGGTATAAAGCGCGTCAAACGCGTCACTGTCCTTGATGAAGGTCCCAAGCTCTGTGAGCGAGTCTGCGAGCTCTCCAAACGGAAACGTGCCGTAACCCTCGGCCCCAGTGATCACCTCACGTAGCTCAAGCCAGATATCGTCCATCGGCTCGTCGGGACGCTCATGGCGGCGGTTGATCATCTCGACAAACAATTGCAGCGAGCGTGCATGTAGCGCGTTGTTGGGTCGGGTCTCATCTCCCGCGATCTCAGCGAGCATTTTCGCAAGCGCAACCTTACGATCCGAGATCCTGGCCTTCGTTTCGTCTAGTGCGCCGGCTAGCACCGCCATGCGCAGCACGGACCACAGGTTGGCCAGCATGGAAACCAGCTCTGCATGACCTACGCCCGCCGCGAGATCCGCAGCTTCACCGTAAAGCTCTGACAGAAGGTCAAAGTCGTCGAACCAGAAATTCGCCGTCCAAGCCCAGTTATAGACTATCTTATATTCGAGCAGTTGGTTTCCTGCCTTGCGCGCGGCGCGACGCGCCTGTGCAAATCGCCCCTCCACTTCGGAGCGAGGTCTTTCAAGCCCGCGGGCGGCCAGCGCGGCGTCGAGCATATCTACAGCCACAAGACTGGAGGCTCGGGACGGGTCCGAAATCCGCGCGTCCAACGTCTCAAGCTCCTTGATGCGCTCCCGGTCAAGCGGGCCGGTTTCAGTGGTCTGCCGCTCTAGCTCATCGCTCATGCCGAGGGCGGCCACGGCAAGCGGCACGCGCGCGTGCTCGAACACACACTCCAAAATCCAGGCCTGATCGAGGATGGTGACCGGCACGCCATGCGCGTTCAGCAACGCCGCTTCGATGTCGGCTCGGTCTTTCGCACGGGCATTTCGGCTCGTGATGAAGTAGATTTTGGTGTAGCCGCGATCCGTTTCGATGATCTTCTTAACGTCGGCGCGGACCTTGCCCTTCCACTCTTCCTTGGCGCTGATTGCAAAAGCCCAACGCTCGGACTCCGCCTGCGGGCGGCCGATGTACCAGCGATCCGCGATGTCCCCACTGACTGTGTAGGTTTCAGTGTCAACCTTGCCATCACCGCCGCCGCTAGGGCCAGTGTTTGGACGCAAGTTGGGGCAGATCTCGACTGCGGCCAGCTTGCGCGCGAACTTCTCGAAGACGTTTTCTTCGTTGCGCGCAGTGATCGTTTCGAGGTGGTTTGCCAGCACCTCGCGTGTCAGCGCATACTCGATGCCGCCCCTCGTGTCAGAATACAAATAAGGACGCCGCGCCCGCATAAAGCTTGATGGGGCGTATCTCGGACGTTCGTCGGACACATCATCTCTCATAACCACCCAATATAGGGCTATCCACCCCGCACCAGGTTCAGACAGGACCGAAGCTCATCCAGCTCCACTTTTGGCGAACGCGACCTTGGCAAATCAATGTCGAAACGCACCGGGTATTTGCCCTCGCCTCGCTTGACCGAGACAACCTGGTTGGCGGCATCATGTCTATAGAGAGTGTCGCTATCTACCCGGTAATGTCCCAGTCCCTGCCCGTGCATCCATTCGCAGAGAAGCTGAAGGTTGGACGGAGCGGCGGCCGATGTCAGGTCTAGTACCAAAGCAAGTTGGACATCCAGAGCCTCAATGAGGTTGTCAATTCCCCTAAAGAGCACCTCAAGTTCGCGATTACTGTCTGCCTTTTCGACCGAGTTAAAGATCGCCGACTTGAGGCGCGACATCAGCCCCGGCACCTGCTTGTCTGGCAACTCCCCGGCGGCGGTAAAGAAGCTCTGCCCAGCAAGCACGCCGATTGGAACTTCTACATCCACCATTATGGGCGGACCTGATTTCTTGCGATTTTGTTCGGCCGCAAAATCGCGAATGCGATCCGATTTGTATAGAACTCCGCCACGTCGTTGAACCGCCTCTTGGAGGCCGGCTACCGCTTCCCAAAGACCACTGCGAAACGATCTTTTGCTGCGTGAGTATGCGGACCACCCGTCGTAGCCTTCAATGGCCTCGATGATCTGCAATGCCTC
>Ga0066837_10000326_pt1 | contig 21625 bp, 25 predicted proteins | sample ETNtaG_25_FD_66730 | JGI IMG/M metagenome (GOLD analysis project Ga0066837, IMG submission 66730) | Marine microbial and viral communities from oxygen minimum zone, Eastern Pacific Ocean - ETNP201302SV86 | ecosystem: Environmental > Aquatic > Marine > Oceanic | place: Pacific Ocean: Eastern... | reverse complement strand
CACGGGTCCGGATTCAGGCGGTACCGTTATTGCAGGTCCGGCTGCCGAGCTTCTACCCGCGTAAAGAGGCGCCCCTCTTCCCGGCCTCCCCGCCCGGCCCTGCGTCGGGGCCGCGTGTGTAGCGGGGATGGGGCAAGGATAGCGGAGGAATTGGGGTCGGGGATATCTTCGCTTAAGGGAGAAGATGCCGACCCCGTTCTGGCCGATTGGGCGAAGCGAGATCTGCGGCGCAAGCAGACACCGGGCAGGCCGGTCGGGGTGCGCCGGAGCGAATGGCCTGTCGGCGGTCAGGACATCTTCATTCCGTCTCGTTGGGCCCGTGCAAGATCTGGATCGAGTTTGGCAAGGATGGAGAATACGGCATTGCGAAGCCATCGGTGCTGTGGTGTCCGTTCGTCCCGTCTATGCCAGGCACCAATGATCAAGGGTGGGTCAATCGGCATGGGCGGCTCGAACCATGACAGCCGGTAGTGATCACCCAACCGTTCCACCAGTTGTCGCGGAATGAGAGCAATAAGATCGCTTTCGCTCACCGCCCTGCAGACCCCGGAGAAAACTGGCACGGTTATCGCGACGGTGCGTGTTCGACCAACCTTGGCCAAAGCTGCATCGCCCATGGCTTTCGTGTTGCCTTCGGGAGAGAACAGGACGTGTGGTAGCCGGCAGAACAGGTCCAGTGGGAAAACATCGCCCTGCTTGAGCCCCTCTATATGCGGGTTGTCCTGGCGGGCGATGGCGGCAAAGGGGGATCGGAACAGATCCTGGCGCGACACAAATTTGGGCAGGGGCGCATCCGGGATCAGAACCAAGTCGGCGCTGCTGCGCTCAAGGCTTTCAATATAGTTCTGGGGCACCAGATCAACCAGTTGAGCCCTGATGCCGGGCGCCCTGCCATGCAGCAGGTCTGCCAGTGCCGGCATGAGCATTTCGGCGAAAAAGTCGCTCGCTGCGATCTTGAAATTTCCCTCCGCCGTTGCCGGATCGAAGGTCGCCGGAGCCTGAAGCAGTTGCGCCAGGCCATCCAGTTGCTCGGCCAGGTCATGCCTGATCGTTTCGGCATAGTCAGTGGGCACCAGCCGGTTGCCGTGCCGGATCAGCAAGTCATCGTCCAGGGCGTGACGCAACCGGTTGAGGGCATTGGAGACTGCCGATTGCGAGATGCCGAGCCGGGCCCCCGCCCTGACGGTAGAGCCTTCGCGGAACAATGCGTCCAGAACACGGAGCAGATTGAGGTCAAGCGTCGCGAAATTCATGCTGGTGATATCCTCTATCGCAGATATCCGTTTGCCCTATGTAGTCCCGCCCAGTAGCCTTGAGTCAACGAAAGCGCTTTCGTTTCAGCCTGACACAGGAGGAAGCGATGTTGACAGAGGATCGGGTCGACCGGCCCGCACCCCACACGCCGGCACCGGAGACGGAATGGCTGGGCGTGACCTACAAGACCATCCTGAGCACGGCGGACACGCAAGGCGCGATGGCCATTGTCGATAGCGTGTCCCCGGTGGACAGCGGTCCCCCGTTGCACGTGCATCACGCCGAAGATGAAGTCTTCGTTATCCTGAGCGGAGCGTGCAGGGTATGGCTCGATGGCCAGGAAAGCGAAGTGCGCACTGGCCAGAGTGTGTTCATCCCACGCGGCAAGGAGCACACTTTCAAGGTGATCGGAACCGAGCCATGCCGGCATCTGATCATTCTGACGCCGGGTGGATTTGAGGGCTTCTTCGCCGAGATGGGGCAGGGCCAATTCCAGATTCCCCAAGACATGCCGGCGATCGAAGAATCCGCAGCACGGCACAACCTGACCTTTACCGGACCTCCCCTGGATTAGCGCCATGTTCGACAGGCTCATAGTCTATCACATCCCCGTCTGCCCCTTTTCGCAACGGCTCGAAATCCTGCTGTCGCTGAGGGGGCAGACCAGCGCTGTCGATTTTCGGGTCGTCGACATTACTGTGCCTCGACCCGCGGATCTGCTGAGGAAAACCCGCGGGTCGACGACACTGCCAGTGCTTGAGACGCCGGATGGCCGGATCATCAAGGAGAGCCTGGTCATTCTGCGTTATCTCGATGAAACACTGGCCGGGACGCCATTGCGTCGGGAAGATCCCGTCGAACACGCCATTGAGTCCATGCTGATCGCCAAGGAAGGCGGCCTCACCAGCGCAGGCTATCTATTCCTTATGAACCAGGACGAAGAAAAGCGGGCTACCAAGCTCGAGACGCTGCTCGCGCAGTTTCGCGCGCTGGACGACTTTCTTGTCGAGCACTGTCCGGACAGCCGATTTCTATTCGACCGGTTCGGCTTGGCGGAGGCGGTCTTCGCTCCGATTTTCCAGCGTTTCTGGTTCCTGGATTACTATGAGGGATTTTCCCTGCCGGACGAGGCAGGCTATCGCCGGGTCAAGGCATGGTTGGAGGCATGCAGGGACCATCCCGCCAGTCAGCAGGTCAGCGAAGAAGCCATCGTCAAGCTCTACTACGACTATGCTTTAGGCGCGGGAAATGGCGGCCTGGTCGCGGGAAGAGCGACATCCAGCTTCGCCTTCGAGCCGCGCTGGCAGGACCGCCCTTGGCCGCCGCGGTCAAAATATGGGAAAGCGGCAACCGACGCCGAGCTTGGCCTGGTCGGCTATTAGCGCGGCGTCTGGTTGGCATGGCGCAGAATGCCCGGCTTACGGCCGGGCCAACTGATCGGCGCAGCGCGCCCGCGCCCTTAGTCCAGTTTCGCCTCGAGGGTGATGTCGATGGCGCCCAGGGCTTTGGAGACGGGGCAATTGACCTTGGCCTTTTCGGCCAGTTCCTGGAATTTGGCCTCGTCAATGTCCGGCACGGTGCCGACCAGGGTCAGCGCGCTGCCGGTGATGCCGGTGCCGGGGACGAGGGTGACCGCCGCCTCGACCTTGAGATTGGTTGCGGGGGTGCCGTTCTCGGCGAGAAAATGGGCCAGTTGCATAGCAAAGCATCCCGAATGGGCCGCCGCGATCAGTTCTTCCGGGTTTGTGCCCGACTGGCCGGTCTCGTCGACGAACCGCCCCTTATGGGTATAGGGCAGCGCCTGGAGCGCGCCGCTCAGGGTGTCCAGAGTGCCTGACCCCTCGGTCAGTGACTTCGTCCAGTTGGCGGTGGCCGTGCGCTTCATTGTGCTCTCCTCGAAATTGCATGCATGGGCTTCAACACGGGGCGAAGCCTAGCAGTTGCAATGGCGAAACTAAAGTTGCCATCGTGAGGGCCTTGGCGTGGATTCGGGACAGGTTTTTTTGGCATGGCGCATCATCTTGAATATGCCGGGGCCGCGCCGGAAACGCAGCGGCGCGTGCTGGTCGAGATCATTCGCGGCCAGCCGCATCTGATGGCAATTCTAAAAGGCATGGCTGCGCTGGACCTGCCCGATCCGCTGCTGGGGTCGGGGGCAATCTACAATACGGTCTGGAATGTGCTGACCGGACGGCCGGTGCTCACGGGCATCAATGATGCCGACGTGGTCTATTTTGACGGAAGCGACCTCAGTTACGACGCTGAGGACAGGATGATCCGGCGCGTGGAGCATCACTTCCGCGACCTGCCGATCCCGGTTCAGGTGCGCAACCAGGCGCGGGTGCATTTGTGGTTTCCCGAGCGATTTGGCATGGCCTACCCGCAATTGCGCTCGAGCGCCGAGATGATGCGGTATTTTGCGACCAGAACGCATGCGGTGGCGGCGCGGCTTGAGCCGGGTGGCGAGCTTTCGATCCATGCGCCGTTTGGGCTTGATGACATGTTTTCATTTCGCGTGACGCCCAATCCGGCCCTGCCGAACCGGGAAACGCATGAGCGCAAGGCGGAGAGGGCGAAGGCCATCTGGCCCGAATTGCGCGTTGTGCCGTGGCCGACCTGACAGGCGTGCGGCTCCACCAAGGCGGATGGGTCAGGGCGTCGGTTCGATGACCACGGAAGGCGCGGAGCGGGTGTTGGGGCCGTGGAAAACCGCCTCGATATTGTTGCCGTCGGGGTCGAGGACGAAACAGGCGTAGTAGCCGGGATGATAGTGGCGCTCGCCGGGCGCACCATTGTCGCGGCCGCCAGCGGCCAGGGCAGCCTTGTAGAAGGCGTCGACAGTGGCGCGATCCCTGGCCTGGAAAGCCAGGTGGATATGGCTGGGCGTGGCGCGGGCATCGAGCCCATCGACGAAGAGTTCATCGACCTGAAACCAGCCCTCGCCGCGCGCGGTGATGGGGATGCCCAGAACCGCCAGGGCTTTCTCATAGAAAAGGCGGGCGGCGGCGACATTGCGGGCCCGCAAATGGACATGGTCGATCAGGCGGCCGGTGTGAAACTGCATGGGAAAAGACCTTTCGGGCTGCGCAAATGAAAACCGCCCGGATCATGCCCGAGCGGTTTGTCATTGTCTGGCAGGAAAATCGGGCAAGGCCTACTCGGCGTCGTCGGCCGGGGCGGAATTGAGCTGGCCGTATTTTTCCGGGCCGATCTTGTCGAGCAATTCAAGCTGGGTTTCGAGAAAGTCGATATGGCCTTCCTCGTCGGCCAGCAGTTCCTCGAACAGGTTCTTGGAAACGTAATCGCCCAGTTGTTCGCACAGTTCGCGGCTGGCCTTATAAGCTGAGCGGGCGTCATATTCGCCGGCGAGATCGGCCTCGAGCACTTCCTTGATGGACTGGCCGATGCGCAGGGGCGCAACCCGCTGCAGGTTGGGGTGGCCTTCAAGGAAGATGATGCGCTCGATCAGCTTGTCGGCGTGGTGCATCTCTTCGATAGATTCGGCGCGTTCCTTGGACGCGAGGCGCTTGAAGCCCCAATCGTCCAGCAGGCGGTAATGCACCCAATACTGGTTGACTGCGCCGAGCTCGAGGAAAAGGGCCTCGTTAAGCCGCTCGATGACTTGTGCTTCGCCTTTCACGACGTACTCCGTTCCGTTGCTTTTTGAGCTTTTCCAGCCCCGACTGGAGTTCGACCAGCTCGGCAGGCTGATGCGCTTGCTGTGCGTGATAATTTTCGGTGACGCGGACGATAATGTCCACCACATTCGGGACACAGCCGGAGCATTTCGCACGACGGTTGAGCTCTGCATAGACCTTTGCCGGCACGACCAGCTGCCACGGATCGGCCTTGAGGAGGTCGAGCACAATGTCCTCGATCTCCTTGCTGGTAATCATGTTGCACTGGCAGACAAGCATGGCGGGGCTATATCAGGTTCTCAACGGGCGGGAATAAACGCCGCTCATTCCTGAATGTCAACGTCATAAATTGCCGCGCGGCTCTACCTTGCCCGCATGGCAGCGGGTAGAGCGCGGAAACGAAACTCATTGGCCGCTGACACGTAATTAATGGACCTCGTCTCAGGAGCAGACCGATCCAATTCGCAGATATCATCAGCGCACTGGTGCCCAAGGACGGTTCCTCGCGGCGCATCGCACAGGGCCTGTCCTACGGGGCAGGGCCGCGCCGCAAGCTCGATCTTTACCGGCCGCGCCATCGGGGCGATGCGCCCTTGCCGGTTATCGTGTTCTTTTATGGTGGCGCCTGGAATTCGGGGAGCCGCACGCATTACGGGTTTGCCGCAAGGGCGCTGGCGGCATTGGGATATCTCGTCGTGGTGCCGGACTATCGGCTGGTGCCGGAAATCGAATATCCCGCATTTCTTGAAGATTGCGCGGCGGCGGTGGCCTGGGTCAGCGACAATGCTGCCAGTTATGGTGGTGATCCGGAGCGCCTGGTGCTGACCGGGCATTCAGCCGGGGCTTACAATGCCGCTTGCCTGGCGCTCGATCCGCGCTGGCTGGCACCGACGCAGCGCGCGGCGGTCGTGGGTGTGATCGGGCTGTCCGGACCCTACGACTTCTATCCCTTTGACGGGCCGATTTCACAGCGCGTGTTCGGCCAGGCCGACAATCCGCGCCAGACGCAGCCGATCCATCATGTCGGGCCCGATGCCGCGCCCAAACTGCTGATTACCGGAGGACGGGATGATCTGGTGCTGCCGCGCAACAGCGTCAATCTGAGTGCTGCGTTGGAGCGGGTGGGCGTGCACAGTAGGCTGCGGCTTTATCCGCGCCTCGGCCACGCGGGAACCCTCTTGTGCCTCAGCCTGCCCTTGCGCTGGATGGCGCCGGTTCTGAAAGATTGCCGCGCCTTTCTGGCGGACGTCACAAATCCCGGGACGGGGCCGGGCGATCCGAGCGCGGGGGAGCATCGCGCCGCAACCGCGCGGCAATGAGCGCGGCGGAGGCGGCCGTGCGGTGTGCCGAGGAAAAGAATTCGCGATGCGCCAGGATCAGCACGGTGACCAGGCAAACGGCAATCGCCAGCCACTCGGAGACAAACCAGGCAACGGTGGCGACGGAGAAATAATAGGCGCGGATGCCGGAATTGAAATTGCGGGCGCCCAGCCCGTTCATCTGGGCGATGGCGTCGATTTCCTCTTCAGTGGCGTCGCGATCATGTTCAAGGGCGCCGAGCATGATGCAGAAATGGTTGAACTGGCGCAGCGACAGGGTGAAGGCGAAAAAGGCCATGACGAACATGGCGAGCATGACGCCGAGATGGATCTGCACGTCGAGTACCGAGTAGGTGCGTTCGAGCGAGAGGGAATCGAGTGCCTGCATCAGGGTTGGGAGCTGGCCAAAGACGGCAAACACCGCCAGCACCAGCAGGACCGAGGTGGAGGCGAGAAAGCTCACCGAGCCCATGATATTGCCCGACAAAATGGCGTCGAAGGGGCTTTCGCGCCGGGTGGCATTGGCGACCCAGCGGCGGCGCTGCATGTTCATGATGACGGACAGCGAGGGGCGCGCCCGCTCGATCAACGGCACGATGATATTGTACGCCAGATAGGCCAGTAGCGGAAAAACCGAGGTGAAGAGGGTCGTCAAGGGCTGGCTCCGGCGCTGGGCTGATCGGGCCCGACTATAGCGCCACCACCCGCCTGCACCAGACCGGAAACAGAAAATGGGCCGGACGAACCGGCCCATTCGGTGTTCATCAGAGCGGGCGCGGAAAACGCCGGTGGGTGGCGTCGATATCGGCCAGCACTTCTGGCGACAGGGTTACATCAACCGCGCCGAGCACCTGGGTGAGCTGCTCGGTGCTGGTGGCCCCGATAATGGTCGAGGTGATGAAGGGCCGGGTGCGGCAGAAGGCGATGGCCATTTGCACGGGGTCGAGGCCATGGCGCGCGGCGACGTCGTGATAGGCATGGGTGGCGGCGTCGGATTGTTCGTTGAGGCGCCAAAACCCCTTCTGGTAATCCTTGCGGCTGCCCTTGGGGGTTGCGCCATCGAAGTACTTGCCCGAAAGCATGCCACCGGCCAGCGGCGAATAGGCCAGCAGGCCGACGTCTTCGTGATGGCTCAATTCGGCCATGTCGTGATCGAAGATGCGGCGGATCAGGCTATATTCGTTCTGCACGGACACGGCGCGGGGCAGGCCCTTTTCTTCGGCCAGGCGCACCCACTGGGCCAGCCCCCAGGTGGTTTCGTTGGAAAGGCCGAACTGGCGGATCTTGCCCTCGCGGACCAGATCGCCCATGGCGCCGAGCACCTCTTCCATATTGGCCAGGGCGTCGGCCGTGTCCTGCTTTTCGGGGGCGTAGCGCCAGTAACTGTCGAAATTATAGTGGCCGCGGCTGGGCCAGTGGATCTGGTAGAGATCGACATAGTCGGTCTTGAGGCGCTTGAGGCTCCCCTCGATCGCCTCGCGCACCGAGGCGGGGTCCGGACGGCGGCCATTGCGGATATGGGCATTGCCGCCGCCGACGATCTTGGTGGCCAGCACCCATTTGTCGCGGTCGCCATTGGCGGCAAACCAATTACCGATAATCTCTTCGGTGCGGCCGCTGGTTTCCGGGCTGCCGGGGACGGCGTAAACTTCGGCGGTATCCATGAAGTTGATGCCGGCATCGCGCGCCATGGCGATCTGGGCATGGCCCTCGGCCTCGCTGTTCTGGCTGCCCCAGGTCATGGTGCCCAGGCAGATATCGGTGACCGAAACGTCTGTGCGGCCGAGCTTTTTCAAGTTCATATGCGGTGTTCCCTAAGCCCTTGGCGTGAATCGCGGCGGACCCTAAACCAGCGGGCTCTGGTATGGAAGATGTTCAGCGGCATTTACCGATGAATGGGCTTTTCCACAGGGCAGAGCCCGGCGATCGGGCGCTTTTGCTGGCAGCGTCAAAAAAGCGTCACGGAAAGCGCTGGAGGGGGTTGAGGTCTGCCGGTTCACCCCCTATATAGCCCTCACACCGCGCCGCAAGGCTCGGGTGTTTGACGCGGGATGGAGCAGCCCGGTAGCTCGTCAGGCTCATAACCTGAAGGTCGCAGGTTCAAATCCTGCTCCCGCAACCAAAGAACCCCAGTAACTCAGCCGAGTTGCTGGGGTTTTCCTTTTGTGGTTTTGCGGTGTGTGCGGTTTCGGCCCGGGTGCCGGAAACTGGCCGGCTGTTGGCGACCTGGAGCCAGGGTCCCGCTGAAAAGCTGTCATTGCTAGTAGTTGGGTTGCGTATTACACTTCCGGCGTGGTGTCTGGCTATGCTTGCTCTCAGCAGCGGACATCCACTTCTGCTGGGATAATTCTGGCCTGCGTAGCGCATTCTCTACACCTGACAACAACAATTCATCCCAAGGGAGGAAGTTGGAGATGGTTACCAAGAGCATTGCCGGTATTGTGTTGGCTGGAGCACTTTTCTCATCCAGTGCCTATGCAGACGGTCACGGCGGATTGCCGGATCAAAGCGTCCTGCCCTCAGATGTCGTGAAGATCAGCGATGTCGTTCCCATGATGGGAGAGCATTGGGCCAATCCTGCAAATCTGCCGCTCGGCCCAATTTACTGCGTGCACGAGGGCAAGGTTGTCTGCATCGAGTACATGATGTCGCAAGAGGACTTCATGAACGGGACATCATGGACAGAGCTCTCCGGCCTGACAGACCTCCCCTCGATAAATCATGTTGATCTGACGTTCGAAGCCGAAGGGCACGAGGGGTACGAAATTCCTCACTACGACCTGCACATCTACTTCATCTCTCCGGAAGAGAAAAAGCAGATCAAATAGAGTCCAGGGCGTTCTGCGCGCCAAGCCCGAAGATGCCAAAACGGGATCCGTCCATAGCCGACGGTTTCCGAAGCAGCCGTTATGTCGCTACTGAGACTGCAGGGCCAGGGTTGCCGCACGCATCCGCAGCCAGAAAACCCCAGCAACTCAAGGAGTTGCTGGGGGCGCGCCCGTCGCTGCTCGATGCGCTGATCGGGGCGGGCGCGTAGATGGTCGGCGCGGTGAAGCAGGCTGTGTGCCGTGCAAATGCCTGAGGCTTGAAGCTCGGCTATCGCGACACGCTGTTCGGCGACGAGGAAAAAGCGGGGCCAAAATGTGGGCCTGCACGTGGCGGCCGGGCGAGGGACACGATATGTGGTCCGAACCAGGCGTCAGCACGCCACGACATTGACGGCGAGGCCGCCCAGGCTGGTTTCCTTGTATTTCTCGCTCATGTCCTGACCGGTCTGGCGCATGGTTTCGACGCAGGCGTCGAGCGGCACGGCGTGGGTGCCATCGCCCTTCAGGGCCAGCGAGGCGGCTGTTACCGCCTTGACGGCGCCGAAGGCATTGCGCTCGATGCAGGGGATCTGCACCAGCCCTCCGACCGGGTCGCAGGTCATGCCCAGATGGTGTTCAAGAGCGATTTCGGCGGCGTTTTCCACCTGTTCGGGCGTGCCGCCCATGATGGCGCAGAGGCCCGCGGCGGCCATGGCGGACGCGGAGCCGACTTCACCCTGACAGCCAACCTCGGCGCCTGAGATCGAGGCGCGGTGCTTGATGATGCCGCCAATGGCGGCGGCGGTGAGCAGGAAATCGCGAATGGCGGCGTCGCCGGTGCCGGCGTTGAACTGGGTGGCATAGCGCAGCACTGCCGGGATGACGCCGGCAGCGCCATTGGTGGGCGCGGTGACGACCCGGCCTCCGGCGGCGTTTTCCTCATTGACCGCCATGGCAAAAACGCTGAGCCAGTCATTGGCCATGAGCGGATCGACTTCGTTGCGCTGCCATTTGTCCTTGAGCTGGTCGTGAATGGCAGCGGCGCGGCGCTTGACCCGGAGGCCACCGGGCAGTTCGCCGCGCTGGTCGAGACCGCGATCTATGCAGCCGGACATGACCGACCAGACCTGATCGAGCTGCCGGTCGAGCGTGGTGCGGGAGAGCCGGGCCTCCTCATTGGCGCGTTTCATGGCGGCGATGGACAGGCCCGAGCGCTTGGCCATGTCCAGCATTTCGGACGCATCGGCAAAGGGCCAGGGCACGTCCGCCTCGGCGGGCGAGGCGCTGCGCACGGCTTCGAGCTCTTCAGCGGTGACCACAAAGCCGCCACCGATGGAATAATAGACGCGGCGCAACAGAAGCTGGCCGTCGCTGTCATAGGCCCAGAACTGCAGGCCATTGGGATGGCCCGGCAATGGCGTCTGCTTGTCGAAGACGAGGTCGACCGCCGGGCGGAAGCGATAGGCGGGGTGACCCGGCGGGGTGACGCGGCCGGTTTGGCGGATTTCGGCGATGATGGAGTCCATGGCGTCGGGGTCGACCGTCTTGGGGTCTTCGCCGGCCAGGCCCAGGATGACGGCGCGGTCGCTGCCGTGGCCGATACCGGTAAAGGCCAGCGAGCCGTGCAGACTCGCGGTTATGGCGGCAGGGCGGGCGCGCGCGGCGCGCGGCCAGTTGCCCGCGGCAAGATCGTCAAGGAAGCGGCGGGCAGCCGTCATCGGCCCCATGGTGTGGGAACTGGAGGGGCCGATACCGATTTTGAAGACGTCGAAAACTGACAGAAACATGGCCCATCATAGCCCGATCAAGGCGGCGCGCAATTGGGCTGAACCCGCGATTGTTTCGGATTGATCAACAGTGCGTGGTCCGGCCGGCGCATTGCCCTTGAAGCTGAAAGCCTCAATATCGGGAACGCAAAGGAGTCCTGCCATGTCCAGCTATCAGTTTCGTGCCGACCCCGCCGCAGATGAAACGGCGCCGGTGATCTTCCTGTTTCATGGGACGGGTGGCGACGAGAACCAGTTCTTCGAACTGGCCGGCCAGTTGCTGCCCGGCGTCAGGCGTGTCGCGCCGCGCGGCGATGTCAGCGAGCAGGGGGCGTTGCGCTATTTCCGGCGCACCGGGGAAGGCGTTTATGACATGGCGGATCTGGCCCGGCGTACCGAGGCGATGGCCCAGTTCGTGCGGGAACAGGCGGGGGCGTCGTCGCAGGTCATCGGCCTCGGGTATTCCAACGGCGCCAATATTTTGGCCTCGGTGCAGTTTTCCGCGCCGGAGCTGTTCGACAAGGCGGTCTTGATGCATCCGTTGATCCCGTTTGCGCCGCCGCCAGCGAATTTCGCGGGTCGAGAGGTATTGATTACGGCAGGGCGGCGCGACCCGATTGCCCCGGCGGGGGCGACGCAGCAATTGGCGGACTACTTCGAGGCCAATGGCGCTGAAACCAAGCTGGCCTGGCACGAGGGCGGGCATGAGCTGCGCCAGGAAGAGCTGGCGGCCATCCAGGCTTTCCTCTGAATTCGTCGCCGGCTTGCCAAAACGTTAACAGCTTCTTGAGGCGTTTGCGGGCAATTTGACGCCAGTGGGTGTCATTAGCCGGACGAGGATGACCATCTCCAGTTTCGGACGTCGCATAGCCAATACGCTCTCATTGAGGGTGCTGATTTTCCTGGCTCTGGGCTTTGGCGCAGTGGCCGTGCCAGCCTATTTTGCCTTCAACTGGGTGATCAATTCCACGGTCATCCAGCTCGGCACGCTGTTTGCCGAAAAGCAGGTGCTTTATGACCGCCATCGGGGCCTGGGGGCGCTGGTGCGTGAAGTGTCGCTGGCCGAAACGCTGGCGGGCAGCCAGGCCATTCGGGACTGGGCGCGGGATGAGGACAATCCTGTGCTGGCGCGGCGCGGTATCGCCGAATTGGAACATTTCCGCCAGAATTTTGCCGACCACTCCTATTTCTTCACCATCGATGCCTCGGGTCACTATTATTTCAATGACGCGGCCAATGCCTATGCCGGGGATCAGCTGCGCTACACCGTCGACCCTGAAAACCCGCGCGATGCCTGGTACTTCACCGCCAAGGCATTGGGGGAGGGCTGTCACCTCAACGTCGACAATGACGCCAATCTGCGTGTCACCAAGGTTTGGATGAATTGTGTCATCCGCGAGGGTCAACAGGTGCTCGGCGTGCTGGGCACCGGGATCGATCTGACCAACTTCATTCAGGAGGTGGTCAATATACCCCAGCGCGGGGTGATCTCGATGTTCGTCGACCGGCGGGGCCAGGTGCAGGCCCATCGCGACGAGAATCTGGTGAGCCTGGCCAGCCTTTCCTCGGACATGAGCGACAAGCGCAGCGTTTATTCCCTCGTCGACGCGCCGGAAGACAAGGCGGTGTTGCAGCGCCTGTTTGAACGCGTCACCGGCGGGGCGGCGCTGGCGCAGTCCGCCTTTGTCACCATTGATGGCAAGCAGACGCTGGTGGGTGTGGGGTATCTTGACAAGCTCGGCTGGTACAATGTGACGCTGATGGATCTCGATGCCATCATCGACCGGCGCCTGTTCCTGCCAATCGGGTTGTTGCTGGTAGCCGTCATGGCGTTGGTGACGGGGCTGGCCATGTTCGTATTCAAGCGGGCGGTGCTGGACCGCGTTCAGGCGCTCGAGGGCATGGTGCGCAGTGCGCGCGAGGGCGATTACGGCCCGGCCCTTTCGATGGGGACCGGGCGGCAGGACGAGATCGGGCGTCTGGCCGCCAGCTTCACCGAAATGGCCGCGGCGGTGGACGACAATAGGCGCCTGCTCGAAGCGCGGGTGCGGGAGCGAACCCTGGAGCTCGAACAATTGGCGTTCCGGGACGGGCAAACCGGTATTCTCAACCGGCGCGGCTTTGTTGCGGCGCATGCCGAGGCCAGTTCGCAGGGACCCTATGGCTTGCTGCTGGTCGATATCGATCGGTTCAAATCGATCAATGACACTTATGGTCACGCCGCCGGGGACGTGGTCGTGCTCGAGGTCGCTCGCCGCATCTCGGCGGCGCTGGGTCTGAAGGACAGCTGCGCGCGCTGGGGTGGGGACGAGTTCATTGTGCTGGTGCCCGAATGTGCGCCGGAGCGGCTGCGGGCGACGGCCCATGGGGTGATGCTGGCGATCGACGAGAACCCGGTAGTGCTCGAGGATGGCCGCAATATTGCCGTTTCGGTGAGCGCCGGGGCGTGTCTGGCCGAGCCAAGCGATACGCTGGATGTGGCGATCGATATGGCCGACACTGCGCTCTATATGGCCAAGACCCGAGGGCGCAACATGGTGGTGGTGTTCGACGCGGAGCTGATGCAGCCGCCGCGCAGTGCGCGCGGCTAGTTGCCGACGGGGTGACTGGCGGCAAAACTGGCGATATCGTCAGTCTGCCGCATCCCAGGGAGCAGAAATGGTTCGCCTCGTCCTTCCCCTTCTCGCCGTGCTTGGAAGCTTCAGCCTGCCGCCGGTTGCGGCGTTGGCGGCCAGCTTTGACTGTGCCAAGGCGGCAACGCCATTTGAACATGCCATTTGTGACGATGCCGATCTCTCGGCGGCCGATGAGCGGCTGGCCAAGACCTATGCCACAGCCATTGGCGGATTGTCGGAAGTTGCGGTTGAAGAGCTGCGCACAGACCAGCGCGTATGGCTCGACTATGCGCAGCGGGCCTGTACCCGCGATGCGGAACCCTTGACCCGAGGCAGCTATGACGAGCGCGGAATCTATTGCCTCAGCGATCTGTTCAACAGCCGTAGCCGGGTGCTCGAGACCAGCCGGATGATCGAAGGAATCAGGGTCTATCCCAGCGCTCGCTATGCCGCGCTGCCGGACCCCTATGAGGCTGACAATCCCGATTCAAACTGGCCAGTGGCGCAGCATGAGCTGGCGCTGGTGCAGATCGATGGCGACGATGGCTTCGCCAAAAATTTCAATGCCCTGGTTCGAGCCGAGGGCGAGGTGATCGCCGGAGGATTTGGAGAGCAGGGCGGCCCCGAAACGATGGCCGAAGATTCATCAAGCGATTCAACCAATTCCATCACCATTGACGAAATTTCCGGCAACCGCCTGTCTCTGGCGGTCAATACCTATTGGTATGGGCATGGTGCGGCGCATGGCAATTATACCATCAGCTATCAGCACTTCCTCAAGGACGAGGGGCGCTGGCTGGAGGCCGGGGACATTTTTGCCGGCAAGGGCTGGCAGAAGAAACTGCTGAACCTCGTCACCGAAGCAGCTGAGGCCGAGCATGGCGATGCGCTCTGGCCCGATAGCCTGGGCGACCTGACCGATGTGGTGACAGACCCGACGCGCTGGGATCTGTCCGATCCCTATGGGCTGGTGGTGCAGTTTCAGCCCTATGAAATCTCGGCCTATGCCTATGGGGCGCCAACCGCCCGGGTGAACTGGGAGGCGCTGGCACCCATTCTGGCGGATACGGCGGACAAATATCGCTACGGCTACTAGAGCGCTTCATCGGTGCGGCCAATGCGGCTGTCAGTCCCCTCCCGCTGTAGGGGCGCGAGGTGGCGGTGCTGTGGTTTCGACGAACTGTTGGCGCAGGAGCCTCCGACACCCCCACCCTCGGTCCCTCCCCTCAAGGGGGAGGGAGGCGAAGGTGCCGTGAATCCGGCTAACCTGGAGCTGCTCTAGGCCAGCAAATCCCGCCATTCGGGGTGGCGGCGGAACTGGACGACGACATAGGGGCACACCGGGGTGATCTTGAAGCCCTGTTCCCTGGCATCAGCGATTGAGGCCTTGACCAGCTTGAGGGCGATGCCGCGCCCCTCGAATTCGGGGGGCACGCCGGTATGATCGATGATCATGGGGCCATCGCCGGTCTTGCTATAGGTCATTTCCGCTTCGGCGCCGGGGGCGAGGCGGATGAAATAGCGACCGCGCGTCGGGCCCTGCTCGTGATGAATGGTGTGGTCGCCATCACTCATGGTGTCGTCTGTCCTATTGGGGTTCAGCTGCGAATGGGGGGCGGGCCCAGTTCAGGAAAGAGGGCGCGTTCGGCCAGGAACGGATGAATATCGAGTGCCTCGGTGATCGCTTCAAGGGCCAGCTCGCGCTTTCCCTGGGCTTGATAGATCAGGGCACGGCCGGAAAGCGCGCCAAAATGGCGCGGTTCGCGCGTGAGAGTTTCTACGATGTCAGCCAAGGACTTTTCATAGGCGCCGTTGAGGAAATGCGCCGTGGCCCGCATGTTCCAGCCCTCGGCATAGTCGGGATAATCGGCAATCAGCGCGTCAATAAGAGGTAACTGGCTGGCCGGGCCGGCAAAGCCGCCCGCCGTCATGATTTCGGCCACGCGTGCCGCAAGCACGGGATCATCGGGCTGGATCCAGATCTGCCAGATGTCATTGGCGATGCCGCGGGCGGCTTGTGCGTCGGTCGAGGCCGAGAGCTGGGAGAAGAGCCTATCCAACTGGGCGGACTGTGCCTGGCTTTGGCCATAGGGCTGGGCCAGGCCGGGGGTGATAGGCGCCGGGGCCAGCAGCAGTGCAGCAAAAACCAGTCGGTGAATGCTCATGGCAAGAACAAGTCTGACCGGTTCAACGGGCCGGGGCAAGCCGCATCACGGGTGGTTGACAGGACGCCATGGCGCAGGCTCGTCTGCGGGTCTGATCCGCAAGAGGTTGTGCTGCCCATGAGTGAACTGCTTTATCACATGATTTCCGCCGGTCCCCGCCCCGTCGCGCCATTCAGCCACGCTGTCGAGACCGATGGCTTTGTCTTTGTCACCGGGCAGATGCCAACCGACCCGGCGGCGCCTGATGCGCCCCTGCCAGAGGGCATCGAGGCGCAGACGGAACGGGTGATGGACAATCTGAAGATCGTGCTCGATGGGATCGGGCTGGGGCTCGAGCATGTGACCATGGCCCGGATTTACCTCACCCAGTTCGAGCGGGACTATGCAGCGCTCAATGCGCTGTGGCCGACATTCTTTGAACCAGGAAGACTGCCCGCGCGGACGACCATCGGGGTCACCGCGCTGGCCGTGGGGGCGCTGGTGGAGATCGATCTGATCGCCAAGCGGCCCTAGTCGCCCTTTCGGCTCAGCTCGATCATCCGTTCGACGGCCAGCCGGGCCGGGGCGATGATCTCTTCGGGGATCGTCACTTCCTCGGTGCCGGTGTGCAGCGACCAGAGCACGTTTTCGAGATTGATGCGCTTCATGTGCGGGCAGATATTGCAGCCGCGCAGGAAGTCGACGCCGGTGGTTTCGCTGGCCACATTGTCGGACATGGAGCATTCGGTGACCATGACCACGCGAGGCGGCTTAGTGGTCTTGACCCAGTCGATCATGGCGGCGGTAGAGCCGGCAAAATCCACCGCGTCGATCACCTCGGGTGGGCATTCGGGATGGGCGATGATCTTGGCCGTGGGATAGGCGTGGCGAAGCTCGGAAATGTCTTCGGCGGTGAAGGTCTCGTGCACCTCGCAGGCGCCGGCCCAGGTGATGATCTTCTTTTTCGTCTTCTTGGCGGTGTTGGCGGCCAGATACTGATCCGGGATCATGATCACCGTGTCGCCCTCAACGCGATTGACGATGTCGAGGGCGTTGGAAGAGGTGCAGCACACATCGGTGACGGCTTTGACGGCGGCCGAGGTGTTGACATAGGTGACGACCGGGGCGCCGGGATATTGTTCGCGCATGGCCACCACATCCTCGGCGGTGATGCTTTCCGAGAGCGAGCAGCCGGCCCGGCTATCGGGGATCAGCACGGTCTTTTCCGGGTTCAGCAGTTTTGAGGTCTCGGCCATGAAATGCACGCCGCACTGCACGATGACCGACTGGGTGACCTTGGTGGCCTCGACGGCCAGTTGCAGGCTGTCACCCACCACATCGGCCACGCCGTGATAAATTTGCGGCGTCTGGTAATTGTGGGCGAGGATAACCGCGTCCTTTTCCTTCTTGAGCCGGTTGATCTGGAAGATCAGCGGCGCATAGAAGGGCCATTCGATCTCAGGGATCTTGTCCTTGACCCGATCGAAGATCTTGTCGGTGGCGCGCTCGACTGCCTTGGAAAATTTGAGGTCGAAGCTGTCGGCCAGAATGGCGCGGGCCTCGGTGAGCGGGGTCACCGCATTTATCGTCTGCACCATTTCGGGCCTCCATCCTGCCGCATCGGCAAGGCCGCCGGCTGATCGCGCGGCTCACCGCGCCGAGGCGGAACCTAGGTATTTTTGACTTTCATTGCAATGAACGCTCTTGCAGGATTTTCATCAGCCGCCTAACCCTCGTTCCAGCTTCTTCCACCAAGAGATCAAAGCCATGCCGCAGGACGCCAACGCCATTCGCTCCATTCTTTCGCTTGCGCCGGTGGTGCCGGTCATCATTCTGGACGATGTGAGTCAGGCCAGACCTTTGGCCGAAGCGCTGGTGGCGGGCGGATTGCCAGTGCTGGAAGTGACGCTGCGCACCCCCAATGCCCTCAAGGTCATGGAAGAAATGGCCAAGGTGAGCGGCGCCATTGTCGGTTCGGGCACGGTGCGCAATGGCGCGCATATGAAGAGTTCGGTGGATGCAGGATGCCGTTTCATGGTGTCGCCCGGTGCCTCGCCGCGCCTGCTCGATGCGGCCGAGGATGTGGCCATTCCCTTGCTGCCCGGCATTGGCACGCCGACCGAGGCGATGGCGGCGGCCGAGCGCGGCTACAGCTTCCTCAAATTCTTCCCGGCCGAAGCGCTGGGCGGTGCACCGGTGCTCAAGGCGTTCGCCTCGCCGCTGCCCGACATTACCTTCTGCCCGACCGGCGGCATCGACCCGGTCAAGGCCAAGACCTATCTCGGCCTGCCAAACGTCATCTGCGTGGGCGGCAGCTGGATCATGCCGGCTGACGCGCTGGCGAGTGGGGACTTCAGCCGGATCGAGGCGCTGGCCAGGGAAGCGAGCGCACTCAAGGGGTAGGTTATTTGGTCCCGGATACCCCCACCCCGCCTCCCACTGACAGGGGGAGGGGCGGCGTCGGTGGTGCCGGTGGGATCACGCTGCTCGCCCTGATGTGGCTTATGAGTGCGGTGCCAGTTTTTTCTGCGACCGCTCATGTTGCCGTGGCTGCCAACTTCACCGCTGTAGCAGAAGAACTGGCGCCGCTGTTCGAGGCCGATACCGGTCACAAGGTGGTTTTCAGCTTTGGCGCGACCGGGCAGCTTTTTGCGCAGATCAGCCAAGCGGCGCCGTTCGATGTGTTGCTGGCGGCCGACACGGCGCGTCCGGCAAGGGCGGTTGCGGACGGTTTGGCGGTCGCGGAGAGTTTGATTGTTTATGCCGAGGGACGGCTGGCGCTGTATGCGCCCGGTCTTGGTGCGGAAGCGATGCTTTTCTCGGGGGAGTTTACCAGAATCGCCATAGCGGACCCTGACGCGGCGCCCTATGGGCGGGCGGCGGTTGAAACGCTGACCGCACTGGGGCTTTATGATGCCATGGCATTGCGACTGGTGACCGGTGCGAACATCGCACAGACGCTGCAATTTGTCGAAAGCGGCAATGCCGAACTGGGGTTCGTCGCGGCGAGCCAGGTGCTGGAAAAAGACGGATTGTGGCTGGTGCCCGAGATCTATCACAGCCCTATTGCACAGGGGGCCGTGCTGCTCAATGAGGGGGCTGATAATCCGGCAGCGTTGGCCTTTCTGGAATTCTTGCAGAGCAAGGAAGCCGTGGCAGTGATCGAAGCGGCGGGCTATTCTGTCCCCTGATGGATCTCAGCCCACTGCTTTCGCCCGTTCTGCTGACCCTGGCGCTGGCGCTTTGCGTCACCCTGATCTTGATTGTCGTTGCCACGCCGGTCGCCCGGTGGCTGGCGCAGGGAGAGGGACAGGGACGCAATGCGGTGGGGGCGCTGGTGACGCTGCCGCTGGTGCTGCCGCCGACGGTGCTGGGCTTTTATCTGCTGCTGGCGCTGGGGCCGAATGGGCCCGGGGGATGGATTGCAGGATCGTGGGGGGCGAGGACGCTGGCCTTCTCATTTCCCGGCCTGGTTATTGGCGGGGTGATCGCCTCGCTGCCCTTCATGGTGCAGCCGCTGCGCAATGCCTTTGCAGCGATCGAGACCGAAGTGCTTGAAGTGGCCGACACGCTCGGGGCGTCGCGAACGCTGCGCTTCTGGCGCATCGAGTTGCCGCTGGCCCGGCCCGGCTACCTGGTGGGGGCGGTCATGAGCTTTGCCCATACAATGGGCGAGTTCGGTGTCGTGCTGATGATTGGCGGCAATATTCCGGGACAGACCAAGGTGCTGTCCATTGCCATCTACGACTTCGTCGAGCGGCTCGAATGGGAGCGCGCGCACGTGTTGGCAGGCGCCATGGTGGTCTTCGGGTTCTGCGTGGTGTTTGCGACGCTGGTCGTGGGGCGCGGGCGGCGATCCTAAGTCAGATTGACTACTAACATGTTAGTTGATAGGCAGGCCCCACGCACACCGGAGAGCCCAGAATGACCGCTATCGACAAGGTCCTGACTGTTGAGGAAATGAAGCGGCTGGCGCATCGGCGTGTGCCAAAGATGTTCTTCGAATATGCCGATAGCGGGTCATACACCGAAGGCACCTATCGAGAGAACGAGAGCGATTTCAACAAGATCAAGCTTAACCAGAAGGTGGCGGTGAACCTTGAGGGGCGCAATCTCAAGGTCAAGATGCTGGGCCAGGAGATCGCCATGCCGATCGCCATTGCCCCGGCGGCGACCGGCGGCATGCAGACAGCCGACGGCGAGATCAAGGCGGCCAGGGCGGCGGAAAAGTTCGGAGTTCCCTTCTCACTTTCGACCATGAGCGTGTGCTCGATCGAGGACATTGCCGAAAACACTTCGGCGCCGTTCTGGTTTCAGCTCTATGTGATGCGCGACCGCGACTTCATCAATCGGCTGATCGACCGCGCCAAGGCCGCCAAGTGCTCGGCGCTGGTGCTGACCATGGACCTGCAAATCCTCGGGCAGCGGCACAAGGACATCAAGAACGGGCTGGCGACGCCGCCCAAATTCACGCCCTATTCAATCTGGCAGATGATGCAGCATCCGCTCTGGTGCCTGCGCATGCTGGGGACCAAGCGGCATACGTTCCGCAATATCGTGGGTCATGTCGGGGGCGACCATGACCTCGCCTCGCTCTCGGCCTGGACAGCTTCGCAGTTCGACCCGACGCTCAACTGGGGTGACGTCAAATGGATCAAGGAGCGCTTCGGCGGTCCGGTGATCGTCAAGGGCGTGCTTGACGCCGATGATGCACAGGCGGCGGTGGACAATGGCGCCGATGCCATCGTGGTCTCCAATCATGGCGGGCGGCAGCTCGATGGGGCACCATCGACCATTCGCGTGCTGCCCGAAATTGTCGATCGGGTCGGCAACAAGACCGAAGTCTATCTCGATAGCGGCATTCGCAGCGGGCAGGACGTGCTCAAGGCGCTGGCCTATGGGGCGAAATCCACCTTTATCGGCCGGCCCATGCTCTATGGTTTGGGGGCCGGGGGCGAGGCGGGCGTGACGCGGGTGCTCGAAATCATGCGCAAGGAACTCGACACGACCATGGCGCTCTGCGGCGAACGCGACATTCTCAATGTCGGCCTGCACAACATCTATTCCAACGATCTGCCGCCCCGGAATGCACCAAAGCGCGGCTAAATGGGGCGATAGCCGGCGCCCGGCGGCGAAGACGGTGTCAATTGCGCGAAGACGCTGTCGGCGAGGTCTTGCAGGATCTCGGCGGATTGCGGGCCGACAATGGTGCAGGTGATGGTAGCATTGGCCCAGTACAGCGCGTTGTCGCCGCCAAGGCGTACCAGTTCAATATTGGGACCATCGATGCCGCTCCTGGGCGTGATATAGAGCGTAACCCGCTCGCCGGCACTATCCTCATACATCAGCTGGGCCGCGCGGCCGCCGGGAATGGCGGGTGCGGGCAGCAGGCGTCCGCCCAGGAAATTGAAGCCGGCGGTTGCAAGATCGGGCATAGCCAGCCCGGTGCCGAGGCGATTGGAGAGCCAGCTTGTCAGATGGTCGGCCTCGGTGCCGGCCACTTCAACGGCGTGGCGGTTTTCGGCAACATAGACCGTGTGGGCGCTGACAGCATCGGCAATCAGGCGATTGTAGAGAGCGGGGCTTTCGGCGATTGGACGCAGCAGCCAGCCGGCGGCGATGCCGATGCCCAATACGCCCACAAGCATGGCGGCCCGCGCCACACTCTGCCAACGCCGCCGGGATTGGCTCGTGGCGAGGCGGTGGGCATTGAGGCGGGGCGGGACCGGCTCGGTCGCGACCGGGCCAAACAGGGTGTTGATGGCCTCGGTTTGGCGCTGCAGTTGCGCCAGCTCGATGGCGGCATCGGGGTTGTCGGCCAGCCAGGCGTCGACGGCGGCGCGGGCGTCACCATCGAGCTGTCCGTCGAGATAGGCCATCAGCGTGTCGCGGGTGACGTCCATCATTTGACCGACCTCAAGTGCGGTTCCTGGACCTCACCGGTCGACTGACGCAGACTGGCGCGCGCACGGCCCAGCCGGCTCATCAGCGTGCCCAGGGGAATATCGAGAATGCTTGCGGCCTCGGCATAGGCCATGCCTTCGAGGGTAACCAGCAGCAGAGTTTCCTTCTGTTCGAGCGG
>Ga0066837_10000324_pt1 | contig 21670 bp, 24 predicted proteins | sample ETNtaG_25_FD_66730 | JGI IMG/M metagenome (GOLD analysis project Ga0066837, IMG submission 66730) | Marine microbial and viral communities from oxygen minimum zone, Eastern Pacific Ocean - ETNP201302SV86 | ecosystem: Environmental > Aquatic > Marine > Oceanic | place: Pacific Ocean: Eastern... | reverse complement strand
GGCATTGGTGGCGGCGGCAGATGAAATTCTGGCGACGCCGCGTGTCGAGCAGCGGCGTTTTGTGCCGCTGTCCTCGGCGGAAGCTGTTATCCGCTACTGGAGCGACTTCGTGCCATCCTGGGCTGGCGCGATTTCCATCGACCTGCTGCCGGTCGTCCTGGTGCTGGTGCTGATGATCGTCAACGACGCCATGCGGCGCGAGGCCGAATCGCTCAAGGAAGCCGAGACCATCACGGCCGCAGAGATGCTGCGAGCCATGGCGCTCTACAGGCGGATGGAAGCACAGGGTGCCGCGGAGGCCGCTGCGGCGCTGTCACCGCAGATCGAAGAACCGGCCCACGAGCCCGAAGAGAGCAAGCCTGCGGCTGCCGAGGTGGCGGGCGAGGAGGGCACTGTGACGCCGATCGAGACGGCGCAGCGTAAGCGCGGCGAGGGGCCGCGTCCGGCATGAAGTCAGAGGCCAATGCCCGCGCCCGGTCCGACGAGGGTCCATTCTACCGCCATCTCCTGACCAGTCTCGCCCGCATCGAAGATGGCAGCATATTGCGCTTTGCCTTCTTCGCTTTGCTCGCTGGAACGATGGGTGTGCTCTATGTCGATTTCCGCGAGTTAAGTGCCAATGCGCCGGCGGATTTGACCTTCACGCCGCAGCCCATCCTCCCTCCCGCCTCGAGCGAGGAGGGGGGTGGAAGGCCCCGGCCGGCACTCAATACGCCGCCGGACATTCTCGATGAACCGCTGCGAATCGAGTTGACCAGTGGCGGGGTGTTGCGCCTGACCGGAACCATCGATCCGGGTTCGGCTCAAAGATTTGAACAGGAGATCGTTTCCAGAGGTGAATATGTGTCAACCGTGCTGCTGGATTCCCCTGGCGGGTCGGTGGACGATGCCCTCGAAATGGGGCGGCAGATATTGGAACACGGTCTCAACACACAGGTGCCTGACGGTGCGCTTTGCGCCTCGTCCTGCCCGATTGTCTTCGCCTCGGGCATTGAACGGGAAGCCGGGCGCGACGCGGCCATCGGGGTGCATCAGATCTATGCAGCAGCGCTGAGCGCCACGCCCATCGACGCCCTCAGCGTGGCGGGGGTGGCCATGGCCGATGCGCAAATGGCAACAGCACAAATCACCCGGCATCTGGGCGAGACAGGTGTCGATCCAGGCCTGTGGCTGCATGCGCTCGAGACGCCGCCCGACCGGCTGTATTATTTTTCACCCGAGGAGATGGAGCGTTATGCGCTCGTCACACGGTGGATGGAGAATTGAATTGCCGAACGGGAACCGAAGGAGGATCGGCCCGTTTCGCGCGTGCGTCAAAAAAGTGTTGCAGGCGAGGAGGAAAGACCAATGAAGCAGGCCCATATGCTCACCCGGCACCGGGATATCCGGAACTGGGTGTCGGACCGCAGTGGCCGGCCGGCCATTGCGCGTGTTCGCGACCGTTTCGGCGATGAACGGGCGCAGCTGAAATTGCGGTTTTCACAAGCCAATGAAGGCCGCGTAGATGCGGGCATGAGCCCATGTTCATGGACCGCCTGGCTCGCCGAGCTGGATCGGCAGAACCTGGCGCTGCGGGTCGATCCGACCGGGGAATGCGAGTTGGTCTCGCGCCAGGCTATGAACTGAGGCGATCTCGCTCTTCGGGCATGTTCGACGACTGGCTCGAACGCGTCGGCATGGGCATAGCCATGCGGACGCAATCGCGCCCGTCGTTCTTGGCCTCATAGAGAGCCGCGTCGGCGCGACGGAGCAGATCTGCCAGGTGGTCGCAGGGCATCAATTGGGCGACGCCGAATGACGCAGTGGCCGGTGTCTTGAGGCCGGTGGCGCCAATGGGCAGGCTGCGGAAGGCGTGCCGTACCGTCTCGGCATAGAGCTTGCCTGTGGTCAGGTTGACGCCGGGCAGAAAGGCGCCGAACTCCTCGCCGCCCAAGCGCCCGATCACGGCATGAGGCGTGGCGCATTCCGCAAGGACCCCGGCGAATGCAGCAATGACCGTGTCGCCGGTAGCATGGCCGTAAGTGTCGTTGATCTGCTTGAAGTGGTCGAGATCGGCCACAATCATCACGGCGGGCACGCCCGATCGCGCGGCCAGGGTGAGGGCGCTATCGCCCCGGTCTTCAAAGCCACGGCGATTGAGCAGCCCTGACAGCGTGTCGGTCTCCGAACGCGCGGTCATATCGGCCATGACGTCGCGCACGATGATGAGCAGCATCATCAGGCCGTTGGCGATCAACAACACTGCGCCAACGGTCTGTGACACGGCGGCATATGTGGAAGTCATATAGGCCTGCGGCGCGGCGCCCGAGCCGATGGCCGTGGCGAGCGCCGGTTTGGCCAGAAAATGCAATGTAGAGACGAAGAAGATGGCCAACAGCGCAAGGTCGAGCGCCCGCTTGCGCTTGATCGCGAGAATGACGCCGAGGCCAATTGCCTGCACCAGGGCATAGGGCGCCTGGTAGAGCAGATTGCGGACAAAGCTGGCGCGCGGCATCTCAAGAATGGCGAGGTTGACCAGCAGCGAAGCGATGACGGCAATGGCCAGCAGCAACCAGGGCGGGCGGATGCGGTAGTGATGGGCCAAGCCAATGACACAGCCGGCCAATGCGAGCAGAAAGACGGCAAAAATGCCAAAGCTGACGAGGCGGTGGTCGTTCTGAAAGGGCAGGACGAACTCGAGCACGACATTGAGCACGCCCAGCCCATAGGCAAAGGCCAGCCAGCGCGCACCCAACGCCGAACGCTGATAGGCAGCAACGACGCCGAAGGCGGTGGCAAATATCCCTGCGATAAACAGGTTTATGGCCAGCACGAAGGCTGCTGCGCTCATTGGGACTGTACCAGGTTCGAACTCGGCCAATCGTAGTGGCAGGGGCAGAACGAGACGTTAATGAAATGCCAATTCGTAGCCAGCGCGCGGGGCAATGCCCAGTGCCTCTGCCAGAAGGGCGAAAGACCGGCGGCGCAGGGCGTAGTCATGGATGGTGGTGGTGATCATCACTTCATCGGCCCCGGCCGCATGGGCTTTTTCGGTGATGACCTCTGCCATCTGTTCAGGGCCGCCGACCAGCCAGAGGGACGACTGGTGCTCGATGACCTGGCGCTGCTGCGGCGAAAGGGCGCGGGCCGAAGCTTCTTCGGGCGGCATCAGGTGGCGCTGCTCACCGGTGACGAAAAGGGCCCAGCCCACGGCCTGGGAGGTCGCGAGAAATCGCGCCTCGTCCTCGGTGGGGGCGCAGATGGCCGAAAGGCAGAGTATGGTCTTGGGGTCGGGAAAGTCCGCGGACGGCTGGAAGGCCTGGCGATAGGCCGCGAATGCCGGTGCTGCGGGCGTATGGCTGAAATGCGCGGCAAAGGCGTAGCCGAAGCCCAGCTGCCCGGCGGCCTGAGCGCTGGCTCCGGAGGACCCCAGCAGCCATTTGGGTGGCAGGGTGATGCCGCCGGGGGAGACCGGAACTCGAGAGAAGGGGTGGTCGGGCGGAAAGCTTTCTTCGTCAAATGCCATCAACTCGGCCAGATAGGCGGAGAATTCCTCTCCGCTGCCGCTTTTTAGGGCCCGCATCGCATAGCCATCGCCGCCCGGCGCGCGGCCCAGTCCAAGGTCAACGCGGTTGGGATAGAGCGCCGAGAGCGTGCGATAGGCTTCGGCAATGCGCAGTGGTGCATGGTTGAGCAGCATGACCCCGCCCGAGCCGATGCGTAGGTCCCGCGTCGCGGCGGCGGCGCTGGCAATCAGAATCTCGGGGACCGAAGAGGCAACCGAAGGCATGCCGTGATGTTCCGCGTACCAGAGTCTGGTGTAGCCCAGCCGGTCTGCCTCGCGCGCCAGAATGACGGTTTCGGCCATGGCCTGTTGAGTGGACGTGCCCTCGGCAATGGGCGCGAGATCCTGCAAGGAGAGCGTGAATGGCTTGGGCATGAATGGCTTTCGCATGAGTTTGCTTTGATCGGTAGTTCACGATGAACAGGTTCGAAATCAAGACCCCCGTCGATAATTGGCGCGTTTGGAAGCCCGCGCCAATTTAGTAATCAGTTAAAGACGTTGGTAACCAATGCTTGCATCTGCGGGCCTCGGGAGGCCCACTGAGTGCTTCCTCCCGGATCGAGCTGCCCTGTGCTACATCGCCTTTTTTCCCAAGTGCTGACCATCGCCCTCTTGCTGGGTGGCATCACTTGTCCGGCCCTTGGTCAGACATTGCTTCTGGAAGTGCGTGGCGGTGTGGGCGTTGGCGAAATCGGGCAGAAAGACATAAATCTGCTCGATCCAAGCCGCCTCCGCGAGATCAATGCCGAGCTGCTGTTGTCGATACCCAACCCCGCAACGCTTCTGCTGCCGGGCGAACTCAGACCTCATCTGGGAGCCAGCTTCGGACCTGAGGATGGCTACGTCTATGCGGGACTGAGTTGGACCTTCAGGGCCCCGGTTGTCCCGGTGTTTGTAGAGGCTGGTCTGGGCGGCGCTGTTCAGAGCGACGTGCTTGAGAAGCGCACCACGCGCTTTGGCTGCTTGGTGCAAGGGCAGGCACAGGCCAGCGTTGGGTTCGATGTTCTGCCCAATGTAGCGGTGATGGGGACTGTGCAGCATCTGAGAGATCTTGGGCTGTGCGGTCAGCCTGACAATCCAACCACCCGTGCAGGACTGCGCCTTGGCCTGCGCTTCTAGCAAGATTGATGGTTGGCTGCGGTCTGCACGGTTGACTTCGGAACTGCGGCCATGGCCCATAGGGAGCAACAGGGATAAACGTGCGATGCGGACCTTTCTCTTTGCTACTATGGCACTGTCTGCCGGCCTGGCATCAGCGCCGGCTCTCGCCAATGACATGCTCAACCCACATCCATTGGCGGGAGTGGTGGATGAATTGCGCATCGGCCTGCATGCCCATCGCGTCCATCATGCCGCCCTGCCCTTCCTGGTTCAGGAATGGAATTTGGGCGACGTCGAAGATGTCAGCTTCGACGTCTTGTTCACCTCGCCCGATATCGATGCCTTCCGCTGGATTGGCGCGCCGCGCCCCGAGATCGGCACCACCATCAGCTTCGCCGGGCGCGATAGCCTGGTGCATGCCAACCTCACCTGGCAATTGCCGCTTTTTGATACGCCGATCTATCTTGAGGCCGGGCTTGGTGCGGCCATCCATGATGGCGCGCTGACCGGGGCGGGGCCAGGCCGGCAGAATTTCGGATGCCGGGTCAATTTCTACGAGCGCTGGGGCGTGGGCGTGAACATGAGCGAGAATGCGACGGCCACGCTGACCTATGAGCACACCTCCAATAATGGCTGGTGCGCTGCCAATGACGGGCTGTCCAATTTCGGTCTGCGGCTGGGCTGGAAGTTCTAGCCTCGGTTCAGGCGGCTTGTCCGGCAGCCCAGCCCGAGGCCCAGGCCCACTGGAAATTATAACCGCCCAGCCAGCCGGTGACGTCCACAGCCTCGCCAACAAAGAACAGGCCCGGCACCTCACGCGCCGCCATGGTCTTGGCGTCGAGCCCGGTGGTGTCGATGCCGCCCAAGGTCACTTCGGCGGTACGGTAGCCTTCCGAGCCAACCGGTTTGAGGCGCCAGTTTGAAACCTGCTCGGCCGCAGCCATCAGCTTCTTGTCGGACAGGTCGCCGATCATGCCCGGCTGGTTGATCAGTTCGCCCACAAGCTGGGCCAGGCGCCGGGGCAGCTTGTCGCTCAACACGGTCTGGATATGCAGCTTCGGCGTTGCCTTGCGGGCGGCGCGCAGCAGTTCGAGGGCATCTTCGCCGGGCAAGAGGTCAACCGAAATGGCGTCGCCATCGCGCCAATAGGACGAGATCTGCAAAATGGCGGGGCCGGAAAGGCCGCGGTGGGTGAAGAGCAGGGCCTCTTCAAAGCGTGTCTTGCCGTGGCCGACCACGGCATTGGTCGAGACCCCGGCCAGGGGCTTGAGTTGTTCGAGCGCGCCCGGCTCGAAGGTCAGCGGCACCAGGGCCGGCCTTGTGTCGGTGACGGCAAGGCCGAACTGACGGGCGATCTGATAGGCCAGGCCCGTCGCGCCCATCTTGGGAATGGATTTGCCGCCCGTCGCCACGACCAGGCTTGAGGCGGTCACGCGCCCGTCTCCGACCATTACGTCGAAGCCGTCGGCGGTCTTTTCGATGCTGCCAATCTGCCGCCCGGTCCAGATTGCGGCGCCGGCGGCACGCAGGTCATTGGTCAGCATCGACACGATCTGGGTGGCGGGACCATCACAGAAGAGTTGGCCAAGGGTTTTTTCGTGATAGGCAATGCCCTGCTTCTTGACCCGGGCAATGAACATTTCGGGGGTGTAGCGGGAGAGCGCGGAGAGCGCAAAGCGCGGGTTCTGGCCAAGGAACCGTTCGCGGCCAAAGGTGTGAGTGGCGTTCACATTGGTGAAATTGCAGCGTCCGCCGCCTGAAATGCGGATCTTTTCGCCCGGATCGCGGGCATGGTCGACAACCAGAACCTTGCGGCCCCGTTTGCCGGCCTCGATGCCCGCCATCATGCCAGCGGCGCCTGCTCCCAGAACGATGACGTCGAAGTCGGGCATATGTTGGTTCCTTTGGGCCGGCGGGAAAGAGGGCGGCGGCAGCGCCGGACCAGTTGGAGGCGCCTTCCCAACGCGGTATGCGCTGCAATGGGTGGCCGGATCAAGCCCCGGCAATGGAACGGCCGGGTTGCCCAGCCGTTCGGCAAGAACATTGACTCTTTCCTATTTCGGAGTATGAGAAGTCCTGCTTTTTGTAGGAAGCTAAGTTCGTCATGCGCAGCCGCAGCATCAAAGCAGCTCTTGCCACCACCCGGTTCACCACCGGGGGGATGCCGGCCATGACCAAAATCACCAAAACCGCCTGACGCTTTTCCCCGGGTCGCACTCCCGACGGGGAGAGGCGCAAAAGCATTGACCGCGATGCTGTGTCATCGTGCGGGGGGCGCAAATGGTAAGGAACCGGAGTTCCATTATGGGTTATCGTGTCGCTGTCGTCGGGGCCACAGGCAATGTGGGCCGCGAAGTTCTCAACATTCTTTCCGAGCGCAAGTTTCCGGCGGACGAGGTCTTTGCCTTGGCTTCGTCGCGCTCCATCGGCAAGGAATTGTCCTATGGCGACAAGGTGCTCAAGGCCAAGGACCTGCAGCATTTCGACTTCTCGAGCGTCGATTTCGCTATCATGTCGGCCGGCGGCTCGATCTCCAAGGAATGGGCCCCCAAGATCGCCGCTGCCGGGGCGATCGTGATCGATAACTCCTCCTACTGGCGCTACCACTCCGACGTGCCGCTGGTGGTGCCGGAAGTGAACGGGGATATTCTCGATCGCTGGCTCGCCGACCCCAAGCGGACCAATATCATCGCCAATCCCAATTGCTCGACGGCCCAACTGGTGGTGGCTTTGAAGCCGCTGCACGATGCGGCCAAGATCACCCGCGTGGTGGTGTCGACCTATCAGTCGGTCTCGGGCGCGGGCAAGGAAGGCGTTGACGAGCTGTGGAACCAGACCAAGGGCATTTTCGTCAATGACAGCCCGACCCCGGGCAAGTTCCCAAAGCAGATTGCCTTCAACGTCATCCCGCATATCGATGTGTTCATGGAAGACGGCTACACCAAGGAAGAATGGAAGGTGCTGGCCGAAACCAAGAAGATGCTCGACCCCAAGATCAAGGTGACCTGCACAGCGGTGCGTGTGCCTGTATTCGTGGGGCACTCCGAGGCGGTCAATCTCGAATTCGCCAACCCGATCAGTGCCGACGAGGCGCGTGACATCCTGCGCGAAGCGCCTGGCGTCTCGGTGATCGACAAGCGCGAAGCCGGCGGCTACGCAACCCCGGTCGAAAGCGTGGGTGAATATGACACCTATGTCAGCCGTATCCGCGAGGATGTCACGGTCGAGAACGGCCTCGCCCTGTGGGTGGTCAGTGACAATCTGCGCAAGGGCGCCGCGCTCAACACGGTGCAGATTGCCGAGACCCTGATTGAAAAGGGCTACAAGGCCCGCGCTTTGGCGGCTTGATCAACGGCGGGTGTGGGAGTAAGGCCCCCTCACCCGGTTGTTCTGACCGGCCTCTCCTCCAGGGGAGAGGTGGCGCTGTTGCGGCGTCGGCTCCTTCATCACCTCTCCCTTAGGGGGGAGAGGTCCCGCGCAGCCCGGGTGAGGGAGCTTTGTTCTAAACACGGTGCCTTATGCCCCTTCGCCACATCCTTCTTGCCCTCTTGGTCGTTGCCATCTGGGGCTTCAATTTTGTCGTCATCAAATTGAGCGTCGAGGCCCTGCCGCCCATTCTGGCGGCCGCGCTGCGCTTTGCGGCGGCCGCTTTTCCGGCCGTGCTCTTTGTCAGGCCTCCGCGAGCCCCGGCCTGGATCGTCATTCTGTTCGGCCTTGCATTCGGGGTGGCGCTCTACGGCTTTCTTAATCTCGCGCTCGCCTGGGGCATGCCGGCGGGTCTGAGCTCGCTGGTGCTGCAGACGCAGGCCTTCTTCACCATGGTGATCGCCTTTGTGCTCCTGGGCGAGCGACCGAGCCGTTTCCAGATCATCGGGGCGGGCATTGCCTTTGCCGGCATTGCCGTCATCGCTTCAGAGCGCTTGGAGGCAACCAATCTCCTGCCCCTGGGCATGGTGTTGCTGGCCGCACTGAGTTGGGGCGTGGCCAATGTGCTGACCAAGAAGGCCGGCAGGGTCAATGCGATATCCTTCACCGTCTGGGGCGTGCTGGCAGCGCCGCTGCCGCTGCTCGGCCTTTCCTTGCTGACCGAAGGCTGGCCGGCTGTTGCCGGTGCGTTGGCAGGATTCTCCTGGGCCGATGCGGGGCTGATCGGGTTCCTCGCCTATCCCGCAACGCTTCTAGGCGGCGGCATCTGGAGCTGGCTATTGGGCCGGCATCCTGCCTCGGTTGTCGCGCCCTTTACGCTCCTGGTGCCCATTACCGGGCTGGCCTCGGGCTATCTGGTGCTGGGTGAGACAATTACGCAGATCGAGGTGCTGGGCGCCTTGCTGGTGATCAGCGGGCTGATCGTCACGCTGCGCCGGGCCAAGAAGAGCGAGCCGCCTATCCGTCTGGACTAAATGAAAAAAGGCCGCAGTCTGCGGCCTTCTTCTGATGGTTATTCGCTCTTTTCGGTCAGCGACTGGGCCGGATCGAGTGGGACGGCCGGCTTGCCCATCGCATCATCCATCGGCGCTGGGGCCGACAATGTGCTGGGCTGCAGCGCATTGAGCTCGTCGGCGCTGAGGCTGCCATTGGCATCCATATCAGCGGCGGTGAACTCTTCCTGGGTCAGGTCTGGCCAGACCGCCTGCAATTCTTCAAAGCTCAGTTCGCCACTGGCGTCGAGATCCACAACGGCAAAGTTCATCGGGGTCTGGGCGAGCGCCGGGGCGGCCGCGATGGTCAGGGCAACTAGGCCCAGGGCAATCTTGTTCATAGGGAAAACTCCGTTTGGGGTGCCTTCACCCCGTTCATTGGTAGTAGGCCGCGGCCACCCCGGACGCCTGGGGTGGCCGGCTGGTGTCCCGATTTGAGCTTGCTGGCTGGAGTTCAGGGGGCGCAGCCAAACAAGTCACGGGCCGGGCCGGGCTTACTCGGCGGCAGGTGCTGCAGAGGCTGCAACCAGCGCGTCATATTCTTCGACCGACAGCTCGCCATTGCCGTCAGTGTCGGCAGCGGTGAACGCTTCTTCGGTCAGATTGGGCCAGGCAATCTGTGCTTCGGCCAGCGAGACACTGCCATTGAGGTCGGTATCGACCGCGGCGAAGTCGGTTGCAGCCTGGGCCATGGCGGCGCCTGAAAGGCCGAGGGCAAACAGCGAGGTCAGAATAATCTTCTTCATGGGAATTCTCCATGTTGACTGGCTAGGGGACGGCCGGAGCAGGCTCCGTGCCGACGGAGCGCTGTCGGCGTTCCGTGAGCCAAACAATCGTGGGGTATTGTGGCTGGTCCGGGCTGGCAGCAGGGCACAGACGGACAAATTCGAGGGCAACTTTCGGGCGCTGTGAGAGGCTTGCGTTCCGGCAGCCTGATAATCACGAAAGCGTGAAAACGCAGGCGCCCTTAGCAAAGGACCGCGCGTTAGTGATCACGATTGCGGCGGGGCAAGTGCAGGTTTGGGGCAGAAACGGGACAGCCGCTGGGGCGCAAATTCTCCGCGCCGGTTCAATAGCGCTCCCAGCCGGCAAGGGGCCTAGAGCTGGGGGCGGATGAAGTCCCCATTATTGTCCATGATCCACAACTCACCGGTCGAAATGTCGAACCAGGCGCCGTGCACGGCCAGTTGCCCCGCGTCCTCAAGCGATTTCACGTAGGGGAAGGTACGCAGATTGCGAATCGAGTTGCGGATGGAGATGCGCTCCATGGCCGTCTGGCGCTCGGCGTCGGTCATGAGCGTGTTCTGGCCAAGCTGGCCGGGCAGCTCGCCCAGCATGCTCATCCACTTGCCGATGAAATCACCACTGTCGAGCGGCTTCATGTGCGGATCGAGCGCCGCCTTGATACCGCCGCAGCGGCCATGGCCCATGACCACGATATTGGAGACCGAGAGCCCCTTGATGGCGAACTCGATTGCCGCGGAGGTGCCGTGCTGGCCACCATCGGGCTGGTAGGTTGGCACCAGATTGGCCACGTTGCGCAGCACGAAGAGTTCGCCCGGGCCGGCATCGAAGATCATCTCGGGCGCCGCGCGGCTGTCGCAGCAAGCAATGATCAGAGTGGTTGGTTTCTGGCCGGATTCAGCCAGATCGCGAATGCGTTCTTTTTCCCGGGCATAGCGACCGGACATGAAATTGGCATGGCCATCGAGAAGGTGCTGAGGAAAGCTGTGCATGTCGTTTCGATTAGCTGTAAGAGGCGAGAAGATCAATCTCCGGCGTTGGGATGCCGGCACATGAGGGACATGCATGCTGATCTACAGATTTCTATCGGGCGAGGATGACAGCGCCTTCTGCCACAAGGTGACCAAGGCGCTGTCCGAGGGCTGGCAGCTTCACGGCGGGCCGACCTATGCCTATGACGCGGTGACCAAGAAGATGCGTTGCGGGCAGGCGGTGACGCGGACCGCCAAGGATCAGCCCTATGATCCGGAGAAAAAGCTCGTCGACTATTAGGCGCGCTCCAGCGCAACATGCTGGAGCAGGATGATGGTCTTGGCGTCCAGGATCCGCCCGTCGCGGGTCATGGCCAAAGCCTCTCCGAAGGGCAGTTCGACCAGTTCGATTTCCTCGCCCTCATGTTCGATCCCGCCGCCGGCGTGACGCAGCGTGTGTTCGCCATAGTGGCCCAGAAACAGGCTGACCTTCTCGGTGAGCGAGCCTGGGCAGGGATAGATGTCGCAGATGTGGCGGATGTCGGCCGGCGCGTGTCCCGTCTCCTCCAGCGCCTCGCGGGCAGCGGCGTCTGCGGGCGCGTTGTCGTCCAACAGGCCCGCGCAAACCTCCAATAGGTCGGGGTCGTCGCCATTGAGCAAAGGCGGCAGGCGGAACTGGCGGACCAGCAACACGGTGTCGCGCGCCGGATCGTGTAACAGCATCGCCGCCGCGCTGCCATGGTCATAGACTTCGCGCTCGAGCCGCTGCACGGTGCCCGATTTGTGGCGGTAGTCGAGGGTCACATTGGACAGCGTGCCCCAGTTCTTCACCAGCAGCTTGGCGCCAATGATGGTTATACGGTCGGTCATGATGGTCCCTGCTCACGGTGCAGGGATCGCATAGACTTTCAGTGTTGCATTGAAAAGTGCGACCGCTTTTAGAACCCGCTCCAGTCTTCGGAAGCCGCCCCGCCGAAACAGGCCTTGGCGGCACGTGTTCCCGGTTTCCGCAGCCTGCGGTGCATGGGGTCCGTGATTGGGCGAACGATCAGAACTTGTCGAGCGCCCCGATGCTCTCCGGACGCTGACACTTCGCATCTCGAACATGTTGTGCGATATACGAACAAAGTGCGGATTGCGCCGAAAGTTGCACTTTGGAGCGGGCTTGGGGCTTTGATTTGGTAACAAATGGGCGCTAAACGTTCGAACCATTCCAAACTGGACGCAGCATTACGCCGCATCAGGAAAGGCCCCGGAACGCCCCATGTCGGTCAGAGCCCGCCCCACTTCCCCGCATCTGCAAATCTACCGCTGGACCGTCACCATGGCGATGTCCATCCTTCACCGCATGACCGGCATCGCCAATTATGCTGGCATGGCCCTGCTGGCCGTCTGGCTGGTAGCTGCGGCCATCGGCCAGGATGCGGTGACGCAGGTCAATTACATTTATGGCAGCTGGTTCGGCCAGGTGGTGCTGTTCGGCTTTACCTGGAGCCTGGTGCATCACATGTGCGGGGGACTTCGTCACTTCGTGTGGGACACCGCCGCCATGATGGAGCCGGGCCAGCGTGAAGCAATTGCCTGGGCCACGATCATCGCTTCGGTGATCATCACCGTTCTGATCTGGACCGTTTTTGTGTGGATGGCCTGACATGCGTGAAACCGTGATCACAACCGAGACCATTGCCAATCCGAAGTCGCATTATGGCAATGCAAAAGCCTCGACGCGCCATTTCATCACGCAGCGGGTGACCGGCGCATCCAACATTCTCTTTCTAGCTCTACTGCTGTTCATCGTGGTGCGCCTGGCCGGTCAGGACCGCGCAGATGTCGTGTCCCTGCTGGGGCAATGGTGGATCGGCCTGCCCTTTGCCGCCCTGATCGCCATTGTTGCCATCCATATGCGCAATGGCATGCGTGAAACGCTGGAGGATTACCTTGCCGGCTCGACATATCGTCTGGCCATGCTGCTCAACACGCTGTTCTGTCTTGCCGTCGCCCTTCTGAGCGCTGGCGCCGTGCTAAAAATCGTCTTCTGGGGTTGATCGAAAAATGGCTCAATACGAACTGATCGACCACGAATTCGACGTCGTGGTGGTCGGCGCCGGTGGCGCCGGACTGCGCGCCACCCTGGGCATGGCTGAACAGGGTTTCAATACCGCCTGCATCACCAAGGTCTTCCCCACCCGCTCGCACACCGTTGCGGCGCAGGGCGGCATAGCGGCGTCCCTGCAGAACATGGGCCCGGACAGCTGGCAGTGGCACATGTACGACACCGTCAAAGGGTCGGACTGGCTGGGCGACAATGACGCCATGGAATATCTGGCGCGCGAAGCGCCGGCGGCCATTTACGAGCTAGAGCATTATGGCGTGCCGTTTTCGCGCACCCAGGAAGGCAAAATCTATCAGCGCCCGTTTGGCGGCCACATGACCGAATTCGGCGATGGCCCGCCGGTGCAGCGCACCTGCGCCGCGGCCGACCGCACCGGCCACGCCATCCTGCACACGCTTTATGGCCAGTCGGTCAAGAACGACGCGCAGTTCTTCATCGAGTATTTCGCGCTCGACCTGATCATGGGCGAGAATGGCGAGTGCCAGGGCGTGATTGCCTGGAAGCTCGACGATGGCACGCTGCATCGCTTCCGCGCCAAGCTGGTGGTGCTGGCCACGGGCGGCTATGGCCGCTCCTATTTCTCGGCCACTTCGGCCCATACCTGTACCGGCGACGGCAATGGCATGGTGGCCCGCGCGGGCCTGCCGTTGCAGGACATGGAATTTGTGCAGTTCCACCCGACCGGCATTTATGGCGCCGGCGTCCTGATCACCGAGGGCGCGCGCGGCGAGGGCGGCTATCTCACCAATTCGGAAGGCGAGCGCTTCATGGAGCGCTATGCCCCCAATGCCAAGGACCTGGCCTCGCGCGACGTTGTTTCGCGCTGCATGACGCTCGAAATCCGCGAAGGGCGGGGCGTTGGTCCCAAGAAGGACCACATCTACCTGCACCTCGACCATCTCGATCCGAAAGTGCTGCACGAGCGCCTGCCGGGCATCACCGAGAGCGCCAAGATTTTCGCTGGCGTCGATTTGACCCGCGAGCCGATCCCGGTGCTGCCCACGGTGCACTACAATATGGGCGGCATTCCTGCGAACTACCACGGCGAGGTGCTCAACCCGACGACCGAGGATCCTAACCGCATCGTGCCGGGCCTGATGGCCGTGGGCGAAGCGGCCTGCGCTTCGGTGCATGGGGCCAACCGCCTCGGCTCGAATTCGCTCACCGACCTCGTGGTGTTCGGCCGCGCCGCCGCGCTCCGTGCCGGCAAGGTGCTGGACAAGAGCGCACCGGTACCGGGGATCAACAAGGCCGAAGACGACAAGATCCTCGCCCGCTTTGATCGCCTCCGCAACGCCAATGGGTCCCAGCCCACCGCCAAGCTGCGTGACGAGATGCAGCAGACCATGCAGGCGGACGCTGCCGTGTTCCGCACCTCTGACTCGCTCAAGAACGGCGTCAAGGCGATGAGCGAAATCTATGCGCGCCTGCCCGATGTCAAAGTCACGGACCGCTCGCTGATCTGGAACTCGGATCTGGTGGAAACCCTCGAGCTGGAAAACCTCATGACCTGCGCCATCGCCACCGTGGTCTCGGCCGAGGCCCGGCATGAGAGCCGTGGCGCCCATGCGCATGAAGACTTCCCCAATCGCGACGATGTCGAATGGCGCAAGCACACCCTGTCCAGGGTCGATGCCGGCACGGGTGCCGTAGAGCTCAGCTATCGCCCGGTCATCACCGACCCGCTGACGCCGCAGGACCAGGGCGGGATCGATCTCAAGAAGATTGCGCCCAAGGCGCGGGTGTACTGATGCGCGCGGTCCTGGCTGCGGGCATTTTGCTGGCAAGCACTCTGTCTGCTTTGGCGGCCCCGCCGACGGCGGCGCAGAAGAACGAGTTCTATGCTGTCTGCATGGGCATTGCCCAGGATGCGACCCTGTGCGGGTGCAAGGCCGATGCCGCCATGACGCTGATCGACGAGCGCTTCATGGGCGTGGTCATCGCCTCGATGAAAGGCGGTTCGCCTCAGCCGGCGGACTATGACGCCTACAATACCTACGTCGCCAAATCGAACCAGGTCTGCAAGCCGAACTACTGATCGGGCGAGACGAAATTTCCTTGGGGCCAAAACCCCGAAGTTGAGAAGGAAGAGCGAAGAAAATGGCCGAATTGACTTTGCGCAAGGCCGATCAGCCGCAAAAGGGCAAGACCTGGCCGAAGCCGGAGGGCGCGACGCGCCTGCGCGAATTCCATATTTATCGCTATGATCCGGACAAGGCCGACAATCCGCGCATCGACACTTATTTCGTCGATCTCGACGATTGCGGTCCGATGATCCTGGACGCGCTTCTGTATATCAAGAACAAGACCGACCCGACCCTGACGCTCCGCCGGTCCTGCCGCGAGGGCATTTGCGGGTCCTGTTCGATGAACATCAACGGCCTTAATACGCTGGCCTGCACCAAGGGCATGGATGACAGCTCCGGCCCGATCAAGATCTATCCGCTGCCGCATATGCCGGTGGTCAAGGACCTGGTCCCCGACCTGACCAATTTCTATGCCCAGCACCGCGCCATCGAGCCCTGGCTCAAGACCACCTCGCCCACGCCGGAAAAGGAATGGACGCAATCGATCGAGAACCGCGCCAAGCTCGATGGGCTCTATGAGTGCATCCTGTGCGCGTGCTGCTCGACCTCATGCCCGAGCTATTGGTGGAACGGCGAGAGATATCTGGGCCCCGCAGCCCTGCTGCAGGCCTATCGCTGGCTGATCGACAGCCGCGACGAGACCCAGCCCGAGCGCCTCGACAATCTCGAAGACCCGTTCAAGCTTTATCGCTGCCACACGATCATGAACTGCGCCAAGGTCTGCCCCAAGGGGCTGAACCCGGCCAAGGCCATTGCCCAGATCAAGAAGATGATGGTCGAGCGCAAGGCGGCCTGAAACCCGCCTGCGAACTGCGCCAAAAGAAAACGGCGGGACCCTGGGGTCCCGCCGTTCATCTTTGGGGCCCTTCCCCCTAGCGCAGCGTGATCTTGCCGGCCTCGAACAGGGCGCGGCAGTCCTCAGCATCGCGCTCCAGATCGCTATCGAGCAGGGTCGAGGCCACGCCAGGGCCCTCGAAACGCGGGTCGTCACAAATGCCGTCATCGGCATAGGACGAGGAATTGTCGCCAAAACTGACTCCGGCGCTGTCATAGGGCGCACCCAGCACATAATCGGGCGCAAAGACCGGCTTGATCGAGATTTCGCCACTGGCTTCAAGGGCTTGGCAATCGGTCGCATCGCCCATCACGTCATTGCCCGAGAGCTTCTTGGCCATGCCGGGCCCGGTGAAACGCCAGTCATCGCACTGGCCATCATTGGCCCATTCAGAGGTATCCGAGCCATAATCGAATGCAGCGCCCGGTCCGCCGCTGGATTTCAGCGTCGCGGTGCCGGCCAGGAATGCGGCGCGGCAGTCGCTGGCATCATGCAGCCGGTCGGAATCCAGCGTTTCTCCCGCCACGCCCGGTCCAGTGAAATCGGGATCATCGCATTCGCCATCATTGGCCCAGGTGCTGCTGTCATCACCGAAGTCAATGCGGGCCGCGATTTGTTCGAGCACGCTGGCGGAAACCGCGGTGACCGGCGCGGCGTCGGTCGCTGCCTCAGCCAGGGTGATGGTGCCATCTTCATAGGCCGTGCGGCAGTCGGTGGCATCGCGCCCAGTGTTGATGTCGTCAAGCTCGCTGGCCATGCCGGCCCCAGCGAAGCGCGGGTCGTCGCATTCCAGATCATTGGCCCATTCTGAAGTGTCGTCCCCGAAGTCGATATCGGCCATCATGGCCGGATCGCCCTCTCCAACAAGGGTGATGCTGCCCGCCTCATAGGCGGTGCGGCAGTCGGTGGCGTCGCGGCCAATGTCGACATCTTCCAGCTCGACGGCCATGGCAGAGCCGGCGAAACGCGGATCGTCGCATTCGCCATCCCGGGCCCAATCAGAGGTGTCGTCGCCAAAATCGATGGCCGAGATATCGGCGCTGTCGCCGGTGTCCGATTCTGCCAGGGTGATGGATCCGGCCTCGAGAAGCGTGCGGCAGTCGGTGGCGTCGCGGGCCAGGTCAGTGTCGACGAGTTCTGCGGCCATGCCGGTGCCGGTGAAGCGCGGATCATCACATTCGCCGTCATTGGCCCATTCCGAGCTGTCATCGCCGAAATCGATGTCGCCGGCCGATTGCGCCAGGGCCGGTGCCGAGAGGCCGGCCAGAAGGACCAGCACCAGGCCAGACGCTCCCATGGTTTTCTTGCCTGCACGCATCACCCGTTCTCCCTCAACGCTTGTTGCCGCCTCATCGGGGCCACCATAGCGCGCCTTTGTGGCGTTCAGAAGTGTTAAAGCTCGGCCAGCTTGGCGCGATTGCGGGTCTCCAGCCAGGCGAACAGCCAGGACCCGAGCAGCACCATGGCGGTGCCAAAAGCGTGGAACAGCGTGAATTCCTCGCCAAGGATGAAGACGGCCAGCACGATGGTGACAATCGGGCCGAAGGAGGCAGTCGAAGAGGTGGCGCGGGCGCCGATGCGCGCAATGCCGGCATTGAGCAGGAAGGATGGCAGAACGGTGCCGAATACGCCCAGCATCAGGCCGAGAAACCAGATGTAGCCGTCAAACTCGAGATAGCTGGCTGGTCCGTCCACGACCAGGCTTTGCCCGATTGCCAGCATGGCTGCCGTCGACATGCCGATACAGGTGAACAGCGCGGACCCGAGCACAAGCATCTGCTGCTTGGCCAGGTGCTGGTAGAAGGCAAAGGTGATTGCCGAGCCCAGGACCAGAGCGGTCCCCAGGACGAGGCCCTCGGGACGGACAGTGAGGTTCCAGGCAAAGATCACCAGGAGTCCGCCATAGCTCAGCCCCATGGCCGGGATCAGGCTCCAGCTCATGCGGTCGCCGAAGAACCAAACACCAAAGAGCAGGACGAAAAAGGGGTAGGTGAACAGCACCAGGCGCTCATACTGCGCGGTGACGAAGGCAAGGCCGGCGAAATCGAGATAGCTGGCCACGTAGTAGCCCAGCGTGCCGACAGCCATGCTGGCCAGAAGGCGTTTCGAGGTCAGTAGAGGCCGCAACTGCGGATTGCGCCGCAACAAGGACAACAGGATCAGCAAATAGACCGGCAGCGCCACGAGCATGCGCAAGGCCAGCGTCGCCTCGGTCGAAACGCCCGCGGCAAAGGCAAGCTTGATGAATATTCCCTTGGTCGAGAACAGAGCAGCGCCGACAAAGGCCAAGCCATACCCAGCGGCGTCGACGGCGGGAGCAGGGCGGGCGGGTCCGGTGGTCATCGGAGATCTTCCTTTGCCCCAGCATTAGGCCGGGCCCTGTCGCTTTGAAAGCCGGATAGCGGCGAATCCGTCTACCCGGACTAGCCGCGCGGGTGGGCTTTGACGTAGCTGTCGAGAAGGTGATCGGTATCGACGGCGGTGTAGATCTGGGTGGTGGAGAGGCTGGCATGGCCCAGCAGTTCCTGGATGGCGCGCAAATCGCCCCCTTTGCCCAGAAGGTGGGTGGCAAAGGAGTGTCTCAGGGCATGTGGAGTTGCCGATGGGGGCAGGCCCAGGGCGCCGCGCAGCTGGGCCATGCGCATCTGGATCAGGCGCGGGGCGAGCACGCCGCCGCGCACGCCGCGGAACAATGGCTCTTCGGGCCAGAGCTTGAAAGGGGCGAGCGCAAGATAGGTGTCTATGGCCTGTCGCACCGGGGCGATCAGCGGCACCATGCGCTCCTTGCCGCCTTTGCCGGTGACGCGCAGCGTATCGGTGTCCAAATCTGCCTTGGTTAGCGCCAGCGCCTCGGAAATGCGCAGGCCGGCGCCATAGCAGAGGGAAATCACCGCCATGTCGCGCGCGGCGACCCAGGGGCGATCCTCGATCTCGTCGGTCGTGGCAATGGTCTTTTTCGCCTCGACTACGCTCAGCGCTTTGGGCAAGGAGCGCGGAATTTTTGGGGTGCGGATGACGTTGAGGGCGTCGGTGGCCAGGGTGCCCTCGCGTTCAAGAAAGCCGAAAAAGCTCTTGAGGGACGACAATACGCGCGCCAGTGAGCGGGAGCCCAGGCTCTCACTGCGGCGCTGGGCCATGAAGGCCCGGATGTCGGCGCCGCGCATCTCCTTTAACGAATCAAGTGTCACCGGACCGCCCATATGGCCGGAGAGAAAGCCCATGAACTGGCCCAGATCGCGCCCATAGGCCTCCAGCGTCTTTGGTGCCAGGCGGCGCACCGAGCCCAGCTCGCGCAACCAGGCGTCGATACGGGCGCGGACAAATTCATCGGTGGCAAAGGCGCTATCGGTCATGGCAGGCATTCTGCGTCTGTTCGGTAAAGCCGGTCTTAAGTCTGGGCCTAGCCGAATCGCGGTGCTTTCCTATCTAAAAGAGCATGCGAACAGAACAGGCACAAATGAGCGAGCGACCGGATATTGTCGCAGTGATGGTGGGGGTAGCCGTGGAGGGCCCCTACAGCTATCGCGTGCCGGAAGGGATGAGCGTGGCGCGCGGCTCCATCGTGGCCGTGCCACTGGGACCGCGGTTGATCCTGGGTGTGGTCTGGGGGCCGCCCAAGGACATGATTGCCCACAATCGCCTGCGCGACATTGCCCTGGCCTATGAGGTGCCGCCTCTCTCCGAGGAGCTTCTTAAACTGGTCGAATGGGTGGCGCGCTATACGCTGACGGCCCCGGGACAGGTGTTGCGTGGCGTATTGCGCTCGCCCGAGGCGCTCGATGCACCCAAGCCGGTTGTCGCTTATCGGCGGACCGGGCATGAGCCGGAAAAGCTGACGCCGGCGCGGCTCAGAGTGCTCGATTGCCTGATGGATGATATGGCATGGCCCAAGCCGGCCCTGATGGGGGCCAGCGGCGTGTCCAGTTCGGTCCTCGACGGGTTGGTGCGGGCCGGGGCGGTCGAGAAGATTGAAATTCCGCCGCCGCCCGTGGTGCTGCCGCCAGACCCGGATGACAGCCCGGCACAGCTTAACCCCGAGCAGCAGAAGGCGCTGGACCAGATCCTGGCGCTCGACGCACGGGCCTTCGGGGTAGCGCTGCTCGATGGGGTGACCGGTGGCGGCAAAACCGAAGTGTTCTTCGAGGCGGTGGCCGATACGCTGCGCGCCGGGCGGCAGGCGCTGGTGCTGCTGCCCGAGATTGCCCTGACCAACACCTTTATCGACCGTTTCACCCGGCGGTTCGGCACGCGCCCGGCCGAATGGCATTCGGACATGACCCCGGCGCAGCGGGCCAAGGTGTGGCGCGGGGTGCTCGATGGCACGGTGCGGGCCGTGGTGGGCGCGCGTTCGGCGCTGTTCCTGCCGTTTCGCGAATTGGGGCTGATGGTGCTCGATGAGGAGCACGATGGCGCCTATAAGCAATCGGATGGCTTCACCTATCATGCCCGCGACATGGCCATTGTGCGGGCCAATCTGGCCGGGGCCCGGGTGGTGCTCTCCTCGGCCACGCCATCAGTCGAATCACGCAACAACGCCAATGTCGGCCGCTATGCCCATGTGACGCTGGAAAGCCGCTTTGCCGAGGCGGCCATGCCCGACGTCACGGCCATAGATATGCGCACCGACGGGCCGGAAAAGGGCGAGTGGATTGCCCCCGCCTTGGCAAGGGAAGTGTTTGCGGCGCTGGATCGGGGCGAACAGGCGCTGCTGTTTCTTAACCGCCGGGGCTATGCGCCGCTGACTTTGTGCCGCTCCTGCGGGCATCAATATCAATGTCCGGATTGTTCAAGCTGGATGGTCGAGCACCGCTTTCGCGGCGTGCTGATGTGCCATCATTGCGGGCATGAAATGCGCACGCCCAAGGTCTGCGGGGAATGCGGGGATAGCGAGAGCCTGGTGGCCGTTGGGCCGGGGGTCGAGCGGGTGGCCGAAGAAGCGGCGACACGCTTCCCCGACGCAAGGCGGGTTCTGCTTTCCACCGATATGGGCAGCCATGCCCAATTGCGCGAGCGGTTCAGCGAAATCGAGCGCGGCGAATATGACCTCATTATCGGCACGCAACTGGTCTCCAAAGGCCATCACTTCGAGAAGCTCTCGGTCGTCGGCGTGCTCGACGCCGATCTGGGGCTGGCGCATGGCGATCCGCGGGCGGCCGAGAAGACCTTCCAAATTTTGACGCAGGTGGCTGGACGAGCGGGCCGCGCCTCGCGGCATGGCAAGGCGTTCCTGCAGACCTACCATCCGGACCATCCGGTGATGAAGGCGATGGTTGGTGGGGACCGCGAGGCCTTTTATGCGCAGGAGCTTCTGGCCCGGGAAGCGGGTGGCATGCCGCCATTCGGGCGGCTGGCGGCGCTGATCATCTCGGCCAATGAACAGCAGGCAGCGATGGGGTTCGCCCGTACGCTCCTGTCTGCTGCACCCATGGCTGACGGGGTGAGGTTGTTCGGACCGGCAGATGCGCCCGTCGCCATGATCCGTGGCCGCCATCGTGTGCGGCTGCTGGCGCAGTCGGGTAAGGACTTTGACCTCTCGGGCTATATGCGGTTCTGGCTGTCCAATGCCGAAAAGCCGAAGGGCGACCTCAAGGTTCAGGTCGATATCGATCCGATGAGTTTTATGTAGCGGGTTTGCTGCAGGGCACGCTTCGTGCCGCTCGATCGTCGCTCTCATGACCGTCTTCGCTTGAAAGTCTCCAGCGGGGAGCATTCGTCCTTTGGGCCGGTTCCCGCCATTCGAGCGTAGCTCTCATGGCCTTCTCACCTCAGATCGTTCAACCGTTGAGATTCCGCCCCTTTGGGTACGGTTCCTGCCATTCGAGCTTAGCTCTCATGGCCTTCTCACCTGAAATCTCCC
>Ga0066837_10000321_pt1 | contig 21738 bp, 15 predicted proteins | sample ETNtaG_25_FD_66730 | JGI IMG/M metagenome (GOLD analysis project Ga0066837, IMG submission 66730) | Marine microbial and viral communities from oxygen minimum zone, Eastern Pacific Ocean - ETNP201302SV86 | ecosystem: Environmental > Aquatic > Marine > Oceanic | place: Pacific Ocean: Eastern... | reverse complement strand
TGGCTAGTGCTAGTCCCACCCCGCCGCCCTGGGATAAGCCAGCCATCACAGCACAGGCGCACCAGTACCCCGGAAGTCCTCGGACCGGTCCAAGCAAGGGATTGCCGTCGGGAGAGAAAGTAAATGGCCCGTTGACGACTTGTTTCAGGCCGGCGTCGGCGAAGATGGGAAAGTGCGCGAAACCGACATCAAGGTTTTCGCTGATGTGTTCAAGATCTGGGGGGAGGAGCTGCATGCCGAAGTCCCAGGGAGTCTCTTGAGGCGACCATGCCCGGCCGTCATGCTCGTAGGTGCCAAGCAGTAAGCCGCCGCCTTCTTGACGCATGTAAATCTCGCCACCGAAATCAATGCTGTGCAGAAACTGATGTCCATTGGCTTCGTTGTAAGCCGCTACTTCGGGGAGGTCTTCAGTGAGAATATAGGTGTGTTCCATCGCCAGCACCGGTAGCTCGATGCCCACCATCCGTCCTACTTCACGGGCCCAAAGCCCGCCAGCGTTGACGACGTGTTGACAAGAAATCGATCCTAAATCTTCACCGGTGCTGGTTCGGATGGTGTGAACGCGCCAGTTCCCCTTGGAGTCATGATCTAATGCTCTGACCCAGGTGTCCCGATGAATTTGAGCGCCGTTATCTCGGGCTGCTTTGGCGAAGGCGTGGGTTACTCCTGAAGGATCGACGTGACCTTCGTGCGCGTCGTACATTGCCCCGACGAAATACTGCTCGTCGAAGATCGGGAGGAGTTTCTTGGCTTCGGCTACCGATAGCAGTTCGGTTTCCATGCCGAGGTAACGGCCCCGGGCATGAGCACTCCGAAGCCAATCCATTCTTTGTTCGTTGTCGGCGAGCATGATTCCGCCGGTGATGGTGATGCCGCAGTCTTGACCTGATACCTCTTCAATTTCCTTGTAAAGCTCGATGGTGTACTGCTGGAGTTTCGCGACGTTGGGGTCGCCGTTTAGCGTGTGCATTCCTCCCGCTGAATGCCAGGTTGATCCCGCTGTGAGTTCGGTTCGTTCAAGCAAAACGACGTCAGTCCATCCTGCCTTCGCCAGGTGATAGAGGACACTTGCCCCGACCACGCCACCGCCGATCACCACCACCTGAGTTTCGGAGGGCAGATCTGTCATCGGGTTCGTCCCTTTCGGCTAGAAATCGGTTTCAACGCCGCCCTCTTGGATCCGTCGTTCAAGGAATTCGTCCAGTTCGCCGCGACGTTCCTCCCTCATTGGCGGTTCCTCGTGGGCGTCGATAATTTCCTGAGCCAGACGTTCAGCGCGTTGATGTGTTTCTAGGCCGCCTTTCTCCTGCCAGGTTTCATAATTGCTCCAGGCCGAAACCATTGGTTGGAAATGTTCGGATGCATACCGTTCCTGGGTGTGAGGCGATCCGAAGAAGTGCCCCGCTGGTCCCACTTCAGCGATGGCTTCGACTGCTAAAGAAGCGTCGTCGACGGTAACTGGGCGCAGCATCTCGGTGACCATATTTAACAGGTCCGCGTCGATGACGAACTTTTCATATGAAGTCAGGAGTCCGCCCTCTAACCAGCCTGTGCCGTGGAGAAGTAAGTTGACTCCGCCCATTACCGCACCCCAGATCGCAATCATGCTTTCGTATGCCGATTGCGCGTCGACGCTATTTGAGGCGTTGACATTCGAAGACCGGTAGGGGAGACCGTACCGCCGTGCGAGCTGGCCACCGAGGAGACAAGCTTTCCAATACTCGGGTGTTCCGAACGCTGGACTGCCTGACCGCATGTCAACGTTAGAGGTGAAGCCTCCATATGCCACAGGTGATCCCGGCCGCACCACCTGGGTGTATGCGATTCCGGCCAAAGCCTCTGCGTTTTGTAAGACAACTGCCCCTGCGATAGTTACCGGTGCCATCGCCCCTGCCAAAGTAAATGGGGTGATAATGATGAGTTGGTTCCGGGCTGACATTTCTTGGATGCCGTGGAGCATCACTGTGTCGTACCGCAGCGGTGTGCTGGCGTTAATGACCGAGTAGATGGATGTCTCTCTTTCGAGTGTGTGGTGATCGATGCCGCGGGCGATTCGTACCATCTCGATAGCATCGAGATTTCGTTGCCGACCGAGGCTGTAGACGAAGGATGCCTTGTCTGACAGCGTCAACATGTCGTGGGTTGCCACGAGGTGTCTGACAGAGGGATGTATGTCCATCGGTTCCACTGGGTATCCGGCAACGGTGTGGACGGCGTTCAAGACTTGCCCCATTTTGATCAAGTTGCGGTAGTCGCGCCGGTTGCCGTCGCGTCGGCCTTGTCCTAATCCGGTGACGAATGGGGGACTTGCGACCGAGGTGTAGATGATGTGATTGCCGCCGAAATGGAGGTCACGGATGTGATCCCGGCCGTGAAGAATGAACTCAGCCGGGGCGCTTGCAATCAGAGCTTCTATGAGACTCGGTTCGAATCTGACTCGATCACCTTCGACGTCGGCTCCAGCCGCGGCGAGTTGACTTCGTGCAGTCGCGTCAAGGAAGTCGATGCCTGTTTCGCTGAGCACTCGAAGTGAGGCGTGATGGATGGCGTCTAGTTCATCTTCAGACACGGCGCGCAGTGGGTCGAATCGGTGCCGGGGCTGCTCCCAGGCTGGCTGTTCCGCCACCAAGTTGCGTGTCTTTGGTCTGTTGGACCGCCGACCACGGCTAGACACAGCCGAACCTGGGTCTTAGAGCTCGACCCGAAGGTCTTGCAGCCAGCATACTTGCCCTCCAACTCGGGCCGACACTACACCTCAAAAGCAGACGAACAAGCGCACGTGGTTGGGGGTTACGCACCGCTAGGGAACGCGTTGAGGGCGGAGCTAAAGCCCCGCCCTCAACGAACACTATGCGCCGATCCCTACAGGGGAGCGGCGATATTCAACTGATCAACCGGCTGCCGCGCGAGCAGCTTCTAACCAAGGATCGACCTTGTCGCGGTTGTTGGCAATCCAGTCAGCTGCTAGATCTCTTGGATCGGCACCCGCTGATTGGGCAACGTTAGCTACAGAGACGTCCATGACCGAAAGCTTGATCTGCTTGAACAGCTCTTCAGCCGCCGGGTTGGCAGCAAGGAAGTCGTTGTTTGCAGCAGCTTGAATGTCGGCTGCCGCCCAACCAATTGGGCAGAGTCCATCAGCGCTTCTAGCAGGACACATGTCCTCGCCAATAGCGGCTGTGCCTGGACGTTGGTCCCAACCTTCGCCGCCGTCCTGATTGTTCGGGTTGGAGTCATCAAGGATGTAGTCCATTCCGATCCAGTAGGCGTTGTCGCCTGGGCGGATCGTGGTGATGTAAGCCGATGGTGTCCATGTGTAGGCAACGACGGGTAGGCCTTCGTTGACCATGTCAGTTGCCTGAGCCCACATGGGGTCATAGCCGGCCTTTACCTGAACGATGTTCTTATAGCCACCACCGACGATCATCGAGTTGATGATGTTGTCGCAGGTCCAGTCCTCTGGGCAGCCCATAATGTCGACCAGGCCGTTGCCAGGATTGGCATCGGTGGCGTCGTAGGCAGCGATCGCGTCAGCGTTTTCGTCGAGATCACGCAATGTCAGGATGCCGTATTCGTCAGCGAAGCCTTTTTCGATCAGGAAGCCCTGGAGGCCGCCCGCCATAATTTCTTCACCTAGAACGGTCACGGCGTCACCGACCAATGAGCCATCGGTTCGTTCGCCCATTAGCCAACTGGTGTGACCTGGCATCCAGGAGTTTGCCCAGAAGTCCATATCACCTTCAGCCATAGCCATGAATGCGTTTTGTGGACCGAGTTCCATGTCAGCAGACTCAGAGACGGTGTAACCGAGTTCACGTAGGAGAGCAGTGAAGATCTCTGCTTGTACGTAACCGGTGCTCCAGCTGGCACGACCGGCAACAACGTCCACGCCGTCACCGGGTGTCATGTTGATTGCAGCTTCGGTAGTGGCAGGAGCGGCGGTCGTTGCGGCAACTGATGAACTGGAGTCATCATCACTACCGCAGGCTGCGAGTAATAGAAGGGTGGCTGCCGCTACAGCCACCACGCGCGTCAATGCTTTCTTATTCATAGGTCGGGCCCTCCCTAGAGTCCCTCGATATGCGGCCCTGGGATAGTGCCCGGACGGCCACAAATAGGCTACTCCAGAAATACGTAATAACGACACATTCTGATCTGTGATTAGTTAGTTATAGACCTGTTTCCGGTCAAATTCAGCGAGCGTGCCACGCGCACTCGCGGCATTAGTCACCCCGGCAAACAGTATGAATAAGGCTCCAACGCCGGATACCAAATTCGTCTCTGCGACTCGGGAGATGGTCCCGACCCAAGCTATACCGAGCAAAAACAGGCCTAACCCAAGGCCGCACATGATGGAACACCATCTGTAAAGGAAATCCTCGTCACCCGACATCACGCCCGACGCAGGAATAGCGACCAGGAGGGTAAGGGCCCCTATCATCAGGGCAACCCACCCCAGGCCAGCACCCTCACCGCTGTAACCGTCGTGGATTACGTCACCTGTACGTTGCGCATATGCGATCAGGGCTGTGAATTCCGCAGCGAGGCTTCCGGCGAGGGCCAGGTCTCCAGCAGCCTCAGCAGCTTCGGCTTGCATGACGATATCGTCGAGCTGTACTCGGAGTTCTGGCCCAATGACTGAGTCGGCGCGCGTGTCGAAGGTCCAACCTGAATAACCAGCGATCACGATTAGAAGTCCCGCGAAGCACACGCCGAATAGACGTCCCCACCTGATTCCAGACGCCAATGGGCGTCGCGCTCCCATCGGGGCATTCCAAACCCAGAGCACACTTCCAGCGGCCATGAGGATGCAACCAACCAGGGTCACATACACCCCGTAGGACCGCGAAAATTCACTGGCCACACTTGGCGGACTGGCGAGCAGCGCACAAACTGCTGTGACCAGCGCTGCGACACTGAAAACGGTCGCTCCATCTGGGCCGAGCCATCGGTTCCTCTGACCGGGCGAGCGGACCGTTGCATACAACGATCCTGCTAAAGCGAGTGTGCATATCACGATCAGGATTCCGAACCAGGAGCCGCCTGAAGCCGCCAAACCGTTGAAGGTTTGGTTGGTAAGGCTTTCGTCGGCATATCTGGCATAGGCCGATATGTGGCCACTACCTCCATTCCAAGGGAGAAGCACTCCCAGGAGGGTCGCTATGGCCCCGAGCGCGGCTACTGTCACCCCGGAGCGTTCGGCACTTCTCAGAGGTTCGTACAGGGCCTCTTGGTCAGCCTCGTCATCGGTTTGGGTCTTGTTGGGAGGATCTTGGTCCTGAGAGTTCGGCAAGAGCAACTCAGGGGTCTTGGTGTTTTTCCAGGCAGCGGAAATCCTCCGAAACAATCCACCTCCGTCAGAATCGTCCGGTTGGGTAAGGCGGTCGAGAACCACCGCGACGATGAAGAACGCCAGTCCTCCCGAACCGGCTAAGGCTATGTCTTGGTTGGCGATAGCGCGATACAAGAGCCTTCCCAGGCCGCCGGCGCCCATGATCGCAGCGATTCCGAGCATGGAAATCGCTAGGAGGAGTGTCTGGTTGATGCCCGTCATGAGCGCTGCGCGAGCGAGTGGCAACTGAACGTCAGTCAGTACCCGTCTCTCCGAAGCTCCATAGGCACGCGCAGCTTCCACCACATCCTCGGGCACTTGTCGAATGCCTAGGTTGGTGAGGCGTATTAACGGTGGAAGTGCAAAGACCATCGTCACCATCGTCGCTGAGACGAAACCAACACCGAAAAAGAACACGAACGGCAGCATGTACACAAAGGAGTGGACCACTTGCATCGCGTCGAGAACGGGGCGAACTACTCGCCACACTCCGTCAACGCGTCCACATGCGACTCCGACCGGAATTCCGATAATGACGCAAAGGATGACCGCTACTGCGATGAAGCCGATAGTTCGGGAAGTTTCCTTCCAATACTCTTCCCCTAGCAGCCCACAGATCGTGAGTCCAAGGAAGGAACCCACTCCGACCTGCAATCCACGAAAGGCCCATCCAGCGAAGAGAGCTGCGAGACAGACGGTCATCCAGGAGAGCCCAAGAAGCCACTCGTCGACAATGATTTTAAGCATCGTGTGAAATGGCCATTTGATCACATCGAGGGTTTCTTTCATGTTTAAGTCAACCCAAACAGTGACTTGTTCAACCCAATCCCCGACCGGAATTTGCCATTTGTCAAGAATCGAATTTTGTCGCTGGTCCCAGTCGCCGATACTTCGGTACCACAGCACGCCCGCTGTCGCTATAACGCCGCCGGTGATGCTCGCTGCCTTCCGACTCCGCAAGCCACCAAGCAGCATCAGGATCGGGATCGCGAAAACTGCTATCAGCGCGAAATACTCGACTCCTGTCGCAACTGCGTCAGCTACTTGATCCCCTGTGTCTAAGTCCGTTAATTTTCCAACAGTTCGGTCAACGAAGTGGCCGTCTGCGCTTGCCGCAAAGAGCGTTCTCACATGTACACCTCTCGCTCGAAGGCATCAGCCAGTGCTTCGACTCTCCCAAGTTCTTCAAGCACATCTGTCGGCTCCACTCGTCCAACGAGCCGCCCACCAGGGTCAACTACGGCGATTGGGAGACCTTTTCCAGCTTCGGCGTAGATCTCGTTCAGCGATTGTGAGCCCTGGGCGACTGGTACGTCGCTTCGCATGGCACTAGCCAGGGTCGGCGTGCCTTGAGTGCTGACTCGTTCGACATCGCTTCGGGTTATGAGACCACAGCACACACCAGACGTATCAACCACTAACAGTTCTGCCCTCTGAGCTACTGCAGTCTGTACCTCGCTGAAATCCGCTGTTGATTGAATCGGGTCGGCAGCGGTCATGATTTCTTCGACCTTGATCACTCGTCCCTGGTCGACATCTTGGACGAACTCGGCAACGTAACCGGTTGCGGGCTCGGTGAGGATCTCTTCCGGAGTGCCTATTTGGACAATCACTCCGTCTTTCATGATGCAAACGCGGTCACCGATTCGAAGCGCCTCATTCAAGTCATGGGTGATGAACAAGATGGTCTTGTGAACTTCGTCTTGAATTGCCATGAGTTCATCCTGCATTTGTCGCCGTATTAGCGGATCCAGAGCACTGAAGGCTTCGTCCATCAAGAGGATGTCGGGATCGGATGCCAAGGCCCGGGCCAGTCCGACTCGCTGTTGCATACCACCTGACAGTTCGCTCGGTGCGTTCTGAGAATAGGGTTCCAGGCCTACGAGTCGGAGAGCCCCCAAAGCCGCTTCTTCGCGCTCGTCTTTTGAGACTTTTTGGACCTTTAAGCCGTAGGCCACGTTTTCAATCACATTTCGATGCGGGAAGAGCGCGAAATGTTGAAACACCATGCCCATCTTTTCGCGCCGAAAAGCCTGCAGGGCTTTGCCTTCAAGGGTTTGCACGTCAACGCCATCAACCAGTACTTGGCCGTACGTGACGTCATGGAGCTTGTTGACAGTACGAATAGCGGTCGACTTACCGGAGCCTGATAGACCCATTACTACGAAGATCTCGCCCTTCGTAACGGAAAATGACACATCACTCAGGCCAACAACATGCCCTGATTGTTTCTGAACTTCGTTCTTGTGAACACCGGAGCGAGCCAAGTCAAAGGCCCTGCCCCGAGGTTGCGGCCCAAAAATTTTGTAGACCTCTTCGAGTCGGATAATTTCTTCGTTTTCCGGCATTTTGGTCAAAGGGCCCTTCTGTCGGTTCCCCACCGAGCTGCGCTAGGAGTCCGAACGGGGCAGAGCCAACATAACAGCGGTGGAGCGACAGGAGGTTCATTCCCGAACCAGAGGCGACTTGATGGACACTGAATCAGCTGTCGTTATCAAGCGCGTGTTGACATAGATCAAAGCTTTCCTGATCGAAGCAGACCAATGAAACAGCTTCAACAGAGACAGTTGAACCGTTCTTGGTGAGCCAATCTAGAACTGTCGAGACCGCTACAGGTGCCGCGAGTTCTCGCGGATATCCGTACACGCCTGTGCTGATCGCGGAAAACGCGACTGTCTTTGCGCCGAGTTTCGCGGCTAGGTCTAGTGAGGCGCGATAGCAGCTAGCCAACAGATCGCGATTCTCAACCGGATGGTGCTGGCTCCAAATAGGACCAACGGTATGAATCACCCATCGCGCGGGAAGGGAACCGCCCGACGTAGCGACTGCGGTCCCTGTTGGACACGAACCCTGCTGAGCGATAATTACCTGGCATTCTTCGAAGATTGCGGGCCCGCCGACAGCATGAATTGCGCCATCAACACCCCCGCCGCCCGCTAACGCAGAATTTGCGGCATTGACGATCGCGTCTGCGTTGACTTGGGTGATATCGCCAATTTGAACGGTAAGTGGAGATCTGCGGTCACGTGACGACAAAGCCGCTGTACCCGTCTGCTGCGACCTCGATGCACTTTTCTGCATAATCTGGGAAACCTATGAGTGGCATGAAGACCCTGGTTTTTCCTGGAATGTTCGCCCCTAGATACCAAGAATTGCAGCTTGGATACAGGGTCTGATCGGCGATTCTATTGACGTGGTCCACCCAGTCATCAGCAGCTGGCTCTGTCGCTTCAATCATCTGGTGGTCAGCGTCACGTAAAGCGACCAGGCAGTCGCAGATCCACTCAACATGTTGTTCGATAGCCATGATCATGTTCGTCAACACCGACGGGCTCCCCGGTCCGGTGACGGTGAACAGGTTCGGGAATTGGGGGACGCTAAGACCTAGGTAAGTGCGTGGTCCAGCTTTCCATGCCGTCTCAAGCCGTAGCCCTTCGCGACCGGTGATGTTCATTGCAAGAAGGGTTCCGGTCATAGCATCAAACCCCGTAGCGAACACCACCGCATCGAATTCATATTCGATGCCGCCAGCGACGACCCCGCGGCGTGTCAGTCGTTCAATCCCAGCGGTAGAAATGTCGACTAATTCGACGTGATCCAAGTTGTATGTCTCGTAGTACTGGGTATCAAGGCATGGTCTCTTGCAAGCGACTGTATTCGTGGGGGATAGCAGGTCAGCTACAACTGGGTCCTCAACTACCTCCGCGATGCGATTCCTGACATAGTCAGCGACTCTCGCGTTCGAATCCGGGTCAACGACGATGTCGGCATATGCGCGATAGAACGAAAATCCGCCATGGTCCCATCGCTGGTTCATTCGCGTTCGAAAATCTTCTTCTGAGGCCGCTTTGGCCGAGTCTTCGTTGATAGGGAAAGGTGAAATTATGCCTGATCGTTCGATGCGAGCAGCGGCGCGCAGCTCGTCGTAGTGAGCCTTGACGTCAGCTTGAACGTTGGGATCCAAAGGCTGGTTGTGCGCAGGAATTGAGTAGTTGGGTGTGCGTTGGAAAACCGTCAAGTGTGCTGCTTGTTCAGCAATGATCGGGATTGACTGCACAGCGGAAGAACCGGTGCCAATGACGCCGACTCGTTGTCCTGAGAAGTCAACTCCTTCGTGAGGCCATTTCCCGGTGTGGTAGGTCGGGCCGGCAAAGTCGTCAACGCCAGTGAAGTGTGGGTGATTAGTGGTTGAGAGACAGCCTGTTGCGGCGATGACGAACGAAGCTCGATAGATACCTTTGTTGGTGGCGACAGTCCAGCTTGAGTCCTCTTCGTTGAAATCGAGTTGCTCGACATTGGCGTGGAACCGAATGTTGGGTTCTAAATCGAAGCGGCTTGAGACATGTTCCGCATATTCCAAAATTTCTGGTTGGCCAGCGTACCGTTCGGACCATTCCCAGTCCTGTTCGAGTTCTTTGTCAAACGAATACGAATACTGGAGGCTCTCAACGTCGCATCTGGCGCCGGGATAGCGGTTCCAGTACCAGGTGCCGCCAACACCGCCGCCTCGTTCTAGGGCGATAACGTCGAATCCGGCTTCTCGCAGAAGGTAAACCGCGTAGAGTCCTCCGAAACCCGCGCCGATCACCACCACTTCATGTTCTTCGACCTTGTCCACGAAACTCCCTTTCAACACACAGGAAAATTAGCTCCTAGAACTGCGCGAGACCCGGCTTAGGTCCCCTGGACGTTACTAGGCACAGCAAACGGGCTTTCGATTTGAGAACACACCTACCATTTAGCTAAGCAACACGGAGACGAAAATGGAATACGAAAGAATTCATTACGACGTGCCCGCCGATGCAGTAGCTCGGATCACGTTGAACCGACCTGAGGCTGCCAACGCTCAGGATTACTTGATGCTCTCGGAACTAAACAGCGCTTTCGACGTGGCTGCGGCTGATGAAGATATTCGGGTCGTGGTTCTGGCAGCTGAGGGACGACACTTCTCCTCCGGTCACGACCTCGGGTCTCCGAACCCGGACATGAACGACTTTCCGACGGTAGGAACCCAATGTCATTTTGACGCGGCGGGCACCGAGGGATACATGGCTCGCGAAGCCGAAATGTACCTGGGGTTGTGTTGGCGATGGAGAAATCTCGCGAAACCAACGATTGCCCAGGTCCAAGGCAAAGTGATCGCTGGCGGACTCATGTTGGTGTGGCCGATGGATCTGATTGTTGCGGCGGACGATGCCACCTTCAGTGATCCTGTGGTGGCATTCAACGTAAACGGGATCGAGTATTTCGCTCATCCGTTTGAAGCGGGTACCCGCCTCGCGAAAGAGATGTTGTTCACGGGCCGTTCCATTCCTGCCGAAGAACTCTTGGCGCGGGGCATGGTGAATCGAGTGGTACCAAGAGCTGAACTTGAGGAAGCCACTCTTGAACTGGCGTCTCACATTGCAAAACGCCCAATGTTTGGGTTGACGCTCGCAAAGCAGAGCGTGAACCAGACAGTTGATGCGACGGGAATGTACAGCGCTTTGCAGGCGGCGTTTAGCCTCCACCACGTGGGTCACAGCCACAACATGGAAGTCCACGGACGAAGGGTTGACCCTTCCGGAATAGATGTCATTAGGTCAGAAGCGTGATAGAGCCGTGCGATCTGTCCGCTGTAGATGCGCGTCGATTGATCGCTCTCCGCGAACTTTCGCCCGTAGAGCTGGCCAAATCCTGCTTCCATCGGATCGACGAATTGAACCCGACATTGAATGCGATGGTGACGCTAGCGAGAGACCGGGCCTTACAAGAGGCCCAAGCAGCTGCGACCGCCGTTGTTAGAGGCCGCTCGCTCGGCGCCCTGCATGGCCTCCCTATAGCCATAAAGGACCTGCAGGCGACCGAAGGAATCGTGACGACCTACGGAACGTCGTTCTATCGGAATCACATTCCAAAGCAAGACTCCCGAATTGTTGCTCGAATTCGGTCTGCCGGAGGAATTGTGATTGGGAAAACCAACATCCCCGAGATGAGCATTGGCGCGAACACGATCAATCGACTCTTTGGAGCGACAGGAAACCCTTACGATCCAACTCTTACTTGTGGTGGTTCATCTGGGGGATCAGCAGTTGCTGTTGCTACTGGCATGGCGGTATTGGCGACGGGATCTGACCACGGTGGGAGTCTTCGGATACCCGCCTGTTTCTGTGGAATTGTCGGCTACCGCTCGAGTCCAGGGACTGTTCCCCATGAGGACAGAACAATCGCGCATACCAACTACAGCGTTCAAGGTCCGATGGCGAGAAACGTTGCTGATGCGGGCCTCCTTCTTTCGGTGATCGCTGAACGTGACAGAGATAGCCGCAAGGATCCGATGGCGTTCCCTCTCGACTCCGCAGCGTTCGTTGACCCAACACCAACAAACGTCGAAACATTGCGAATCGGGGTAACTGCCGATTTCGGAGGGCTTCTTGTTTCTGAACATGTGCGGCGCGAATTCATTCGCCGCGTGGAAATTCTTCAAAAAGCGGGAGCGGAGATCATCCCTCTATCGGTAGACCTGTCCGACGCAGTCGGTGTTGATTGGCAGCTCAGGGCGGACGTATTCGCGACTCAATATCATCGAGAGATCGAAGACTTCGATGACAGTTTCAATCCAAACGTTTTTCGTACCTATGAAACCGCTCTGTCGACGACGGTTTTGGACATCGCTAAAGCTCGACGGCGACAAGTTGAGCTCTTCCGAGCGCTCGATGACGTGTTCGATGAGGTCGACATGTTGCTATCTCCGGGGGTGAGCGTTCCGCCATTTCCGTGGACCGCACTTCATCCGATGGAAATAGACGGCAAAGCGGTCGATAACTACATGACCTGGCTCGGCCTCACAGCTTGTCTGACCGTCGTCGGGCACCCGGTAGCCGCACTCCCGGCTGGCCTGGACCGTGACGGTATGCCCTTCGGAGTGCAGTGTGTGGGGCCGATATATGAAGACGCAGCGCTGCTGCAAATGGCAAACGGTATCGAAGCCTGTTTCGATGACTCCAAAGACTTCAGCTGCCCGCGTCCCGACTTTGAACTCATCAAGGCCGCCGAGCCGCGATGCCAAGAACTCGGACGCGCTGCGGCCACGGCAGCAGCTAAGTAGCGTTCCCTAAGGGGTGACCGTAAGCGGTACTTGTCAGAACCGCTTCCACGAACAACGGTCGATTCTTGACGTTGATTTCCTTTAGAACCCAACTGTTTTCAATGTCAAACGCCTCCGCTCCCGCAAGAGTCATCTTGTTTCCGAGTTCCTCGCGTGCTGCACCTTCCGCAAACTCTTGAGCACCGGATAGTTCATAAAATGTTTTTGGTTCAGTTGCACTGTGAACTCGGAACAGCCCTCGGCGGGGAGCTGTCACGGTGACTCTGGTGGTAAGTCGAACATTGCCCGTCGCCGCACCGACAGCATTCGCCACCTCGGAATGGTCCGGAATGATCAAATCGGTGCGTAAAAGTCTCGCGACTTCCGGGAAATACAACGCTGCCGGTGCACCCACGGCGACCAGTGGGCTTTCGACACCTACATGGACCGACAATGTCCCCGTTCGTTCGGTCGCCGATCTTGAGAGTGCCTCAGTCATCAAGGATCCCGTGACCTCAGCTACGGGAAGATCGTCGTAGTCGAACGTTGCCGCGAGTATCACCATCGCGAGTTTCATTGCGACGCTTCGGTACACGTGATCGCAAATGGTGATCGGATCTTTGGCAAGGCGAACACCGAAGCGATCACTTTGTCGAGCAAGCAGATCTGCGCCAAGCCCCGCAGGGTTCGTTTCGTACCGAGTGTCCTTGCCCAGAACGTGCATGGCATCAGTTGGGGTGAACCCTGCCATTCCCAGAACCCCTACTACCAAGAGACGGTTGGCCGCGTTTTTATGCAGCCCGGAGTCGATGACCTGATCGTAGGGAAGCCCTGAGGGCTCACTGCTCAACGCGTCCATGACGTGATGGTCGGCGGCCGAGCGGGGTGTCCAAGCAGAACCTCCGTCGCGAAGCCATAGATACATGCCATCGGTCTCACGGGCAACAGGGGCCCTGGATTGCATCTCCAGCATCTCTTTGAGCCCGGTGTGACTTTCACAGGCAACGACAAGAGGTACGACACGGCGGGGACCGATTGAAAGCTCCGGAGTGTTCAGAGGTGAGTTCTGCACATGGCTATCGCCGCCGATTCCCTCGGTGTGTACCCGCAAAGCGTTAATCATGGTTGCGTTTCCCCCAACAACTGCGCCCCTGATGTCAGCTTCGGCTCGGCCATCGACCAGTACCACCACATCGGTGGTAGTACCACCTACATCCGCGACGATTGCATCGTCGATGCCGGCCAGGTGCACCGATCCAAGAGCGCTCGCCGCAGGGCCAGAAAGAATTGTTTCTATTGGACGCTGCCGCACGAACGACGCGGAGACCAACGATCCATCGCCGCGCATCACCATCAGCGGCGAAGTTAATCCGAGGTGATCCATGCTTTCCTCGATGGCTGTCAGAAGCCCTTCTGTAAGTCCAATCAGTCGGGCGTTCAAGAGTGCGGTCACCGCTCGTTTGGGTCCGTTCAACTGCTTGGACAATTCATAACTGCACGTAACGGGTTTTGTGCTGATCTGGCGGATCAGGTTCTCCGCGGCCCTTTCGTGATCCGAGTTTCGGACGCTGAAGGCACCCACCACAGCGAAGGCCTCCACTCGGTGCTCTATGTCCAATACGGAGGTGCGCAACGCATCGAGATCAAGTTTGTTGACTTCAAGGCCGTGCGAGGAATGTCCACCCCTCAATGAGATGACGGGATCCTCTCCTAACACTGATCTGAGTCCGCCCCTATCTATTGCTGTTTCATCGAACCCGATTGTGATGAGGCCCGCTGGTCGACCCGCGCCCTCAACGATGGCATTGGTCGCGAGTGTGGTTGAGATCGACACAAGGCCGATGTCCTTGGCTGAAAGACCAGATCCATCGAGGACGTTCCCCAGCGCCGTTGACACGCAGGCACCCAAGTCATCGTGATTCGTTGGGACCTTCGTTTTGAATACAACGACGCCGGTGCGTAAATCACACACGACGGCATCGGTGAACGTGCCACCGGTGTCGATGCCCACAAGAAAGCCATGTTGGGGTTTCACGTCGTCAATGTTGACACTCCAGAACACAACAGAGCGAATGACCGTGCAAGGACGTAACGAAGCGCCCTACTGTCGGCAAATGCTTTTACATGGTGTTCGGGTTCTTGATCTCACTCAGTATCTCTCAGGGCCGAGCGCTACCCGGATGCTGGCTGAGCTTGGAGCGGACGTAATTAAGGTGGAATATGGTCCTCGAGGTGACCCCAGTCGAACGTTGCCGTTCGTCGCGGGCGACAGCTCGTCGTATTACACGCAACAAAACCGAGGCAAAAGATCGGTCTGTATCGATCTGAGCAGCGAGCAGGGTTGTGACTTAGTGCGCGAACTGGCTGGGAAATGCGACGTCATCGTCGAAAATTTCGGTCCCGGTGTTTTAGAACGGCGGGGACTCGCGTGGGAGGACCTGAAGTCTGACAACGAAAGCGCAATCATGGCGTCGATCTCTGCTTTCGGAAAGACAGGACCCCTCTCTCATCTTCAAGGCTTCGATCTGATGGGGCAAGCACTCTCCGGGATGATGCACCTGACCGGTGACCGAGACGGACCTCCGCAATTCACCGGCTCACCCATCGCCGATTGCGCAGCAGGATTCATGCTCTTTGGAGCGATCGGTCATGCACTTTTCCATCGAGAGCGAACCGGCGAGGGCCAGCATGTCGAGGTCACTCTTGTGGACCCACTATTCGCGATGCATTCGATCGCTGTGCAGGGCCACAGCGCAACTTCAGGGGAGTGGAGCCAGGAACGGTCTGGAAGGCAATTCAGCATCGTCGTACCATCGGGCACTTATCAAGGCCCGGAGGGATGGATCGTTTTGCAGGTGCTAGAGCCTCAATGGCCGCGACTATGCGAAGCGATGGGGCAAGCACTTCTCGCCACCGATTCGCGGTTCTCATCAGCTGAGGCTCGCATCGCAAACGCTGATGAACTTCTGGGGTTGGTCGAAAAGTGGATGCAAACCTTCGAATCAGACGCATCGATCCTTAACCACCTTGAAGCAAATCGCATTCCTGCTGCTCCCGTGTTGAGCCCAGAGCAAGCGATGCGGCACCCACACTTTGTGGAGCGAGGAATGGTGCGGACGGTAAACGACCCGAGTTTTGGTGATATCACCGTGACCGGGCTTCCGGCTCGATTTAGTTCTGTCCCCCAATCAGAAAATGAGCCCGCTGTACCCGTCCTCGGTGAACACAACCGTGAGGTCCTTCGCGAGGTTCTCTCCTTGCCCGACGCAGAGATCGCGGAATTGGCCAATAAAGGCGTCCTCATGACCCAAGAGAAATGACACTTTCCGCGTAATGGGCAATGATCGATACATAAACGGTTGGCATCGACCCCGGTCGATTGATACGAAGGGCATCGCGTGACAATTGAATCAGTACAGAAGATGGTTGAAGCGGCGAAAGGGGAGATTGACAACATTTCGCCAGCAGAGGCCGCCCGACGGGCAAGCGAAGACGGTGCGCTAATCGTCGATATCCGAGATGTTCGTGAAATGCAACGCGACGGAGCTATTCCCGGAGCGATGCACGCGCCGCGTGGAATGTTGGAGTTCTGGGTTTCTCCCGATTCGCCATATGCCAAGGAGATCTTCGGTGAAGACCGGGAGTTTGTGCTGTGTTGCGCAGGCGGAATGCGTTCAGCGCTATCTGCGAAGACCCTTCAGGACATGGGTCTGGCGCGAATCAGTCACGTGGAGACCGGTTTCGGCGGCTGGAAGGCCGACGACATGCCGATCGAAACCTACGAAGAATGGAAAGCCAACCGGGCAAGGTGACTCGGCAGATCTTGAGCCAACTTTTTGACCTCCACCAAACCTCAATGTCGGATACCTCGCCGCCAGCCAAGCTAGTCACCGGTTACTGCGAACCGTTGTCCGTTCGAGCGGGCGAACAGGTGCAGTGGTTCGGCTCAAGTCACGCCGCAACGAATGGCGTCTTAGACGTTGTTCGTCTGGAGTGTGGTGATCCCACCCGGTCCGGTCCCGGCTTCCTGGAACATCCACTAAGAGACCACCCCGCAGTGGATATCGAGCTAACCGAACAGCCTCTCATTCCAGGCTCTTTCGCTGAGGTCACCGTGCCCGCTGACAACCCGCGGCGCGTGGCGATGAGATTCTGGTTCCAACCAACTTTACTCAAACGCGATGGGGTCATCGCCTCACTACGGTCAGCCACCGGAGCGATCGAGATCACGAATCGAGGTGAATACCTGTATGCGCAGGTGGGTTCTACTGAATTGCTATTGCGCGACAGATCACTCGAACGCAACAGGTGGTATTTCCTTGACCTAGATCTAGATGAAGGTCGGTTAACCGCCACAGTTACGGCTCAGCGAAGCCCATCGCCTGCCCGCGACCTCCTTCAGGCTGGAGAAGACTCAAAAGAGTGGGCCGTGACAGATGTCACCTTTGATGAAGTCCTTTTCCGACTCGCGGCCGGAGTTGACGGAGCCCGGTGGGACGGCAGAATCGCTGAACCCGAATTAGTTCTTGACGGGGACTCATACCGGTGGTCCTTCGTTGCCGATATGGAATCCACCTCCGTGGCCTCTGAGAACGGCGGCGCGGATCTGACCCTTCATCAGCTACCAACTCGCGGTGTCACTGGTCCTCATTGGACCGGAGACCACCAGCGCTGGAGCGATGATCCCCACCAATGGAACGCCATTCATTTTCACCACGACGATCTGTATGACGCTGGCTGGCATCCAACATTTACGATGGTCGTGCCACACGACGCGCCAAGTGGAATCTACTGCTTCCGCTACCAGGGTGACGCTGGTACCGATCGGGTGCCTTTTTTCGTCCGCCCGGCGGTCGACGCCCCCCATTCTGATGTCGCGCTCCTCATGCCGACATGCACCTATATGGCGTACGCGAATCACCGAATGTTGATTGAAGGTGCTGACTTTGTAGGGGCGCGTAGCAACCTTCGCCCCGAGCACAGATATCTCGCTGAACATCGGGAAGTGGGCCTAAGTCATTACGAGAAGCACCCCGATGGCAGTGGTGTGATGTTCAGTTCGCGCCGAAGACCCGTCCTGCAGCTTCGACCCGGGGCTGACGGATGGAATTTCACACCCGACACCGATCTGAACGCGTTTCTGACCCATTTAGAAGTCGGTCACGACATCGTTACCGACGAAGACCTGCATCACGAAGGTGTGGCGGCGTTCGCGCCTTACAGAGTGATTGTGACTGGGACCCATCCCGAGTATTGGTCGACGTCGATGCTGGACGCGTTGGAAGAATGGCAACGCAATGGTGGACGTTTGATGTATCTGGGCGGCAACGGCTTCTATTGGAGGGTTTCCTTCAGTGACTCTTGGCCCGGGGCAATAGAACTTCGAAGATCTGAGGATGGCGTACGGAACTGGCAGACCGGCGACGGCGAGAGCTACCACGCTTGGGGTGGAGAATACGGCGGATTGTGGAGGCGCAACGGCCGATCCCCGAACCAATTAGTGGGTATTGGCTTTGCTGCCCAAGGGTTTGAGCGGGCGACATATTTCGAACGGGACCCTGACGTACTGGGATCCCGCGCTGCTTGGATTTTGGATGGCGTGGAAGAGGAACACATCGGGACTTCCGGCTTAGGTGGTGGTGCCGCCGGTCAGGAGGTCGACCGTTACGACCCGAAACTGGGATCTCCGTCACATGCAGTTATCGTCGCGTCTGCGGTGGCCTTCGGTCCGGACATGCTTCGAACAAAAGAGGAGTTTGAGGGAACGGTGGCCTTCCCGACGCCGGACCCGTTTGTGCGAGCAGACATGGTGTTCTTCGAAACCCCGCAGGGTGGAGCCGTCTTTAGCGTTGGATCGATCTCATGGTTCGGGGCCTTAGCGCGCAACGGATACGACAACGATGTAGCACGGATCACAGAGAACGTGCTGCGTCGCTTCTTGGACCCGATGCCGTTCGAGGTGCCTGCGGAGTAAGAGGCCCTGAACTACTCGTCTTTAATCGAAGATAAGAGGTCCGCTATGCGGTTGTTCGGTGGGTAATAGCCTTCTGGAAGCTCAACTAACTGAGGTGAGATCGGTTCCTGTGCTTCTACTGTGTCGTCAGGGGTGGCGTTTGACGTCGATTCGGAACCAGAGGGGCTCCCCGTTGCCTCTTCCACAACGACCTCAGCGTCTACGTCGACACCGGCTGCTTTGCGCGCTTCACGCGATTTGGCTGTGAGGGCAGCTAAGCGGTCGTCAGCCTCGGGCGTGTCGGTTTGGGCCGATGGCTGGGGTGGAGAAGTTTCAGTCGGCGAGCCTTGTGCGGCAACATCACTGGATACCACTATTTCGGCGGATTCTGAGGGTGGAGCGACCGCAATCGGTGAGGCTGAAGAGACCACGGCGGTCGGGGCTGCGTCCATAGCTTGACCGTTGTCTGCCGGCAGGGCTGTGTCTTTCATCCCGTCCCAGGTGGCGGGGGAAACCAACTTTTCGCTGGCAACCGAAAGAGTCTCGACCCCATTGTCGAACATCACACGGTAACGGGTGGATTTGATCCCGATTGCCCTTCCTACACGGCCGATCGTTCCCACAACTACGCCGGGGAGCTCAGCTACCAAAACCACTTCGGTTCCCTTTTTGAGTGTGGGACTCTCAGATGCCATGAGGTCTGATGGTAGACGCTTGGCCAGGGCCGATCCCAGCATCTTGCCTATTTACGGTCCGGGCTTGATACCCAGCCCAGAGCAACAGCGTCAGCTTTCAGTGACGAGACCGCTGCATCTGTCTTCCCGAGTGCAACAGCGCACCAGATTTTGGCGACAGGTGAGGTTGGCCGTTGCGCAGCGCGAGCTTCGGCGTGTTTACCGGCTGCGTCAGATCCGCAGTTGATTTCCGCATGCAATAGGGCCTGATCAAACAGGTCGCGTTGAGCGGCGCTGCCACCAAGACGCCACCACGAACCCGCTGATTCCGCCAGATGGGAATGGGCCAATTGATACTGACCGGATCCAAGAGCTCCCATGCCACGCGCGACAGTGATGCCGCAGTAGTCGATCACTTGACTGGCATGTCCACCGCTGTCGTCTTGGGCCCACCGCTCCATCCCGCTCAATAAAGCGTGAAGGTCATCCTCCCTGTGTAGGCGTCCAAGCGCATAGGCATAGTGGCAATCGTTAAAGGGATGGCTGTGGTGCCCTAGGCGATGTGTCACGCCATCGGTTAGCTGTTCCCAGCGGTGACCAACGTCAACTCCAAGAAATTCGAGGCGGCACAGTAAGGCGACAGCGTTTGATAGGGCAAGGCCTTCCACTACTGGGGTGGGGTACACGAATTGGTCAAATATTTCGAGGGCTTCGTCATGGCGTCCCGGCTCCAGCAGATAGAGAGCCAGATGCCACCAAAGATGACCAGCGAAACTGCCGCCTGAGCGTAGCGCTGGTGCGCTCGCCCGTATCCAGTCAATCCCTGACGCCCATCGGCTTGTCATCTCAAGGACATGGGCCACGGCGTGCACAGACCACAGGTCTTGCGGATCTTCTACAACTGCACCGCGCCCTAACACTTCCCCAGAATTAAAATCCTTAGCTTCACACAAAGCGAAGCAGCGCATCCCGTCTAGGAGAGACTTTCGAGGCAGGTGAGCATCCCAGCCCTTTGTCGCCTCAGTGACGGATCTGACCATGTCTGTGATGCGGCCCTGCCCGAAAAGCGAAAAGTGTAAGAGCCTCAACGCCACCACGTCGCGAGGCGTCTTTGACACTAAAGCGTCCAAAACCTCAGACGAACCTTTCGAATCACCACGGATCTGTCTCCGAGCTGCTTCTAGATGACTGGCCTCTCGACTGTTGAGCAGGCGATTGTCGATGGAGTCGACCAGCGATGCCGCCGCGGTAAGTGTCTCCGTTGTGTGGGCCATGACAAAGAGTTGGGCCAACAAGCAGCGCGTGAGAGGGGCTTGCGAAAGGGAGGCCGACTCCATTGTCTGAGGAAGCGCCCTTGCGAACATCAGGTAGTCGTCGACGAGTTGGTTATGTAGGACGATCTCATCCGAACTGCCGTGCATCGGCAGACCCCACGCATCGTTTCGAATCACTTTGTTTCTTTCCGTTTTACTTGAGTCGCCATGACCCTATGCTGCTCACACCGCAGAGGGAGGGCGTGGCATGAAGACAGCGCTCGTGGTTGGAGGCACGGGCCCTACCGGGCCCCATATCGTCAATGGCCTACTTCAACGCGAGTTCACCGTCGCGATTCTCCATACGGGGGCCCACGAATCCGAACGAATCCCCGAGGTTGTTGAACATATCCACACAGACCCATTCGATGCAGAGAAAACAGCCGACGCCTTAAACGGTCGAACCTTTGACTTAGCGATTGTCATGTACGGGCGGTTGCGGGAGTTGGCTGAACTGCTACATGGGAAGGTGGAAAAGTTCGTGAGTGTTGGAGGTGTGCCCGCTTACACCGGTTGGGGCGACGCCGATGCCTTATGGCCTCCGGGAATGCGGGTTCCGACGCGAGAGACTTCGCGGTTAGTCGTTAACGAAGGCCCGGATTTCGCTGTCAACCGGAAGGTAGCGAACATAGGGCGTTCCGAGATGGCCGTATTCGACCATCACCCCACAGCCTCCCATCTCCGTTATCCCTGGATCTACGGTCCGGGGCAAGTCGGGCCTCGGGAATGGAAGATTGTGCGCCGAATATTGGACGGCCGCAACCGCCTGGTCCTGCCGGACGGTGGGGCGTCGTTGCAGGCGGCAGCGTTCGGCCAAAACGCCGCGGCGGCTGTACTCGCGGTGGTTGACGGTGGGTCAAAGGCGTCGGGCGAGGTTTACAACGTTTGCGACGAGTGGACGCCGACCCTTCTTCAATGGGTAGAGATCATTTCCGACGCCTTAGACCACAAATTCGAAATCATCAATATTCCCTGGGAATTCGCCACTGTTTCACATCACCTCACGCTTCGCGGAACCCCTCATCACCGAGTTACTTCATCGGATAAGGCACTCTTCGAATTGGGTTATCGCGACGTTGTGGACCCAATGGAGGCGCTCGCCATGACAGCACGACATCTGGCAGAGAACCCCGTGGAACGCGGCAGCGGAACTGAACTCTCGTTAGGTGATCGATTTGACTACGCCGGCGAAGATCGACTTATCGACGCCTGGCTTGCTGCGACAGATCACATCACGGCAGTGTCAGCGGAAGTAGACCCTGGCTTCATTGACCGCTACGCAGCCAGTTTCGATGACAGCAAAAGGGATGGCTGGACGACCATTCGCTAATTCGTTTCGGGGAACCACTTGCGGCTGTAGGTCAAGAGTTCATCTAACCAGGCCTTGATAGAGGCTTCGG
>Ga0066837_10000298_pt1 | contig 22489 bp, 21 predicted proteins | sample ETNtaG_25_FD_66730 | JGI IMG/M metagenome (GOLD analysis project Ga0066837, IMG submission 66730) | Marine microbial and viral communities from oxygen minimum zone, Eastern Pacific Ocean - ETNP201302SV86 | ecosystem: Environmental > Aquatic > Marine > Oceanic | place: Pacific Ocean: Eastern... | reverse complement strand
GTAAATAACAGGAAGAATTGTCGGCTACTCAGTTGAGCTCTGTCAGGGAGCGGCGCAGATGGCCGTCATTCCGTGATAAAATGCTCAAGGCCATCTCTAAATCCGGTGCGCCCCTGGCGATCAGCACGGCCGGTTTGACCGCCCCCGCGCTGAGTTCCAAGGCAGCTCTTGCTGCGTCCTCCTCCACGCCGGCGATGGCCGCGACAATCCCGCAGGCCCGGCCCCGCAACTTTTCATTGTCTGCGATGACATTGACCATATAGCCGTCATGCACATGCCCCAGATGAACGGCCATCAGGGTGGAGAGCATGTTGAGCGCTATCTTCTGCGCCGTTCCTGCGCCCATCCGGGTTGATCCGGCAATGACTTCGGCCGGGGTCGGCAGGCAGATGGCCGCATCTACCTTGGCAAACAGCGGGGCCCCAGCATTATTGGCAATGCCGATCGTTCTTGCCCCGGCCGCACGGGCAACGTCCACAGCGGCCAGAGGGTAGGGTGTCTGCCCGCTGGCGGTGACGGCGATCAGACAATCATTGGCGCTGAGGTTAAGCGCCTCGGTATCCTTCGTGGCAGCTTGCGCATCGTCCTCCGGTCCGCCGCGCATGTCCCGGAGCGCCTCCGCTCCTCCTGCCAGAAGGATTTCAATACGGTGGCGTTCAATGCCATAGGTTCCGGGCAGTTCGAGCGCATCGGCCAGTGCCATCAGGCCAGAACTGCCGGCTGCGGCATAGACCAGCCTGCCGCCCTTGCGCAGGGCTTCGGCGGCCAGTTCGGCGCCCTGGGCGATGGCGGGACTTGCCGTTGCGACGCATTGGGCGGCGTCGGCCTGGCCGGAAGCCAGGAGTGCCAGAATGTCCGCGTCCGGCTTCAGGTCAAGGCCGATAGCCTGGGGGTGCCGCGCTTCCGTTTGCCTGTTTGTCATCGGCTGCTCCTGGACATCGTTAATGCCAAACAAATACCACTTATCACTCCGCCGCGGTCAAGAGGGTAGCAAGCGGCGGCAAAAGACCAATTTCCACAGCAAGATGGAGAAATTGCTCACCATTCTGCAGATGGGGCTTGGTGAATGGTATTTTATTGGTATCATAGGTCTGTGCCACTTTGGGCACATACGGCTCGCCGGTCTCCAGAATGGCCGGCCAAGGAGGTCTTTTGACTGAGCAGTCCGGCAATATGTTTGGCGAAGGTCCGGTGGTTTTGCCGATTGGCGGTCCACTGTATCTGCAGCTCAAGCGCTGGATAGAAGATGCCATAAAGCGCGGACTTATCAACCCCGGCGATGCCTTGCCGTCCGAGCGCGACCTGGCGCAGCGGGCCGACGTGTCCCGTGTTACGGTGCGCAAGGCGGTGCAGCATCTGGTGCACGAAGGGGTTCTGGTCCAGCGTCATGGCTCGGGGACATTCGTTGCACCCGAGACGCAGCGCGTCGAGCAGTCCCTGTCTCAGCTCACGTCTTTCACTGAAGATATGGCGCGCCGGGGCATGTCGGTCCGGGCAGAGTGGCTGGAGCGCGGGCTTTATATTCCTTCGCCCGAAGAGACCATCGTTCTGGGCCTGAGTTCTGGAGATCGAGTGGCGCGCATCTCCCGCCTCCGCCTGACCGGAGAAACGCCTCTGGCCATCGAACGCGCCAGCCTTTCCACGGCTGTGCTGCCCGACCCCCTCAGCATCGCGGATTCGCTCTACAAGCATCTCGAGAAGACAGGCATGCGCCCCGTTCGCGCTATCCAGCGCATCCGCGCAGCCAATATTTCCGAGGATGATGCGCACCTGCTCCAGGTGCCCGTCGGCTCGGCCGGCCTGCATATCGAGCGCATTTCTTATCTCGGCACCGGCCGCGTCGTCGAGTTCACCCGCTCCATCTATCGGGGCGACACATATGACTTCGTCGCCGAACTCCGGCTCGGCGATACCAGCAATGGAGCCCTCAGATCATGACCACCCAGACCCATATGCGCCAGGAAGTCGATCAGATCCCGCAAGTGGTGGCCAGTTTCCTTGAGGCCTCAGCCGTCAGTCTGGACGCAGCGGCGGCCCGCCTGCGCGAACTGGACCCGGCTTTGGTTGTGACTGTGGCGCGCGGCTCGTCCGACCATGCCGCCACCTATCTCAAATACGCCTTTGAACTGACCATGGGCGTACCGGTCGCCTCGGTCGGCCCCTCCATCGCCTCCATCTATGGGCGTGATCTGAAGCTGGGCAAGGCGGCGGCCATCGCCATTTCCCAATCTGGCAAGAGCCCCGACATTGTGGGCATGGCCCAGTCGGCGCGGCGCAGCGGTGCGGCCACCATTGCCATCACCAATACGGCCGGTTCGCCACTGGCCGAGGCAAGCGATTTCACCATTGACCTGCATGCCGGACCCGAAAAGAGCGTGGCGGCCACCAAGACCTATGTGACCTCAGTCGTGGCCGGACTGGCCCTTCTGGCACGCTGGAGCGGCGATGCCGAAATCGGTCGCGCCGTGGCCGCACTGCCCGAGAGCCTGGCGCGCGCCGTGGCCTGCGATTGGTCGGATCTGATCGGGGCGCTTGATGGACACGACGCGCTCTATGTTCTGGGGCGCGGGCCGGGCTTCGCCATTGCTAATGAGGCCGCCCTGAAGTTCAAGGAAACCTGCAACATCCAGGCTGAGTCCTACAGCGCCGCCGAAGTCATGCACGGCCCGGTGGCCATTGTGACGCCCGGCTATCCCGTGCTTGGCCTTGCTGCACGCGATGCGGCCGAAACGTCTGTCGCCGACATGGCGCACAAATTGGCCGGGCAGGGGGCCAAGGCCTTTCTCACCAGCGAACGCCCGGGCGCGGCAAAGGCGATTCCCTTCGCGGCCACCGGCCACCCGATCACCGATCCTTTGGCGCTCATCGTTTCCTTCTATGGATTTGTCGAAGCTCTCTCGCGCCACCGCGGCCTGAATCCCGATGTGCCGCCGGCCCTTAAGAAAGTAACTGAAACGGTATGAGTGATCTCAAATCCGTCTCCGGCGCGCGTATTTTCGATGGCGAGACTTGGTATGACGGCGCGGCACTGCTGATCGAGTTCGGCTATGTGACGAGCATTGTAGCCAGTGCCGACATCCCCGGTCACGCCGAGCGCGTGGTGCTCGATGGTGGCATGATCGTGCCCGGCTTTGTCGATCTGCAGGTCAATGGCGGCGGTGGCGTTCTGTTCAACAACGCGCCGACGCTGGACGCTATCCGTACCATTTGTTCCGCCCATGCCCAGTTCGGCACAACAGCGCTTCTGCCCACGTTGATTACCGACACTGCCGAAATCAACGAAAAAGCCATTGCCGCCGGCGTTGAAGCGGCTGCCGCACATGTACCTGGCTTCATCGGCCTGCATCTTGAAGGGCCGCATCTGGCGCTTTCGCGCAAGGGAACGCACGATCCTTCGCTGATCCGTCCCATGGATGAGGACGACCTGCAGCGCCTCTGTGCGGCGGCCCGGGCTCTCCCGAACCTGCTCTGCACCGTGGCCGCCGAAACTGTGCCGCCCGAGCAGATCGCCCGGCTGGTTGAAGCCGGCGCAATCGTCAGCATTGGCCATTCCGATGCCGGCTATGACCAGGCGATGGCCGCGTTCGACGCGGGCGCCAGTATGGCCACCCATCTGTTTAATGCCATGAGCCAGCTCGGCAATCGCGAGCCCGGCATCGTCGGGGCGGTGCTGGACCGCCCGGAGGTCCATGCGGGCCTGATCGCCGACGGCATTCATGTCCACGCGGCCTCCATGGGCGCCGCTCTGCGCGCAAAGCGGGGGCCCGGCCATATCTTCCTGGTGACCGATTCCATGTCGCAAACCGGTACCGACCTCAAGACCATCGAGCTGAACGGTCGCACCATTACCCGCGCCGATGGCGCGCTGCGCCTCGCCGACGGCACGCTTGCCGGCGCCGACCTCGACATGATCGACGCGGTCAATTTCGTTATCGACCGCCTCGGCCTGTCTCCGGAGGAAGCCTTCCGCATGGCGGCGCTCTATCCTGCCCGCGCGATTGGCGTTGACGACCGCCTGGGCCATCTGCGCCCATCGGCCGAAGCCAGCTTCGTACATCTTTCCGGCCAGCGGCGGGTGCAATCCACCTGGATCGCCGGTACGAAAGTGTGGGGGGCTGACTAGCCTCGCCCGATATAGGGCATGGTGGTCGCCATCACGGTCATGAATTGCACATTGGCCGACAGCGGCAGCCCGGCCATATAGCGCACCGCATCGATCACATGCGCCACATCGAATGTCGGCTCCGGCGCCATGGTGCCATTGGCCTGCAGGGAGCCGGCACTCATATTGCTTGTCATGTCCGTCGCCGCATTGCCAATGTCGATTTGCCCGCAGGCGATATTGTAGGGGCGGCCGTCGAGCGAGATGGATTTGGTTAATCCGGTGATCGCGTGTTTGCTGGTCGTGTAGGACGCGGCGTGCGGACGCGGCACATAGGCCGAGATCGACCCGTTATTGATAATGCGCCCGCCTTGCGGCGCCTGATCCCGCATCATGCGGAACGCGGCCTGCGCGACATAGAACACGCCGTTGAGGTTGGTGTCGATCATGTCGCGCCAGGTCGCCACGTCGAGATCGCCGAAATTGGCCGCCGGCGCAAAGCGCCCGGCATTGTTGAACACTAGGTCCAGCCGGCCACTGCGTTCCGCAATGCCGGCAAACATCTCGGCGACCGATTCCGGCCTGGAGACATCGCAGACATAGGCGTCAAAACCATGCGCCTCGTTCAGTTCGCGCACACGCTCCGCCCGCCGCCCGCAAATCGCCACGCGCCAGCCGTCCTCAATCAGCCCCCGTGCCACACCCAGTCCGATTCCCGATGTCGCGCCCGAAACCAATGCCACTCTTCCCTCGGCCACAACGCTCTCCTTATATGGTCCACCACTTCGCCACAGATTGGGCAGGTCGCCACATTCTAGTCATGGCAAGCCGTGCCGGACCAGATGCCCGTCCTCAATCACCCCCAAAACCCGGAATTTTAACGAATTCTTCAGAGGGCTTAACAGCCCGTTTCCATGTGTGTGCTGAATCTGCAACAACTGTCGCGCAACCACATTGTGACAACCCCGAATCCGGCTTGCCGCGATTGCGTCAGCTTTTTGCATGCGTAGAGTGGGTCTTGCGAATCCATGCATGGGATCGTTTGTCGGTCGCAACGCGACGGCAACACACAGCACCACGAATTGTGTGGTCGCGTTTCGACAAACCGCTGGGTAACCGGCACCAAAAATGACTGACTTTGGAGGTCAATTAATGAAACTCAAGAGCCTTATCCTCGGTTCTGTTGCTGCCGCTGGTCTTTCGACCGCTGGCTTTGCTGCCGATCTGGGTGTTCTCACCTCGCTCGACGTCTGTGACTCGCTCGGCATTTCCGGCCTGACCATCTCGTCGGCTGACAACTGCCTGCAGATCACCGGCGGCGTGACCTATGAATTCCAGTGGGGCAACTACCGCGGTGCCTACAACTATGCCGGTATCCTGGGCACCACCAACACTCGCTCCACCATGGCTCCCGATGGCGCCGCCGGCACCGAGCTGGACTGGCAGTCCAAGGTTGAGGCTTGGGTGAAGTTCGTTGGTACCGCTTCCTCCGACTTTGGCCCTGCCTCGGTTACCCTGAAGCTCAAGGAAGTCCAGAGCACTCGTTGGACCAACGAGACTGTTCTCGACAACCCTGATCAGGCTGCTGTCAACTTCGACGAAGCTTTTGTCTCGATCGGCGACACCACCACCATCATGGCTGGTAAGAAGGGTTCGATTGCCAACTTCGGCGACGACGAGCCGTTCAACTTCCTCGGCCTGATGGGCTCGGACTGGGCTGACAAGGGCGTCAAGTGGGATATCAACCTGGCCGGCGGTGCCGACCTGGGCGATCTCGACACTGGCGGTCATGTCATCCAGATCGTATCGGCTGTTGCCGATGGCTTCACCGTCAAGGTTGGTCTCGAAAACCTTGACGCGGTCGACACCGCTACCGCTCCGGACGTTGTCTTGGGCAACAATTCCAGCTTCGCCGGCACCGCTGTTGGTGTTCTGGAATACGCGGGTGAAGGCATCACCGCCCACGTCACCGGTCTTGCTGGCGGTATCCTCGACGGCACTATTGAAGCCTATGCAGTTCATGCTGGTTTCACTGGCACCTTTGATCAGTTCAAGGTCCGCGGTGCGTTTGCCGGTAACACCGACACCACCACCAACCGTTCGGCTTGGCATGGTCTGCTGTCCGGTCAGGCTACCTTCGACATGTTCACCATCGCTCTGTCGGGTGAAGCTATCGGCGCGACTGGCTTGAACACCGACTTCGGCTTCGGCGGCTCCATCGGTGCCACCGTCACCGAAGGCGTGTCGATCAACCTCGGCGGTAAGTACTTCGACTCGAACAACGCTGGTGGCGCTGATGGCTACCAGGTCGCTGCTCAGCTCGTCGCTGCTGTCTCCGAGACCGTCAAGCTCACCGGTGAAGTTGGTGTTTACGGCAACGTCACTGCCAACACCTCCGACTTCTACGGCGCTGCCGAACTCGCTTGGGCTCCGGGTGGTGGTTTCACCTCCTCGGTCAAGGGCGAAGCTCACCAGAACGGTGCCTACAAGGTCACCTTCAAGGCTGCCAAGGAATTCAAGTAATCCCTGGATTACTGCTGAATTCGGAAAGGCCCGGCTCTGCCGGGCCTTTCTTCGTTTTGGGCCAGGCCAGTAGTCGGGCAAGCTGGACTTTGCGCCAATCCTGCGAATGCAGGATTGTTTGTTCTCAAGCGCTGCGATTGATTGTCTGCGGTCCACTTCGGTGGCCCCGGCTTCCTTTTCCCTTTGTCCCCGTCCGCAAATCATTTAACCTTTGAAAAATCGCGGTTTTCCAATGGATTCGGGATGATCAGGGACCTCCTCAAATGGGTGGCGCCGGGCGTTGCTATAGTGCTGGGTGGCACGATTGCAGCTCTGGCCACGGCAACGCCGGCCATGGTGGCTGACCTCGCGTACGAGAGCAGAGTGGCCCTTGACGCATCTGGCTCCACTTGGGCGAGGGTATCGGTATCCGGCCGACAGCTTGCGCTGTCCGGGACAACCTCATCCGACACTGAACGCGATCTTGCTGTCTCGCGTCTCGCTGCCTTGGCCGGCGTGGATCGCATCGATCAGACGGTCACGATAGCCCCGCTTGCCACACCCTATCGTATTAATGTGGCCGTCGAAGATGGTGCGGTAAGTCTCTTTGGTAACGTGCCAAATGAAGATCTGCGCGAATCTCTTATGGCGCTGCCGGGTCTGGCCGCGGTGGAACTGCAGATCAGATCGGGCCAACCTGACGAACAACAATGGCTCAAGGGGGTGGAATATGCCCTGGCGCAAGCTGGCAATGTTGCCGCCGGCCATTTTGAATTGTCCGGCTTAACGCTCAATGCCGTTGGTCAAGCCAATTCCGAGCGAGCGCTCGGGCATTTGCAGATGGCGCTTGCCGAACTGCCAGCCGGTATCGCCAGCGGCAATATTGCCATCGAACCGGTGCGCGTGAGCCCCTATACTTGGCGGGCAGACTTTGATGGCCACCGCATTGCCATCTCCGGTCATGTGCCTGAGGAAAGGCTGGCTGAACGCTTGCGCCTTGCCGATGTTTCCGGCGTCCCGGTTGCCACCGGGCTGTCTCTGGCTTCGGGCGCACCGGATGGCTTTGCAGAGCAGGCCAAGCTGCTGGTTGAACAATTGGCCCGGCTTGACCGCGGAGAGGCGCGCATCGTCGACGGGGTGAGCCATTTGACCGGCGTGCCGCCCACGATTGAAGTGGCGCAGGCGGTGACCGAAGCGCTCTCGGGTCCCAATTCCATCGTCGAATTGCAGCCTCCACCCGTTGTGGACTACTGGGTCAGCATCAGTCGCCAGCCTGGCGATGTGCTGGTTTTCGACGGCTATGTGCCCGACGAAAAGACCCGCGCGAAATTTGCAGAATTGGAGGGTGCCGATGTGTCCTTCCTCAAATTTGGTGGCGGGGCACCCGAGACCTACCGCCTTGCGGTCGATTTCGGCCTGCAACTGCTCTCGCATTTGTCCGAGGGCCGCTTTGCCTTGACGGGGGAAGCCATATCACTCTCTGGCTTTGCCCGGACGCCGAGCGATTATCGCGCAGTCCAGGCGTTGCTGGACGCCAATCTGCCTCAGGGGCTGCAATTGGGCGAGATTGCCTTTCAGGCGCCGCCTGCCGCGACTTACAGCTTCGTCGCGCGCCGTGATGCCAGCGGCGCGGTGACGCTTGAAGGCATGGTGCCGAGCCCTCAGGTCGAGGCCGATTTGTTGGCAGCAGCCGGGGCGTCGGCCATCTCCCGCGTCAGCTATGCCTCCGGCGAAACGCCCAATTTTGTCGCGTCCGCAGAACAGGCGCTGCAATTCCTGCCTTGGCTCAGAACGGGCGTTGTCCGCTATGACGGCAGAGTTTGGACAATAGAAGGTGAGCCGGCTTCGGCGATTGACAAAGGATCGATCGAAACCGAGTTCGCCGTTCGCGGCCTCGCACAATCGGGCTGGAGCCTTGCCCTGACGGCCCCGCCGCCAGAGCCTGTGGTGGCCGATCCCTACACCTGGTCAGCAGAACGCCTGCCCGATGGCAGCTTCCTGTTTGCGGGCAATGTGCCGGCGGCCTCGCTGCAGTCCTACTTCAAGGTTCACGTTGGCACCCGCGTCGCCGATACCTCTCGCGTGGCCCTGGGGGCGCCGGACAATTTCGTTGCAGATACGAGGGCCGCGGTTGATGCCCTGCTCCTCCTGCGGCAGGGAAGGGCAGCTTTCGACGGGGCGCAATGGTCCCTTACTGGCGAAGCCGAAACGGCTGCCGCTCGCCAGGCCAGCCTGGAACTGGCGAGTACACTCGCGCTGGATGGCGACGCCGCAATCTCGGCCCCCGAACCCATCAACAACGAACCATACGCCTGGTCCGCGCGAAAAGGTACTGACGGCAGTATCACCTTTGATGGCGCGGTTCCGGCTGAATCCCTGCAGCGCTTCCTGGCGGTGCGCGGTGGGGCGTCAGTGACGGACAATACGCTGGTCCGTCCCGATGCACCGGCTGATTTCGCAAGCGATGTATTGCAGGCGCTCGACGTTCTGGCTCTGCTGGCTAAGGGCGAAGTCGCCTTCGATGGCACGGACTGGTCGGCCAGCGGCACAGGTCTTGCGCCAGACATTGTTTCGAGTGCGGGCGCAGTCCTCGGCACAGCTGCACCCCGCTGGTCGCTGGCGCTTACGGACCCTCAGCCGGCGCCGATGGAAACCGCAGAACCGGAAATCCAGACGCCGCTCGCCGAAGCAGAACCACGGCCTATCGCTGAAGCCCTTCCGGCTGAGACCGCGGCGCAACCCGAACCTGCTTCAGCGACGGACCCCGCCTACGCCTTTTCCGCCACCCGCTCCGCCAGCGGTTCAGTCAGCCTTGCTGGCTCGGTACCGGCTGAGGCCACGGCCAGCTATGCTGCAACGCTCACGGGTAGCGACACAGGTGGGTTGCAGGTGCTGGACGGCGCCCCAGAAGGCTTTGTTGCCGATATGCAGGCTGGGCTGCGCGCCTTGCTGCAGTTGCAGCCCGGGCGATTGACGCTGGCCGATGGCACCTGGCAATTGTCCGGCGAGGCGCCGTCATCCGCCGCCAAGGCAAGTGTCGACGCACAGATCGCCGAGTTGGGAACGAACTGGTCCGCCTCGATCAGCGCGCCGACCAATCTTGCGCTTTGCCAGGCAGCCCTCGCCGAGCTTTCGGCGCACAACGCCATTCTCTTCCAGTCCGGCGCCGCGATCATTTCTGCGAGCGCAACGGCGGAGCTTGACGCCTTTGCCGAAGCTTTGGGCCTGTGCCCGAACGCGGCCATCGACGTGGAAGGACATACCGATAGCGACGGGGACGATCAGCGCAATCTGGCGCTATCGGTTGCCCGGGCCGAGGCGGTGGTGAATGCCCTGATCGAACGCGGCATTGCGCCCGAGCGGCTCTATGCGATCGGCTATGGCGAAACCCAGCCGGTCGCCGACAATGCCACTACAGACGGCAAGCGACAGAACCGCCGCATCGTCGTTTCGGTCCGCGCGGCCGGCGGATCAGTCTGATCGGGCCCGCGGAAATGGCCCAGTTCTGGACAACATTGGCATTTCTTCTGGCCTATTACTGGCCATATATGGCCGCCGCCGCTTCTGTTGGCCTGGTCACCGGCTGGCTGAGCCTGAGCCGTAGCGAACAGAGATGATTCCCCTCGAGCACGTCATCGAAATCGCCCTTCTGCTTTTGGCGGCCTATCTTGCCGGCTGCATATTGGGCTACGGCGCCCACCGGGCATTTCGAGCCTATGCCAGTCGCCCGCGCTTCGGCGCGGCCGAAGTGGTGTCTGACGCGCCTGCCGCTGTGGCGGAGCCGGTTGCAGCGACCACTACGCGCCGTTCCGCTGCACGCCGCCTTGCTGGCGCCGTCGAGCGCGAGGACGTATTGCCGGTTCCGCAAAAGGCCACGGAACAGCAACGCCCGCCCGACCTTCCGGCGCCCCGCAATGGCAAGGGCGACAATCTCCGAGATATCAAGGGGATAGGGCCGAAAACGGAATCAGCACTCAATGATCTTGGCATCTTTCACTACGACCAGATCGCGGCCTGGACGGACGCTCATATCGATTGGCTGGAAGGCCGCATAGCGGTCAAGGGCCGCATCCGTCGCGAGCAATGGGTCGAGCAGGCCGTGCTCCTCGCGACTGCCACGGTCTGACCCTCAGGCGGCCCGCCGCTTGGTCACGCCAACCTGAAATACAAACTCCGCGACCGCCTCGATCTCGGCCTGCTGGTCGAACAGGGCGGGTGAGCCTTGTCCGGCAATAGTCAGCGCAACGGCGTCCGCTCGCCGGCTGACCATTTCGTCATAGGTTTCGCGCCGCAGCTGATCGGTCAATTGCGTGCGTAGCAGCATCAAGGGTGCACATTTGAGCGCGTCATAGAGCGGCCACTGCGCCACCAGCACATCGTCAAAGCTGATATCCTTGATCTGGTCGAGCAGGCGCGTGTCATACAATGGCCGGGCGCGGCCACGCTTGTCGAACCAGTGGCTGCGTTGCGCCAGCGCGTCCAGTTCGGCCTCTGAATGGCCCGGATAGTCGCCGCCCAACATGCGACGAAACCCGTTCGTAACGGCCCTTGCCCCGCGCAGCCCTTCAACATGGGCCAGATTGTTGCGCAATCGCACAATGCCGCGGGAATCAGTCACGGGCCCGGAATCGAGCAATATCGTACCTCCCACCAGCAGAGGATGCTTTGCCGCCATGGCCATGACCACCTGGCCACCGTGCCCCTGGCCAAGCAGCACGGCTCTCTTGATGCCCAGTGCCGCGATCAGGTCAGCCAAGTCATCTGCATCGAGCAATGTGCTGTAGCGAGTGTTGCGGGGCCGGTCGTCGGCGCGCCCGCGTCCCGGCAAATCGACCAGCACCATAGGCCAGTCGCCACTGCCAAGTCGCTGAAAATGCGCAGCAAATGCAGAAAAATCACTCATGTTGCGATGGTAGCCGGCCAGGCATATCAGCGGCATGCGGCCCGAGCGGAAATCGCCCCGCAGGTTGACCGCCGCACGGGTGCGCGCGTCGCCCAGGTGAATATGGGTTACGGGCAGTCCGGCAAAGGCTGGGTGCTCCTGGGGTATTTTGCGCTGGCGGCGGAAGAACGGCTCCATGCCCTGATTTATCCGCGCCAGCCCCGCTGAAACAAGGCGTTTCACGCCGCTTGTGGCGCGACGCTGTTGAAAGTATGGTGCGCCGCGTTCGGCGCCAACCGGTTTCGGACCAATCACACATTACCAATCTGCACCGGCTGGCGGGCCGGACCAAACCCAAGGAATACCGACAAAATGCTGCGAGGTTCGATTACGGCGCTCATCACCCCCATGCGCGATGGGGTCGTTGATGAGAAAGCCTTCGCCAGCTTTGTCGAATGGCAACTCGCAGAAGGCACCCATGGCCTGGTGCCCGTGGGAACCACCGGCGAAAGCCCCACCGTCAGCCATGAAGAACACCGCCGTGTCGTGGAAATCTGCATCGAGGTCGCCAATGGCCGGGTCCCGGTCGTAGCAGGCGCAGGCTCCAACTCGACCGCGGAGGCGGTGTCGCTCGCCAAGTTCGCCGAAAAGACCGGCGCCAACGCAGTGCTTTCGGTTGTGCCCTATTACAACAAGCCCAACCAGGAAGGCCTTTTCCAGCATTTTTCGGCGATCGCCAGCGCCATTGGCATCCCGGTTGTGCTCTACTCCGTTCCGGGCCGCACCATTGTCGATCTGACGGTGGACACCATTGCGCGCCTGCGCGACGCCCACGCCAATATTATTGGCGTCAAGGATGCCACCGGCAGCATGGAGCGCGCCACCATGCAGCGCAATAAGCTGGGCAAGGACTTCATTCTGCTTTCGGGCGATGACAGCACGGCATTGGGCTTCAATGCGCATGGCGGGCACGGTTGCATCTCGGTGACGTCCAATGTCGCCCCGCGCCTGTGCGCGCAGATGCAGGAGCTTTCCCTGGCCGGCGACTTTGCCGCCGCGCGCGATATCAATGACAAGCTGGCCTTCCTGCACAAGGATCTGTTCATGGAGCCCAATCCGGCTCCAGCGAAGTACGTCGCCAACCGGCTCAACCTCTGCGCCAACGAGATGCGCCTGCCACTGACACCAATCAGTAAGCCCACGCAGGACGCCATGGACTTTGCAATGCGCCATGCAGGCCTTATCTAGGTCTGATGGCAGCTAAGAACGACAAGAACAAGAATGGATGGATCAGCCACGGACAGGTGGCTGAAAACCGTCGCGCGCGCTTTGATTACGAGATCGGCGACACCATCGAGGCCGGTATTGTACTGACCGGCACCGAGGTGAAATCGCTGCGCCTGGGCAAGGCGCAGATCGCCGAATCCTATGCATCGCCCGAGCGGGGCGAACTCTGGCTGATCAACGCGCATATTCCCGAATACCTACAGGCCAACCGCTTCAACCACGAGGAAAAGCGCCCGCGCAAACTCCTGGTTTCCAAAAAGCAATTGGCCAAACTCGATCAGGAAGTGGCCCGCTCGGGCAACACCATCGTGCCGCTCAAGCTCTATTTCAACGATCAGGGCAAGGCCAAGCTGCTTATCGGTGTGGGCAAGGGCAAGAAGAATTACGACAAGCGCGCCACCAGCCGCGAACGCGACTGGAACCGCGACAAGGCGCGGATCATGAAGGAAGGCGGACGAGGCTGACTTCGCCCACGGTCAGGTCCTAACGGCAAATCTCTCCGCCTAACGGCAGGTCTCTCCGGTGGAGAGAACTGAGGTCAGCAGGCCATGAGAGCCAGGCTCTCATGGCGGGCATCTTTCAGGCTTCGACCGGCTTCTGCACCTGTGGTCGCCCGACGGTCTTGGCGAGATCAGCGACATCGAGGAAGAAATCTGCCTGACGCCGCAGCTCATCAGAAATCATCGGCGTTGATGTCGTCAAAGTGGAAACCACCGTCACCCGCTTGCCGCGGCGCTGCAGTGAGGCCACAAGCGCGGTAAAATCACCGTCGCCGGAAAACAGCACGAGATGGTCGTAGTAAGGGGCCTGTTCGAGCGCATCCACGGTCAGCTCGATATCCATATTGCCCTTTACCTTGCGGCGGCCCAGGGAGTCGGTGAACTCCTTGGCGGGCTTGGTCACGACCGTGTAGCCATTATAGTCCAGCCAGTCGATCAGCGGCCGGATCGAGGAATATTCCTGATCCTCCACCAGGGCCGTGTAGTAATTGGCGCGCAACAGATAGGCCTTGGCGCTGAACTCGGACAGCAGCTTGCGATAGTCAATATCGATGCCGATCGCTTTGGATGTCGCATAAAGATTGGCGCCGTCGATGAACAGGGCGATCTTCTCGCGCGGATCAATGGCCATGATGAACACTCCTACGGGGCAGGGGGCTGCCGACTGCTGAAAATGCCGTCAAAGACGGGCGCTCTAATAAATTCCGCCGAGACCCTTAATTTTAAATGCGGTATTCGCACATTATCGCCCACCCGTAAAGCGGCGTTCACAATCCCGTCGCCTGGCACGCAAGCCTTGTCATCGGGTCTGCCATCGTGTATTGCGGCCCTTCATTCCCCCAAAGTGTGGAGACGTCCGTGGCCCGCGTCACCGTTGAAGACTGCATTGAAAAGGTCGAGAACAGGTTCGATCTCGTCCTCATGGCCGCCCATCGCGCGCGCATGATTTCCTCCGGCGCCCAGATCACGGTGTCGCGCGACAATGACAAGAATCCTGTCGTTGCCCTGCGCGAAATCGGTGACGGGACCATTTCGCCGGAAGACCTGCACGAGGACCTGATTCACTCGCTGCAGAAGTATGTCGAGGTCGATGAACCCGAAAACAGCGCTGCGCCGATGATCGAGAGCGCCGGCGACGACGACGCCATCAATTTCGACACCATCAGCGAAGAAGAATTGCTGCGCGGCATCGAGAGCCTGGCACCGCCCGAAAGGCGCGATGACTAGACACCGGCGCTCTGCGCAAAATCGCTCCTGTGGAGCGGTTTTAGGTGGCTAGGCCACGAGAGCTATGCTCGAATGGCGAGTGTTTGACGCTCTGAGCTTGCGACGCACCTCGATCCGATTATATCAGAGAGCGTCCGGCATGCGCCGGGCGCTCTTTTCATTTCTGTTACAGGCGCTAAGCTTGCACATGCGAGCGAGCGGCTAAATCCATGATGCGTCAGTACGAGCTTGTCGAGCGGGTTCAGGCTTACAACCCGAACGCCGACGAGCAATTGTTGAACAAGGCCTATGTGTACGCCATGCAAAAGCATGGCTCGCAAAAGCGTGCCTCGGGTGACCCCTATTTCAATCATCCGCTCGAAGTGGCGGCCATATTGACCGAGCTCAAGCTCGACGACGCCTCGATCGCGGTGGGGCTGCTACACGACACCATTGAGGATACCGACGCCACGCGGGCCGAAATCGACCAGATGTTCGGCGGCGAGATCGGCACCATTGTCGATGGTCTGACCAAGATCGAACGCCTGAACCTGGTTTCGCGGGAGGAGGCGCAGGCCGAGAACCTGAGGAAACTGCTGCTGGCCATCAGCCAGGACGTGCGCGTGTTGCTGGTCAAGCTGGCCGACCGGCTGCACAATATGCGCACGCTGCAGTTCATGGCGCCCGACAAGCAAAGGCGCATCGCGCAGGAAACCATGGATATCTATGCCCCCTTGGCCGGGCGCATGGGTATGCAGGACATGCGCAACGAGCTCGAGGATCTCAGCTTCCGCATCCTCCAGCCTGACCACTACTCGGCCATCACCGTGCGTTTGGAACAGATGCAGGCCGACAACCGCGAGACCATCGACACTATCTCCGCCGAACTGACCGAGCGCCTGAGCGAGGCTGGTATTGCCGCGCGCGTAAAGGCGCGGGTCAAGTCGCCTTATTCGATCTTCTCCAAGATCGAGCGCAAGTCGATCGCGCTCGAACAGCTCTCCGACATGATCGGCTTCCGCGTCATCGTCAGCTCTCCCGAGGAGTGCTACCGCACGGTCGGTTTGATCCACACCACCTGGAAGGTCGTGCCGGGCCGCTTCAAGGACTACATCTCGGTCCCTAAGCACAACGACTATCAGTCGATTCACACCACCATCGTCGGGCCCAGCCGCCAGCGCGTCGAGCTGCAGATTCGCACCGAGGACATGGACCGAATCGCCGAGTTCGGCATCGCCGCCCATGCGCTCTACAAGGATGGCGCCTCGGCCAATCTCGGTCGCATCGAGATGGAATCGCATGCCTATGGCTCGCTGCGCCAGACTATCAGCCATTTGACCTCGGGCATTTCGACCGAAGATTTCCTCGAATACACCAAGCTCGAGCTGTTCCAGGACCAGGTGTTCTGCTTCACGCCGCGCGGACGCCTGATCGCTCTGCCGCGTGGAGCCACGCCCATCGACTTTGCCTATGCCCTGCACACGGACATTGGCGACACCTGTGTCGGCGCCAAGATCAACGGCCTGATCCTGCCTTTGGTCACTCAGCTGCGCTCTGGCGATGAGGTGGAAATCCTTCGCGACCAGAACCATCGTCCGCCTTCCAACTGGATCGGCATTGCGGCAACCGGCAAGGCCCGCGCGGCCATTCGTCGGGCCGTGCGCCAGGCCGCCGCCCAACGCGCTTACGCCCTTGGGGAACATGTGCTGAGCATGTTGCTGGAGCGCGAGGGCGTCATGCTCGATGAGGGTGAAGGCACCACGCTGGCCGAGGCGTTCGACTATTCCAGCAAGCGCGACCTGTTGGTCGCTGTCGGCGAAGGCAAGGTTGGCTCCGAACCGATGGCCGCTGCGCTGGCGCAGATCAAGGGCATTCGCAAGCGTCGCCGCAAGCTCGACCTGCCTGTGGCCGATACGGCCGATGGCTGGTTCGCCTTGCGCTCGACCGACGATTTCAGGTTCCGTGTGCCTGGCGGGCAGCGTCCCGGCTCCCGCGCCAAGGCAGCCATGGCTCAGCTGGATTTCCATACTCCGGTGACCATTTCGGGCGAGGGCATCGTGCCCGGCGATCGCCTGGTCGGCATTCTCGAGCCCGACAGCCCCCTCGTGGTTTATCCGATCCACTCCGACGCCCTGATCGCCAAGCACGACAGTGATGTCGCCTGGGTCGATGTACGCTGGAACCTGACCAAGGGCGAAGAAAAGGCCTATTCGACCGTCATTTCCATGGAATCGGTCAACAAGCCCGGTTCACTGGCGCAGATTACATCTGCCATCGCGGCTTGCGACGCCAACATCAACAATCTGGTGATGCGCATGATCTCGCCGGACTTCCACCAGATGATCTTCGAAATCGAAGTGCGTGACCTTGCGCAATTGACCGATGTTCTGGCAACGCTCAAACGTAGCCCCGGCCTCAGCGCGGTCCAGCGCGCCGGCCTACGTGAGGCAGGAATGATTTCGACCCTTGAATGGGACGGCAATATCGATAGGAGCGGTCGCGATGGATAAGGACCAGGTTTTGCAGATTTTTCGCGATTGCGGCGCCATGCTGGAGGGACATTTCGTCCTTTCCTCGGGGCTGCGGTCACCGGTCTTTCTGCAGAAGGCCAGGGTGTTCCAGTATGCTGACCAGACCGAAAAGCTCTGCACCGCCCTGGCCGCACGCATCCGTGCCGAAGTGCCCGGCGTCACCAAGGTCGTCTCGCCGGCCATTGGCGGCATCATTCCCGGCTACGAAACGGCCCGGCAGCTTGGCGTCCCCGCGCTCTATACCGAACGGGTTGAAGGCCAGTTCGAGCTGCGCCGCGGTTTCGAGATTGGTCCCGATGACAAGGTCATCGTGGTCGAAGACATCGTCTCCACAGGCCTCTCGATACGCGAGTGCGTCGACGCGCTGAAGAAGATCGGTGCCAATGTGGTCGCTGCTGCCTGCCTGATCGACCGCTCCGGCGGCGAAGCCGAAATCGGCGTGCCGCTGGTCAGCCTGATCGAATTCAAGGTGCCCGCCTATCCCGCCGATCAACTGCCGCCCGAGCTGGCGGCCATACCGGCTGTTAAACCTGGCAGCCGCGGCATTCAGGGGGTGAAATGATCGTCGGGCTCGGCTCAGACCTGATCCAGATCCACCGTGTCGCCCTGACGCTCGAGCGCCATGGCGCGCGCTTTACCAATCGCTGCTTCACAGAGATCGAGCAGAAGAAGTCTGATCGCCGGGCTCAGCGTGCCGCCTCCTATGCCAAGCGCTTTGCCGCCAAGGAGGCCTGCTCCAAGGCGCTGGGGACCGGCCTCTCCCAAGGCGTCTATTGGCGCGATATGGGCGTGGTCAACCTGCCTTCGGGCAAACCTACCATGCAGTTGACCCACGGCGCGGCGCGGGCGCTGGCGCGCCTTGTGCCCGAGGGGCACGAGCCCCATATCCACCTCACCATCACCGACGATGCCGGTCTTGCCCAGGCCTTCGTCATTATCGAAGCCTTGCCAGTCCGCTGAACCCTGCCTCTGCTGGACCATCAAGCAAGTTGACCCCAGGCGGTCAAACGCCTAACCCTTCGGCACCGCATCTCCGGGAAAAACCATGAACCAGCCCGCCGACAAATCCGCCAAGAAGCCCGCCACCAACGAATGGGTGGAGACCTTCGTGGTTATCATCGAGGCGCTGCTGATCGCCATCGTGCTGCGGTTTTTCCTGTTCCAGCCTTTCTCCATTCCCACGGCCTCGATGCAGCAGACGCTGATGATCGGCGACTATTTCGTCGCTAACAAATTCGTCTGGGGCTACGGCAAGCATTCCTTCTCGCTGGGCCGCTACGGCAATTTCACCCTGCTCGATTTCGAACTGCCGATCTCCAACCGCATTCTGGGCCGCGAGCCCAATCGCGGTGATATCGCCGTGTTCCGGCCTGTGCCACAGGACATGGAGTACATCAAGCGCGTGGTCGGCCTGCCCGGCGACCGCATCCAGATGCAGGACGGCCGTCTCTACATCAATGGCGAGATGGTCGAGCGCGAAGAAGTCGGCACCACGATGGATACCGACAGCAATGGCGACACTCGCGAAGTTACGGTCTACCGCGAAACCTTCCCCGAAGGCTCCACCCACCTGATCCAGGAAATCGGCGACAATCTCTCGCTCGACAACACGCCCGAATATCTCGTGCCGGCCGGGCACTATTTCATGATGGGCGACAACCGCGACCGCTCCGCCGATAGCCGCGTCTTGAGCCAGGTCGGCTATGTCCCTTCGGTGAACCTGATCGCCAAGGCCGAAGCGCGCTTCTTCTCGATCAAGGACAATCTGCCCCCCTGGCAGATCTGGCAGTGGCCAGCCAATGTGCGCTGGGACCGCATGTTCCGCTCCGTCTATGGCGACACGCCGTACGACACCACGGCAGGCCAGTGAGCCGGCGAGACAAATCCCACGAAAAACTCCAGTTCCGGCTAGGCTATCGCTTCGCCGATCCCGATCTGCTGGACCGCGCGCTGACCCATTCGAGCGCCATTTCGCCGGGCAAGCGCATTGAGCGCTCCTATCAGCGCCTCGAATTCCTCGGTGACCGCGTGCTCGGCCTTGTGGTCGCCGACATGCTCTATCGGCGCTATCCAAAGTCGAACGAGGGTGAATTGAGCCGGTCCCTCAACACGCTCGTACGCAAGGAAACCTGCGCCGAAATCGCTCGCCAGCTTGATCTGGGCAAGGAAATGATCCTGGGCGAGAGCGAAGCCCGCTCCGGCGGCGCCGACAAGGACGCCATCCTGGGCGACGTGACCGAAGCCATAATCGGTGCCATCTATCTCGATGGCGGCCTGGAACCCGCCCGCAACTTCATCGAGCGCCTGTTCGAGGAGTTCCTCGCCGATGGGCAGGCCAATCGCGCCGATGCCAAGACGACCCTGCAGGAATGGGCCCAGGCACGCGGGCTCGAACCGCCATCCTATGTCCTGGTCTCGCGCACCGGCCCCGACCATGCGCCCGAATTCACCATCGGCGTCGATCTGGCCGGTTTCGCGCGGCTCGAAGCCATCGGCCCGTCAAAGAAGATTGCCGAACACCGCGCCGCCGAACTATTTCTGGTCGACCAGAAGGTCTGGAAACCCAAGCCATGAACACGCCAACAGAACTCGCCGACACCTCCTGTGGCTTCATCGCCCTGGTTGGCGCGCCCAATGCCGGAAAGTCGACCCTGCTCAATGCGCTGGTCGGCACCAAGGTGTCCATCGTCACCCACAAGGCCCAGACCACACGCTCCCAGGTGCGTGGCGTGCTGACCCTGGATCAGGCTCAACTGGTCTTTGTCGACACCCCCGGCATCTTTGCGCCCAAGAAGCGCCTTGAACGCGCCATGGTCGAAAACGCCTGGGGCGGGGCAGGGGACAGCGACATCGTCGCCTTCCTCATCGATGCCGATCGCGGCGTCACTCCGGAAATCGAAACCCTGCTCGAGGGCCTGGAAAACATCCGCCAGCCCAAGGTGCTGATCCTCAACAAGATCGATACCGTCAAGCCCGAGAGCCTGCTGTCCCTCAGCCAGACGCTCAACGACCGCCTGCGCTTTGAAGCCACCTTCATGCTCTCCGCCCTCAAGGGCCACGGCGTCAAGGATTTCATCGACTGGTGCGTCAAGCATATCCCGCCTGGCCCCTGGCACTTCCCCGAAGATCACCTCACCGACCTCACCATGGCCATTACCGCGGCCGAGGTGACGCGCGAAAAGCTCTTCCTGCGCGTTCACGACGAAATACCCTACAATTCCACGGTCGAAACCGAGAGCTTCAAGATCCAGAAGGACGGCTCCTACAAGATCGACCAGGTCGTCTATGTCAGCCGCGAGAGCCACAAGAAGATCGTCCTCGGCGCCGGCGGCCAGACCATCAAGGCCATCGGCGCGGAAAGCCGCAAGGAACTGATGGCCATGTACGACGTGCCCATCCATCTGTTCTTGTTCGTCAAGGTCCGCGAAAAATGGGCCGACGATCCGGAGCGCTATCAGGAAATGGGCCTGGAATTCCCGCATGGGAAGGGGTGAGAACCCATTTCCAATCTCTCCTCGCTGGAGAGAAGAATAGATGGAATGGACCGGTGAAGCCCTGCTCATAGGTGTGCGCCGCCACGGCGAAACCAGCGTCATTGCCGATGCCATGGTCGCCGGGCGTGGCCGCTATATGGGCCTTATTCGCGGCGGCCGGTCCTCGAAACTGTCCGCCACCCTTCAGACCGGTAACACCGTCCAACTCACCTGGCGCGCCCGCCTCGAAGATCACCTTGGCACTTTCACGGTCGAGCTGCTTCAGGGCCGTGCTGCCGGCCTCATCGCCGACCGAAAGCGGCTCTATCTCGCCCAGACCATATTCGAGCATCTGCACCTGCTGCCCGAGCGCGACCCGCATGACCGCCTGCTCGGCATGGCGCTGCAACTCATCGACCACGACCCGGACGGCGCGGCCCTGGCGCGGTTCGAACTCACTTTGCTCGATGAACTCGGCTTTGGCCTCGATCTCACCAATTGCGCCGCAACAGGCGTGACGGAGGATCTCACCCACGTCTCGCCCAAATCCGGCCGCGCCGTCTCCCGTGCCGCCGCCGAGCCATACAAGGACCGCCTGCTGCCGCTCCCCAGCTTCCTGGCCGCGCGGGGCAATGCTTCGCCCGACGATATTCGCAAGGCCTTCCGGCTCACCGGCCATTTCCTCGACATGCATCTCTGGACCGCGCGGCAGATGGATCCGCCGCCAACCCGCGAACCGCTGATCGAGATGCTGAGCCGGGAGTAGGGCCCACTTATCCCCGCGGGACAAAGCGGGGCTATGATCCCCCCATCACTCCCGCGCGGACGGACTGCAGCGAACTTTTGCGGGGGGAGCCGGTTGGGCTCTGGGTCGCTCCAGGGCCTGCCTGCTCGTTGGGTCACCTTGCGACGAGCGATCAATAGGGGCCACGACAGCAGGAGAAACCCGGTGTTCCGAGGCGGCGACGTCTCTATTACTTAGTTTTACCGAGACGCACGTGCCTCGGAACACGTCCACCACGCAGCCGGAAGCCGATGGCTGTCCGACGCTTTGTCACGCCTTATCGGTGCACAAACCCCAGGAAATCCGCGGCTTTTCTCGCCCTCGGCCACCCGCTCGCTATACTCTGCTCCTGATTCGTTCCCATGAACTGAGCCAAGCATGTCCGACGCCGATACCCTTCCACCGCCAGACGATCACCGCATTGTCGATCTCAAGCAGGCGCTTGAAGAGCGGTATCTGAGCTACGCCCTCTCGACCATCACCCAGCGCGCCCTGCCGGACGCACGCGATGGTCTCAAGCCCGTGCATCGCCGCATCATCCACGCCATGCGTCTTCTGCGGCTCGATCCGAACCAGGGCTACAAGAAATCCGCCCGCATCGTCGGTGACGTGATCGGTAAGTTCCACCCCCATGGCGACCAGTCGATCTATGACGCGCTGGTCCGCTTGGCGCAGGATTTTGCCCTGCGCTATCCGCTGGTCGATGGTCAGGGCAATTTCGGCAATATCGACGGCGATAGTGCGGCGGCCATGCGCTACACCGAAAGCCGCATGACCGATGTGGCGACGCGCCTGCTCGAAGGCATCACTGAGAATGCCATCGACTTCAGGCCCACCTACGACGGTGAAGACGAAGAGCCAGTGGTGCTCCCGTCCAACTTCCCCAACCTGCTCGCCAATGGCTCCACCGGCATCGCCGTGGGCATGGCGACCTCGGTGCCGCCGCACAATCTGGTTGAGCTGTGCAATGCCGCGCTCAAGCTGATCCACAACCCCGCCGCCACCACCGAGGAACTGGTCCACGCCGACCTGTCAGCGCCGCCCAGCATGGACGATCTGATCCGGGGGCCGGATTTCCCGACCGGCGGACAACTCGTCGAAAGCCGCGCTTCGATCGTTCAATCCTATGAAACCGGTCGCGGCGCCTTCCGCCACCGGGCCATCTGGGAAAAGGAAGAAAAGGGCAGGGGCGTCTACCAGATCGTCGTCACCCAGATCCCCT
>Ga0066837_10000291_pt1 | contig 22700 bp, 23 predicted proteins | sample ETNtaG_25_FD_66730 | JGI IMG/M metagenome (GOLD analysis project Ga0066837, IMG submission 66730) | Marine microbial and viral communities from oxygen minimum zone, Eastern Pacific Ocean - ETNP201302SV86 | ecosystem: Environmental > Aquatic > Marine > Oceanic | place: Pacific Ocean: Eastern... | reverse complement strand
CGCCTCGGCGCGGCCGTGGTCGGGATGAACGCCTGGTGGACCGGCCCCGAGATGGAGTTCGGGTTGTCCGATTCGGCACCGAAGGTCCTGTTGTGCGACGGCGAACGGTTCGAGAGGGTGACGCCTCACCTCGACGTGCTGCGGGCCGACCGATCGCTCCACGTCGTAGCCACCCGGGCCGACGGGGTCGATCTGGGCCATGACGCCGTCCACTGGGCGGACGCCCTGGCCGGGGCGGTCGATCTGCCGGCACCACCACCCGTGGCCATCGACACCGACGACGATGCCTGCGTCTTCTACACCTCGGGCACCACCGGGCACCCCAAGGGTGCCGTGCTGACCCATCGGGGTGCGGTGTCCAACCTGCTGAACCTGGCCTTCTGGCAGACGATGCAGGCAAGCGCCGAGGCCAAGGCCGTGGCGGCTGGCGAGCCGCCGGCCGGGTCGGACAAGCAGACCGGCGACGCCATGCCCGGCTCCGTGCTGGGCGTACCGCTGTTCCACGTGACGGGCTGCAACTGCTGCCTGCACCCGGTCACAGCGGTCGGCGGCAAGCTCGTGCTGATGCACCGTTGGAACCCCGAGGTGGCCCTGGAACTCATCGAACGGGAGCGACCGACGACGTTCACCGGTGTGCCCACCATGGCCCGTGAGCTCATCAACAGCCCTGATTTCGCCATCCGGGACACGTCCAGCATCACGTCGCTCGGCGGTGGCGGTGCAGCCGTGCAGCCCGACCTGGTCCAGAAGATCGAAGACCGGATGGAAGGCCGCCCCAGCACTGGCTACGGCCTCACCGAGACCAACGGCGTCATCACCATCAACGCCGGCCAGTACTTCTTGGCCAAGCCGGCGTCGGCTGGGTCGCCGTGTCCGGTCATGGAGGCCCGCATCGTGGCCGAGGACGGCACCGACCAGTCGCCGGGAGGCCACGGAGAACTGTGGGTGCGGGGCGGGAACGTCTTCCGGGGCTACCTGAACCGTCCGGAAGCCAACGCCGAGGCCCTGACCGACGGCTGGTTCCACACCGGGGACATCGGCTATCTGGACGAGGACGGCTTCCTGTTCCTGGTCGACCGGGCCAAGGACATGGTCCTCCGCAGCGGTGAGAACGTGTACTGCGCGGAGGTGGAAGCCGCCATCTACGAGCACCCGGCCGTCGCTGAGGCAGCGGTCTTCGCCGTGCCCGATGAGCGGCACGGCGAAGTCGTCGGGGTGGCAGTCGTGCTCCTCCCCGACGCCGAGTTGACGGCCGCCGACCTCCAGGCCCACACCCGCACCCTCATCGCAGGGTTCAAGGTGCCCGAGCACGTGTGGTTCCGCGACGAGTCGTTGCCCCGCAACGCCAACGGCAAGTTCGTCAAGCGCCAGCTCCGCGAGGACCTTGTCGGAACACCGACGGCCGTCTGAGCCGACTGCAGCCGAAGAGGAGACTCGTGTCGGTCGAAGCCACAGAGCAAGGGGAGGGCGACACCGAGGCCCCCGACCCCATGGAACGGGTCATGGCTCTCATGGCCCCCGGTGCCCCGTTCGAGATGGGCACCGAAGAGGTTCTCGGCGAGGAGATGCAGGTCTTCGTCCAGCGACTCGGCTCGCTACGCGACCTGCTGGCATCGTCAGCCCGTCACGGCGACATCGACTATGCGGTATTCCACGACGGGGACCGGCGCATCGCACTGTCCTTCGCCGACAACGTCCGTCGGGTCGCCTCGGTGGCTTCCGCACTGTCCGACCGCGGGATCGGCGCTGGTGACCGCGTGGCCATCCTGGCCGCCAACCGCCCGGAGTGGATGCTGACGTTCTGGGCCACCGTGTCCCTGGGGGCCGTTGTCGTGGCCTGCAACGGATGGTGGACCCGCGACGAGATCGAACACGCGCTGGGTCGGACCCGCCCGTCTCTGCTGGTCGCCGACCGTCCGCGCCTCGAGCGCCTCGAAGGCGCCGATCCGGGCATGCCCGTCGTCGTCATGGAGGACGACTTCGATGCCCTAGCCGACTTTGCCCCCGACGCCGACCTGCCTGACGTCGACATCGACGAGGACCAGCCAGCGTTGATGCAGTTCACCTCGGGAACCACGGGACGACCCAGAGCAGCGGTACTGAGCCACCGGAGCCTGATTGGCTTCGTCCAGATCGTCGTCTTCCTCGGTGCCGCCCAGGGGGCACAGGTCGGCGCCTCGACGTCGGGAGCGGCGCGCCCCCGGCTGGCCGTGTTCCCGATGTTCCACATCTCGGGGCTGCAGAGCGCCAGCATCACCCCTATGGCCACTGGTGCCGGCAACGTCTGGCCCATGGGCCGATTCGACCCGGCGACGGTCATCCGGCTCACCACCGAAGAGCGCATCTACGCCTGGAACGGTACAGCGACCCACATCTTCCGGTTGCTGGAACACCCCGATATCGAAGACCTCGACGTGAGCCTCGTGGAGACCATCGCCATCGGCGGATCGGCCACCACTCCCGAGCTCCTTCGGGCCACCGAGGAGCGGTTCCCCCATCTGGTGAACACCTTTACGTCGGGCTACGGGTCGACGGAGGCCGGCGGGATGGTTAGCCACGCCAGCAACGAGATGCTTCGGGCGAACGCCGACAGCATCGGCATGGCCATGCCCACGGTGTCGCTCAAGGTCGTCGACGAGGACGGTGCCGAACTTCCCGAGGGGGAGAACGGCGCCATCTGCGTGCGTAGCCCGCTCACCATGACCGGCTACTGGGAGGACTCCGAGGCCACTACCGAGGCCCTCTTGGAAGGCCGATGGTTGAAGACCGGAGACTACGGGCGCCTCGAGGGAGGCCAACTGTTCCTGTCCAGCCGGTTGCGCGACTTGATCCTCCGTGGCGGCGAGAATGTCTATCCGGGCGAGGTGGAGGCCCGACTGGAGATGCATCCGGCGGTCGTGGAGTGCGCCGTCGACGGTGTCGACCACCGCACTCTGGGTCAGGAGGTCAAGGCCTATGTGGTGGTCCGGCCGGACATGGCGCTCGACCTCGACGAGGTGCGGGCGTTTTGTGGCGAGACGCTCGCCCCCTACAAGTTGCCCGATCACCTCGAAGTGTTGTCCGAGCCGCTGCCCCGCAACGCTTCAGGCAAGGTCGTCAAGGCCGTGCTTCGAGGCGAGGCCACACAGACTTTCGTCGAGTAGGACCGATGGCTAAGCACGCACACGATGAGCGCCAGGTCTTGTGTGACCTGCTGTCAGAGGTCGGCCCTGACGCGCCGACCCTGTGTGCCGGATGGAGGACCCGGCACCTAGCCGCCCACCTGGTGGTGCGGGAGCGACGCCCCGATGTCGGCCCCGGCCTAGTCCTCGGCGGCTCGTTCGCTCGCCACACCGCCCGGGTAACGGAGCGCCTGGCAGGGCGGCCCGAATGGGACCGTCTCGTCGGTCGCCTGCGGTCCGGGCCGCCGGCGGTCCTGAGACCGGTCGACGATCCGATGAACCTCATCGAGTTCTTCGTCCACCACGAGGACGTCCGCCGGGCTGTCGACGGTTGGACCCCACGGGTCTTGGCGGGCGACGTCGGCGACGCACTCTGGCGGTTCCAGCGAGGACGAACCTCGATGCAGGTCCGGCAGATCCGCGACGTCGACCTGTCGATCGCTCGGCCGGGACAGGATCCGGTCACCGTCGGTCGACGACGGTCATCGGAAGCGGGTCGACCAGTGATGGTCACCGGAGAGCCGGGCGAACTGGCCCTTTACTTCTTTGGACGCCGAAACCACGCCGTGGTGGACCTGACCGGCGACGACGACGGCGTGGCTGAGGTCCGCTCAGCGACATTCGGGCTCTGAACACCATGGGCCGCCGCCGTGCGTCTGACCATCCGTGCCTGGTTGTCTGCCCGCCGGGGCTCGAGGATCTCGTGGTCGACGAACTGGTGGCCTTCGGTGCCCGGCCCGAGCGGACCGGGCGGGGAAGCGTGTCGGTAGGCCTCACAACCCGGCGCCTCTACGCAGCCAACCTCTTTCTCCGGTGCGCGACTCGAGTCCTGGTCCGGATCGACAGATTCACCGCACGGTCGTTCGCCGACCTAGAGCGGCACATAACCGCCATCGACTGGTCGCCGTGGCTGCCCAGCGATGCCGTTCCGCGCTTTCGGGTGACGACCCGGCACTCGAGGCTCTGGCACGACGGGGCGGTGGGCGAACGCTTCGCTGCCGCCTTCCCGGCTAGGGGCGATCGCGATGAGCATCGGGTCGACCCTGACCCCGGGGTCGAAGTGGCGGGTGACGATGGTGGAACCGGTCCGCTGGTCGTGGTGCGGGGCCTAGATGACCGATTCACCGTCAGTGTCGATGCCTCGGGCGCGCCACTCCACGAACGCGGTTGGCGACAGGCCACGGCGAAGGCGCCGCTCCGAGAATCGGTGGCCGCCGGCCTACTCGCCTCGGCAGGCTGGGACCCGTCATCGGCCCTGGTCGATCCCATGTGCGGATCAGGCACCATTGCCATCGAAGCGGCTCTGCTCGCCGCCGGGACACCAGCCGCAGCGGGCCGCGACCTGGCTCTCCGGGCATGGCCCTCGTTCGAACCGGGCACCTGGGCCAGTGTGGGCGCCGACGCCGAACGACTCCGGGTCGAGGCGTCGGTGCCCGACGGTACCGACCTGCCGCGCATCGTGGCTGCCGACCGGGATGCCGGAGCGGTCGAGGCTGCCCGAGCCAACGCCGAACGGGCCGGCGTAGCCGACCGCATCGAGTTTCGGGTGGCTCCAGTGGCGGCCCTCGAACCACCCGCCGGCATGCTTCCATCCGGGCCGCCGGGCCTAGTGGCTACCAACCCGCCGTGGGGTGGCCGGGTCGGTGGAGGTGATCTCCGGAACCTCTACGCCACGCTTGGCAACGTCGCCGCCGAACGCCATCCAGGCTGGCAGATCGGGGTGCTGGTCGCCGACCGTTCCCTGGCCCGGCAGGTCAGGCCTGGGCTCGGCGAACTTCTACACCTGGAACTCGGCGGCCGATCGGCCCACTGGTTGGTCGGCCGCCTGCCCTCCTGACGGAGCCCCAGGCTTTAAGGGGTGCCGCCTAGTCGAGGGCGTCCTTGAACAGGCGGTGTTCGTCTCCCTCTCCCCACGGGCGGGTGATCTGGTGTTCGTAGAACAGGCCGAACTTCATGATGTGGAGCCTATGGACGCTTGCCCGACCGGGCCCGGTCGGGAGGGGGAGCCCTAGGGTCGCCTCATGGTGGTTCGACCGTGGTGACCGTGGCGGGGAGACGGAAGGTGCCCACGCCGGTTCTGATATTGGTGGGGGTCCTCGCGCTAGCCCTAGTCGCTTGGTGGTTCCTCGTGCGGTCCGATACGCCACCCGCTCCGGATTTGGCCAAGGCGGCCGAGACAGCGGCGGCCGCTCAGGTGTCGGACACCACGATGCAGGCCACGACCACCGCTGTTCCGGCGACGACTGGCGTGCCGGTCGTTGACCCGTCGGGAAGGTGGGCCGTGGACCCCGCTATCGGATCGTTCCGGGACTTCACGTCGACTTGGGTGGGTTACCGGATTGACGAGGAACTGGGGAAGGGGATCGGAGCCACGACAGCTGTGGGCCGTACACCGCTGGTCACTGGGACCGTGGAGGTCAGCGACGGGATCGTAGTGTCCGCTGAGGTCACAGCCGATCTCCGTGGCTTGCAGTCCGACCGGGCCTACCGGGACGGGAAGGTCTTTGAGGTTCTCCATGTCGACCGGCATCCCGAGGCCGTCTTCGTACTGGCCGCCCCAGTTCCCCTGACCGCTGGCGCCACCGAGATGTCCATCGCGGTGCCCGGCGTCCTGACCGTCAACGGGGTGTCAGTGGTCGTCGAGGCGGCCCTCGAGGTCACCTTGGTAGGTGACATCCTGACCGTGGTGGGAACTCTGCCGGTGGTGCTGGCCGACCACGACGTCGTGGCGCCCAGTGCATCCATCGTGGTTTCGGTGGCCGATCGCGGCGTGGTGGAATTTCAACTGTTTCTCACCCGTGCCGTGGGGGGCACCGGGTGACTGGAGAGTCCCTACACGTCACCAACCCGTTCTCGGCGCTCCGCCACCCGGCCTTCGCTCGTTTCGCCCTGGGTTCGACCCTCTGCGGTGTCGCCCAGTTCCTGGCTGGTCTTGCTACCCCGTTTCTCATCAACCAACTCACCGACTCCAACTCGTGGGTTGGAGCGGCCTCGTTCGCCGCCCTTCTCCCAGCGGTCATCGGTACACCGTTCGCCGGTGCCTTGGCCGACCAGATGGACCGTCGCCTGCTTCTGCTCGCCGGGATCGGCTTGCAGATTCTGGTCATGGTGACCATCGTGGTGTTGTACACGTCTGACCGCCTCACTCCATGGCTGATCTTGGGCCTGAACTTCCTCGGGGGGTCGGCGTCGTCGTTCCTTTGGGCACCGACCCAGTCGTTGGCCGCCGTCCTAGTGCCCAGGGAGTCGCTGGCCGCAGCGGTACGCATGGTGTCCATCACGTTTACCGTGGCTCGGTCCGTAGGCCCGGTCTTGGCCGCTCTTACGTTGGCCTTCGGGGGTCCTGGCCTGGCATTCTCCGCGGCTCTGGGTATCTATCTGGTTGGTTTCAGCGTGCTGACCACCGTGAAGACGGGGTGGTCGCCAACCGGGGGCGGTGGCTCGCTCCGATCGCAACTGGGCGACGGGATTTCCTATGTTCGGGCCCGACCTGAGATGCGGTTGGCCTTTCGGCTGGCCTTTACCGTGGCTTCGCTTGGCGCAGTGTTCGCCTTCTCGCTGACCGCCGGGGTGGCCGACGATCTGTATGGCCTTGGTGGCGGCGGGCTCGGGGTTCTGGCCACTAGCGCGGGCGTGGGCTCACTACTGGCCAGCGGCTACATCAGTGGGGCCGGTTCCCGGGTGGCTCGCTCGACCATGGAGTACCGCAGCATCCTGTTGTACGGGTCCGGGCTGGTGGTGGTGGCGTCCACGGATTGGATGGCTGTCGGGATCGTCGGCTACCTATGTATGGGCATGGCCCACATGCTCCACGGGACGACGCTTAGTACGGCCCTGCAGATTCGAGTCGACGATGCGTACCGGGGTCGGGTCATGTCAGTGTTCCTAGTGGCTGTCCTGAGTGGGATTCCGCTGGGCGGCCTGACGTTTGGCATCCTCAGTGACCTGGTGGGTTTGCGCTGGGTGGCCCTCGGAGCCGGCTGTCTACTGGTTATCCACGCCCTCGTCTTCCAGCATCGGGGCTTGCTGGTCATGCTGGACAACGAGGTTGTTGAGGTCGATGGAGGGTCATATCCGACCGGTCCGGTTGCCCAGCCGCCCGATTCGGGGGATGATCAAAGGACGGACGACGGATCGACCGATCGTCTGTGAGCCCGGGAGGCTTTGTGTCCGAGACTCCATCAGTCCGTCTGCTCGCCGTGATCGACGCCCTCGACGCGTTGGCTCGCGACCAGAGCCCGGCTGAGGCCGCCGCGGAGATGGACCCCGCCGTGTTGCAGGCCTTCTGGCGGGAGTGGCCCCACACCAGCGTGTGGGCCGGCAACCTCTGGCGAAATCTGAATCTGGATCTGGAGGTCCCGTCCGGGGCTCGGGAGGACAGGGACGTCGACGAGGTCGGGGGGAGTGGCTGATGGTCGCCATATCCGAGGTGATGACCGACAGCGTGGTCACCCTCTCGCCTGATTCGACGGTCAGCGATGCCGCGCGGGTAATGGTCCGCGGTGGCTTCGGTTCGGTGGTCGTGGTCCAGGGACGGATGCTGTTGGGCATCCTGACCGAGCGTGACGTCCTCCGGGCCGCTGCCGACGAGGACGACCTGCGTGCATCCCGAATCGACCAGTGGATGACCCCGGATCCTGACACTGCCCCGCCCGACTTCGATACCGAAGAGGCGGCCGCCCTCATGTTGAGCCGCGGCTATCGCCACCTTCCCGTGGAGGTCGACGGCGAACTTCTGGGCATGGTCAGTCTGCGTGACGTGCTAAGCGCCCGCATCGCCCAGCGCTGACCCCGAACCCGGTTACCAGACGCGATGGACTCGTCGGAACGTCAGGCCCGCGCCCGTCGTACCAGCGCGGCGTGGACGGCGCCGCTGGTCTACGGCGCTATCCGCGGTCTCGCCCGGGTACTGCTCTGGCCGTACTTCCGAACCCGGAGCGTCGGGCGTGAGCACATCCCGAGCGACGGGCCGGTAATCCTGGCGCCCGTCCACCGTTCCAACCTCGATTCGTTGATGTTGGCGCCGCTGATGCGCCGACGACTCCGGGCTCTGGCCAAGGAGAGCCTGTTCACGTTCCGGCCCCTGGCCTGGGTGATCGCCTCATTGGGTGCCTTTCCCGTGCACCGTGACACCGCGGATCGCGAGTCGATGCGGATCGCCCGGGAGTTGTTGAACGAGGGCAATGTCCTGTTGGTCTTCCCGGAGGGGAAGCGCCATGACGGTGACGGCGTCGGTGAGTTGTTCGACGGAACGGCGTGGTTGGCGGCCAAGACACAGTCTCGTGTGGTGCCCGTGGGAATCGCCGGGACGGGGGAGGCCATGCCCGCCGGAGCCCGGTTCCCCCGACCGACCCGGGTGCGGATGGTGGTCGGACCGCCGATCGATCCGCCGGAGCCCAGGGGTGCCCGGAGCGTGCTACGAACCTGGACCGAGGGGCTGACCGATGCCCTGCAGGCTGTCCAGGACGAGGCTGCGGCCCGGTAGTAGCCAGTTCACCTCGAGGCCCGCCAGGTAGGTCTCGGCTCCCGACGACGGTGTGTCGGACCAGAGGTGGAAGGGTGCACCGGATGTCAGATCGGGTAGTCCTGGGGCGCGGTGCGGCGATTGGGGCCGTGGGCTTCATGGCCTTTGGCCCCAGCATCGTCAAGAAGGTCGAAATGGAGGAGATGGCCTTCGTCTTCTGGCGGCTCGGCATCGCCGCGGCTTTCTACGCCGTGGTCCTGATCTTGGCGGGCAACCGGCTCCGATGGATCGACCTGAAGCGATCCGCGGTCGGTGGTGTGATCTTCGCGGTGAACCTCGTGTTCTTCATCTTGTCCATGCGTCGGACCAGCGCTGTCAACGCGGTGGTCATCGCCTCGTTGCAACCGATCCTCCTGTTGGCTGTCGGCCATCGACTGTTCGGTGAACGACCCCACCGATCGGTCTACGTGGGTGCCTCCGTGGCCTTCGTCGGCGTAGTGGTGGCCATGGCTGGTTCGGGGGCTAGTGGCGTGGCGACCTGGTCGGGCGACCTGATGGCCTTCGTGACCATGGTCCTGTTTGCCGCCTACTACGTGGCCTCCAAGCAGGCCCGGGCCGAGATGGATTCCATCACGTATCAGCTGTCGCTTACCGTGGTGGCCACGGTGGTTCTCCTGCCCATCGCGCTGGTGGTCGAGGGTGGCGTGGCTCTGCCGTCGGACGGAGACTGGTGGATGGTGGCCGCCATGGCCGTCATTCCCGGGACCGGTCACTTACTCACCAACTTCGCTCACGGCCACGTGACGCTGACCCAGATGAGCCTGATCAGCTTGTTGTTCACCGCGGTGGCTCCGCTCTACGCGTGGTGGTTGATCGGTGAACGCATCGTTGGTCAGCAGGGGGTGGGGATGGCCGTGGTTCTGATCGCCCTGTCCTTCGTGGTGACCCGGCCCGTCGAAGTGGTGGCCCGAACCGGCGACTGATCAGCCGACTGGCGGCTCGACCGGTTGCCGGAGTCGGCGTCAGCAGCCGCGGATGAACCGCAGCATCCAGGCAGCCACGTCAATCCGGTGGAGCGGATCGTCCAGCGTCGACAGGGCGTCGTCGAGGAAAGCCTCAGGATAGGTTTCGGTGTAGCGGCCCCGGTAAAGCACGTCGGCGTAGTGGGGGTCGAACTCGGGGTGGGCCTGGACGCCCAGCATGTGGTCGCCGACGGCCAGCGCGGCCACCGGACAGTGGTCCGCGGTGGCCACGACACGGCCACCGGTGGGCAGGTCCAAAACCTGGTCGTGGTGGCAGTAGAAGATGCCCACCTCGTCGTGACCCGGTGTCATCCAAGATTCCCGTCGGGTGATTTGGGCGGGCCGGTTGCCGATTCCCCATGTGTCGACTCGTTCGACCCGTCCACCGAGGGCCTGGGCAATGGCCTGATGGCCGAAGCACACCCCGAGCGTGGGGGCCCGGGCGGCATCCAGATCACGCACCAGGTCCAGTAGTGATCGGATCCACGGTTCGTCCTCGTAGACACCGCGGGCTGATCCGGTGATCAGCCAGGCGTCGTAATCGTCGAGAGCCGAAGGGAAGGTTCCGAGATACACCGGCACGTCGACGAACTCGAGGGACCCGGGGGACTCGAGGGACTCGATGGTCCCGTCAGCGGTCGCGAAGAGGTCCGTGAACAGTTGTTGGTAGCCCCCGTACTCCGGGCGCAGGTCCGTGAAGATGTCGTCACACCGCAGTAGCCCGATCCGCATTCGGTAAACGGTAACGGAGCGGTCCGTGATGGCCGGCACTGGGTTGGCCGGGCCGGTGGTTGCTGGTGAGACTGGGCCGATGCGACGAGGCCTGGTGTTGATCGTGTGCGCCCAGGTCATGTGGGGCCTGTCGCCGGCCTTCTGGCGTCTCGGCATCGAGATCCCGGCCATGGACATGCTCGGACATCGGGTGCTGTGGACTTTCGTCACGGTGCTGGTCATTCACCTCGTCCGCCGGTCCCTGCGTTCGGTGCATACCGCGGCCCGTGAACTCCGGACGCGGGCCCTGGAGGCACTGGCGGGGGTCCTTATCGGTTCGAACTGGTTGGTATGGGTATGGGCGGTCACCAACGGCCGGGTGCTCGAGGGCAGCCTCGGCTACTTCATCACCCCGCTGGTCAGTGTGGTCCTCGGCGTTGTCGTGGTCGGCGAACGCCTTCGACGGGCCCAGTGGGCGGCCGTAGCCCTGGGGGCGGCCAGTGTCATCTGGTTGACCATCGACATGGGTGGCCTGCCCTGGGTGTCGCTCTTCCTGGCGGCCACGTTCGGCATCTATGGCCTCATGAAGAAGACGGTGAACCGGCCGCCGCTGGACATGCTGACCATCGAGTTGATGGTGATCCTGCCGCTGGTCCTGGTGTTCCTCGGGACCCGGTTGATCAACGGGCAGGACGCGCTGGTTTCGGCGTCGGGCACCGAGTACATAGTCCTGCTGGGCAGCGGCCTGTTCACTGCAGTGCCGTTGCTGTGCTTTGCCGGGGCGGTGCAGCGGGTGCCGCTGTCGGTGATCGGCGTCATCCAGTACCTGGCGCCGTCCACCCACTTCCTGCTCGGCGTGGTGGCCTACGACGAGCCGTTCGGCGGGGGACGCCTGATCGGTTTCGTCCTCGTGTGGACGGGACTCGCCGTGTTCACCCTCGATGGGCTCCGGTCTGTCCGGTCCAGTGGACGGGTGACCGGTTGGCGGCCCCTCGGGCAACGGGGTCAGGTTGGCTGAGACCTAAGCCGGTTTAGGTGTCTCCGGTTCAGGTAGTGGCGCTGATCGACGCCAGGACCTCGGAGGCGAACAGCGGGGCCTCGTTCTCGAGGTGGCGGCGGTTTAAGGACCGGGCGGCCACCACGGTGGCGCCATGGCTCTCCAGCACATCGGACAACTTGGTCGCTGCGTTGCCCGGGTTGACGGCATGCGTCATGAACGCTGCCACCCGTTTGTCCCACAACTTCGGGATCTGGCGTACCTTGCCCACGTCGCCGGGGCGATGGCCGAACAGGATCAGGCCGTCGACCCATGTGCCGACGAAGACCAGGTCGGCCTCGGCCAGTTCCTTGTAGTCGATGTTGGTGACCGGGCGCACGGCGACAGTGGCGCCGGCTGATGCGACAGCCCCGCCGATGAGTTCGGCGGCCCGGCGGGTGTTACCGGTCCGGCTCTGGTGAATGACGACGATGTTCAAGCGTTCAGTGTGCCTCATGGGAACGAGCCGTCCTACACTCGCCGCCGATTGGGCACCTTGTGGTCAGCCTGGTCGGGGGGGAATCAATATGGATCAGGAGCACGTATGAGTCGGGAAACGGGCCGTCTGGCAGGGAAGGTGGCCTGCATCACCGGTGCCGGTTCGGGCCTGGGACGGGCCATGGCCCTGAGGTTCGCCGAGGAGGGCGCCACCATTGCTGCCCAGGATCTTCGCGAGGAGGCGGCCGACGAGACCGTCAAGTTGCTCGACGGTGATGGTCACCGGGCCTTCGGGGGCGATGTGTGCGACGAGGGCGACATGGTCTCGATGTTTGCTCAGATCGACGGGAACTGGGGGTGTCTCGACGTGCAGGTCAACAACGCTGGAGTAAGCCGCCTACCCGGCGACGGCTTCGACGAGATGATGGCCGGACAGGGCTCCCAGATGTCGCTGATGGGTTACGAGGCGTTCTCCAAGATGATGGCCATCCACGCCGGGGGGACCTTCCTTGGTACCCGCGAGGCCGTCAAGTTGATGGGTGAGGGCGGGTCGGTTATCACGTTGTCGAGCATTGCCGGTCTGGCTGGTTGGGGTCCGGTGCACTACGCCGCGGCCAAGGGAGCGGTCCTGGGGTTCACCCGGGCAGCGTCTAGGGAACTGGGGGCCATGGGCATCCGTATTAACGCGATCGCTCCCGGAGTGATCGACACCCCGATGACCGCCGACGTCGATGAGGCCATGCTGGCCCCGATGGTGATGATGACACCACTGCGACGGCAGGGAACGGCCGAGGAGGTTGCCGCCGCGGCGCTGTTCCTGGCTTCGTCGGAGAGTTCGTTCATCACCGGCCAGTGGATCTCGCCCAACGGCGGCCTCATCACCATCTGAACAGGCGCCTGCCGGGTGGAGGCTTCGGCCTGCCCATCCGGATCGGCCGGTGTCGTCAGCGGGTCTGGTCAGCCAGCGTGCTCAGCGACTGCGGTCGAGATCCAGCAGGTGCTGTTCGGCCTCTTCGGGCTGGAGGCCCATCTCGGCCATGCCGGCGGCTAGCACAGCCCGATACGACATGCTGGGCGGTCCCGCGGGCGGAGGGGCCGTGGAACCCAGCGTGCAGACCGGCTCGTCATCGATTCGATCCATGCCGATCAGCAGGTCGATGATCCCGTCCAGCACCCGGACGGACTCACCAGATGCAGGCGGTTCCGAGGGCAGGAAGGCGTCTTCAGTGGGCCGGCCGTTCTCCTGGGCGACCACGTCGGCCATCTGATCCCACGTGATGCGCCACGCCCGACCCACCACGTCTCGTCGGCCGGCCGATGTGGGTTCGTCAGGACAAAAGCAGCAGCCTCCGCCCCAACGTGAGGAGTGGCCGCCGAAGAACACCGGATGGGGGACCACGACCCGTCTGTCACCGGTTGCCGGACGGGGGTCGGTGGCACCCCGATGGGATCCCCACGGCGTGTCGTCGCCGCAACTCTGAAGGTAGGCGTCGAACCGGGCGGCCAGCAGATTGGACCCGTAGGCCACGTACCAGACTGGTGTCGATCCGGGTTCGGTCATGCTCGACCCAGTAGATCATCGAGGCCGCGAGCTGCCGGGTCATTGGCCGGGGGCGGCTCATCGTGCAGGCGGTTCAGGCGGCTGAGGCTGACCAGACCGGCCATCACTGCGCCACCGTCGGTGTCGACGGGGAGTTCGCCGGCTTCACCCCAGTGCATCTCCACCCGGTAGCTCCCGGCATGGCCCTCCTTGGGGACCATGTCGGCAGTAGTCAGGCTTCGAGGGGGAGCCGATCCGGTCACCGTGTGGCGCCAACCCTGCAGTTCACCCAACGGGATATTGGGGACGTTCACGTTGAGCACCTCGGCTGTATCCGGTGGGTTCTGGGCCATTGCCTCCACCACGGAGCGGGCCACCGTGGCTGCTGTCGCCCAGTGCTGATCGATCAGCACCTCGTCGGCCCCCTGACCCTCGATGCCCCAACCGGTGACGGCCTGGCTCACGGCGATGCCTGTAGTGCCTCCATTGCGTGCGGTAAGAGCGGCGCCCACGGTGCCCGAGTGGTACACGGACCGTCCAACGTTCATCCCTGGGTTGATGCCAGCCACCACTAGGTCAAATGGGTCGCCGAACAAACCGAGGCGGCTGTAGATGACGCACAGCCCCGGCGGGCCGCTGACGGACCAGGAGCGGTCGATGCCGTCGATGGTCGCGTCATGGACCTCGGGGCGGATCAGGTGCATGGCCCCGAGCGAGGCGCCGGCTCCCGAGTATTCGGCATCGGGGGCCACCACTGTGACCTCGCCGAGGTCGACCAGAGCCCGGGCCAGTTCGTGGAGGCCCACCGAGTCAATGCCGTCGTCGTTGGTGACCAGAATTCGCATGGTTCCCGACCGTAGTGAGCGTCGCGACCTGGTTGGCCAGTGGGGCGTTGGTCAGCGGGCCCTGGTCAGTCAGCGAGTTGTAGGTTGAGGCGTTCCCATTCGGCCATCAGCTCGGCGGCCCGGTCCTTGGCCGCCTCGTGCTCGGCAACTACGGCGGCGGCACCGTCGGGGTCCTGGTACAGGTTGGGGTCGGCCAGACGCTCCTGGACCTCCACCACGGCGGCTTCGGCGGCCTCCCACTGCTTTTCGGCCCGCCCCAACTTCCGCTGGAGGCCCTGTCGTGGATCGCGTTGGCGGCCCTTCCCGGCAGATTGGCCACCGCCCTTCTGGTTTCCGTCCGGGGTTCCGTTTCCGCGACGGGCCGTCGCACCGTGGGATGACGGCGCAGGCGTCGAGTCCACCTTCACCGGGTAGAGCACCCGGTCGGGGACACCCTCGTGCCAGGTCGCCCTGCCGTCCCTGACCTCGACGGCGCAGTCGGCGACCGATCGGATCAGGTGGCGGTCGTGGGTGATGAGCACGACGGTGCCCGGGTAGGCCAGTAGGGCGTCCTCCAGGACGTCGCAACTCGGCAGGTCTAGGTGGTTGGTGGGCTCGTCTAGTACCAGAAGGTTGACCGGGACGGCCAACGTCTTGGCCAGTGCCAGTCGGGTCTGCTCTCCACCTGACAGGTCGCCCACACGGCGGTCGACGGCGTCGCCTCGGAAGCCGAAGGAGGCCAGGTACGTCCGTGGGTTGCGACCGTCGACCCCCACGCCGGGAACCGTCTTGAACTCGTCGAGCACGGTGCGTTGATCGTCGAGTATCTCGGCCTGGAGTTGGTCGAAGTGGGAAAGGTCGACGTTGGTGCCCCGAGTCACCTGCCCGGCCAACGGCGGCATGTCGCCGGTTAGGAGCCGGACGAGCGTGGTCTTGCCGGCCCCGTTCGGACCGACCAGGGCCACCTTGCGACCCCGCTCCACGTCGAAGGTCACATTCCGCAGGATGATCTCGTCGCCCGGCTCGTTGCCTGACTGGTCGCTCGATGGGACGCTGGTCCCGCCTGCGGCCGGGTAGCCGGCCGTGACGTCGTGGAGTTCAGCGACCAGACGCGATGACCGCCGTGGCTTGGGGAACCCGAACCGGCTGGCCGGGTCATCGGGTTTGTCGACCACCATCCGGTCGAGTTTCTCCAGGGCCTTGACCCGGCTCTGGACCTGACGGGCCTTGCTGGCCTTGTAGCGGAACCGTTCGATGAACTTCTCGGTCTGGGCCACCTGGCGGCTCTGCTGGGCGGCGATGGCCCGCTGGGCGGCCAACTGCTCTTCGCGGGCCACTACGAACTCGGCGAACCCGCCCACGTACTCGGTGATCCGATTGCCGGACAGTTCCAAGATCCGATTGGCCACCGCATCGATGAAGTCCCGGTCGTGGCTGACGAACAACAGGCCCCCCGACCAGTTGGCCAGGTGCTGCTCCAGCCACGCGACGCTGTCCACGTCGAGGTGGTTGGTGGGTTCATCCATGATCAGGAGGTCGGGGGCCGATAACAGGAGGCGGGCCAGGGCGATACGCATTCGCCAGCCACCGGACATCTCGTCCATGGGTCGGTCGTGGTCGGCCGAGTCGAAGCCGAGCCCCGAGAGGATTCGGTGGGCGTCGGCCTCCACGGCGTAACCGCCGATCTGCTCGAAGCGTGACTGGGCTTCACCGAACTGGTCCAGGAGGCGGGCCTGTTCGTCGCCCGACGCGGCACCGATCCGTACTCCGAGATCCTCGATTCGGGTGGCCAGTTCCGTGACCGGCCCGGCACCCAGCATGACCTGCTCGAACACAGATCTTCCCGTCTCGGTCGGCAGTTCCTGGGGGAGGTAGCCGATCCGCAGATCCCGTGGTCGATGGACCTCCCCTGTGTCGGGTTCCTGAAGCCCGACGATGGTCTCTATCAGCGTGGTCTTGCCGGTGCCGTTGCCGCCTACCAGAGCCACCCGCCGGCCGGCCCCTAATTGGAGTGCAACGTCATGGAATAGCAGGCGCGGACCGAAGGCACGCGACAGCCCCGTGGCGGTGAGCATGGTGGAGGGTCCGGGTTGTGAGGCGGGTCAGGCGCCGGGTGGGTCCCAGCGGACCACAGCGGCTGCCGAGGACATCCCGGCACCGAATCCGACCATCAGAACCAGGTCGCCGGGATCGACCCGACCCTTGCCGAGAGCGTCTACGAAGGCCAGGGGGATCGAGGCGGCGGACGTGTTGCCGGTGTGCTCGAGCACCATGGCGGCCTTTCCGATAGGAATGCCGAGCCGCTTCAGGGCAGCCTCAATGATTCGGATATTGGCCTGGTGGGGAACCACCAGGGCGATGTCGTCCATGGACACGGCAGCCCGTTCCAGGGCTCTAGTGGCCGCACCCTCGATGGCCAGGATGGCGCGACGGAAGACCTCCTTGCCGTTCATAAAGATCTTCCCGCCGTGCTCGCAGGTCAGGATGGACGCGGCCGAGCCGTCCGACATGAGGTCCCAGCCCAGCAGCGTCGGTGCGTCGGCGGAGCGTTGGATGACCACGGCGCCGGCACCATCGCCGAATAGGACGCAAGTTCCCCGGTCGGTCCAGTCGGTGATGCCGCTAAGGGCATCACTGCCGATGAGCAGGATGGTTTCCATGCCGCCCTCGGCGAACTGCATCGCGGTGACCAGGCCGTAGACGAAGCCTGAGCAGGCCGCGTTCAGGTCAATCGCGCCACAGGACATACCCAACTCCTGCTGGACAACCGAGGCGCTCGCCGGAAATTGCTGGTCGCTACTGCAGGTGGCTAGCAGGAGGAGGTCCACATCGGCGGGGTCCACGCCGGCCATGGCCAGTGCGTCGCGCCCGGCCTCCGCCGACATCTCGGTCACCTTGCCGTCGACGTGGCGGGCCCCGATGCCACTACGTTCACGGATCCACTCGTCGGTGGTGTCCACGATCTCAGCGAGATCGTGGTTGGTGAGCCGGCGTTCGGGAAGATGGGTCGCCCAACCGGTGATACGGCCGTGGGCCATGGGGTGCTCCGATGTGTGCAGCTGGGGCCGATCAGCCCCAGGGGAAGGGTAGCCACCGGCTGGGGTTAGGGTCGCCCGACGATGAGGGATCACGAACTGGCCGGGCTTCTGGCCCAGGAGGCCGGTGACGTGCTCCTCGGCGTGCTAGCTGAGGGCCGGGCCGGCGGTTGGACCCCGTCTCAGATCCAGGACCAGGGCGACCACCGTGCCCACGAGCACCTAATGGCTCGTCTGTCGGAGCTCCGGCCCGAGGATGCGGTGCTGTCCGAGGAGGGCAGCGATGACAGGGCCCGTCTCGGTGCCGATCGCGTGTGGATCATCGATCCGCTGGATGGGACCCGTGACTTCGCCCGCGCGGGCAGTGTGGAGTGGGCGGTGCACGTGGCCCTCGTGGAGGACGGCGTGCCGACCGCAGCAGCCGTGTCGTTGCCACCCAGCGGTGGCCTGTACGGCACCTGGGTCTCGGTGGTCGACCGGACGTCGAATCGGGACCGACCGATCATCGTCACCAGCCGGTCCCAGTGGGGTGAGGCCGAGGAGGTGGCAGCCGCCATCGGTGGGGTGGTCCGTTCGTGCGGCTCGGCCGGCGTGAAGGCCATGGCCGTGGTGTCCGGAGCGGTCGACGTCTACGTCCACCCCTCGGGCCTCTACGAGTGGGATGCCTGCGCGCCGGCCGGGGTGGCCATGGCCGCCGGGTTGGACGTGTCGGGCATCGACGGCTCGCAGTTGGTGTTCAACAAGCCCCGTCCGGTGGTGGCCGGGCTGGTGGTTAGTAGCCCGGAGTACACCGATCGGGTGCTGAGCGCTCTCCACTGGTAACCGGTTCACTGGTGAGTTGCTCAAACAGCCGGTCGACCTCAGCAGCCAATTCGACCTCGTCGCCGTTGTTGACCACCACGTGGTCGGCCACCGCCCGGCGTTCCGCGTCATCAGCCTGAGCGGCCATGCGGGCCGAAGCGTTCTCGACCGTCATGCCGCGACCCACCAGCCGAGCCAGGCGAATCTCAAGGTCGGCCTCGACGACAACTACCTCGCGGTAACCCCGACCATTGGGGAGACGACCGAGGTCGCTCTCCACTAGGACCGCCATGTCCAGGATCACCAGCATGTTGCCGGCTGATTCCGTCGGGCCGGCTAACTGGGTGAGGCGGCGGTCCAGCTCCCGGTTGATGGCCGGGTGACTGATGGCTTCCAGGTCGGTGAGGCGTCCCTTAGATGCGAACACCTCGGCGGCCAGGGCCTTTCGGTCGACGGCGCCATCGGCGTCCAGCACGCCATCGCCGAACTCGGCCACCACGGCGGCATGCACATCATCGTCGGTAAGGACTTGGCGGCCGAGGGCATCCACGTCAATCACCGTGGCGCCCCGTTCGGCCAGCAGGGTGGCCACCGTGGACTTACCGGCGCCGATGCCTCCACAGAGGCCAACGACCCGGATCCTGTGGGTCACCAGAGGGACCGAAAGAGGCAGATGCTGATCAGACGGCGGGGGTTATGAGGCCGTAGTGGCCGTCGAAGCGCCGGTAGAGCACCTGGCCACGGTTCGTTTCGGGTTCAGCGAAGAACACGAACGGCTCGTCTCCCTCGTCGAGCAGCATGGCCGCCTCCTCCACCGGGAGGTGGTTCAGCACGAGCGAGGCTGGGTGGATAGGGGGCCGGGTGTCGCCAGGAAGCTCCTCGCCGTCCACCGACGGGACGACGTAGATGAGCCCGTCACCGTTGTGGTACACGACCCGGTCGATGTCGTGGTCTGCGTCAACGTAGAGGTAGAAGCCGTGGTCCAGCAGGTCCATCTCGTCGACGGCTTCCTCGGCGGTCATAGATGCCATGGCCAGGGTCTTGTGGCGGACCACCTCGCGGTCGTCGGCCGGAACCTCGGCGTAGCCGGGGTGGGCTCGACTGGCATCCGGCTCGGAATCGTGGCGGCGGTCTTCCAGGCGCTTGCGATGGCGCCGGAGTCGACGCGTGAGACGATCGTCGAGTTCGTCGATGGCCTCGGTCATGGTGTTGGCCGAGGAGTGCGCCCGGACCGGTACACCGTTGAGGTCAAGCGTGGCCTCGGCAATGGCGGCCAGCGAGTCCATCGAATGGTCCCGTATGCGCAGCTTGACCACCGCGGAAAGCACCGGTTCGTGTCCGACCTCGCACATGGCCTGGATCTTGGCTGAAGCCAGAGTCCGGTCAGCTGGCCGCACCGGTCCCTTCGTGAGCAACTCCACCTCGCAGACGGCATGTGGCTTGGTCAAGCTCGAACCTCCGGTTGTCGGGGTCGGACCGCCCCATTGTGATGGTTGACGGATCGACGGTGTGCGTATGTCCATCATGGCGCGTCGCGGCCCGCCTGTCAGGTCCGGTTCGGCGACGGATCCGCGCTGCGGGGGCGAGACTCTGGTCATGGCATTCCGACTGGCCGCACTCAACGACGGACGCGCCGTCCTTCTGGACGTTGGGCTGGTGGACCCGCCGGGTGGCGGCGGGACATCGACGGATGGGGCCACCGCGAGGTGGTGGGACCTTGGTCGGCTCACCGACGGCCGTCTGGCCGACCCCATGGCCGCGGTGTCGGCCAGCAGTGCGCTCGATGCGCTGACCGATGATCGGGGTATCCCCGCTGGGGATCCCGACGGGATGGTCGGCCTGGACGATCTCGGCCCACCAGTACCCCGACCACAGAAGGTGTTCGGCATCGGCATGAACTATCTGGCCCATATCGACGAGATGGGTCGGGCGCCATCCAGCGCACCGGTGATCTTCACCAAGTTCCCGTCGTGTCTGGTCGGCCCTTCGGCAGATGTCCGGATCGTGGGTGACCGCACCGACTACGAGGTAGAGCTGGTGGCGGTAGTCGGTCGGACCTGTCGGGACCTCGACGAGTCCGAGGTATGGGATGCCCTGGCCGGGGTGACCGTCGGTCAGGACATTTCGGAGCGGACTTTGCAGAACGCGTCGGCCCCAGCCCAGTTCAGTCTCGGAAAGAGCTACGACACCTTCGGGCCCATCGGGCCGGCCGTGGTCTCATCGGACCTGCTCAACGAGCAGGACGACCTGCCTTTGACCTGCGCGGTGGATGGCGAGGTCCGTCAGGACAGTCGGACAAGTCGCATGATCGTAGGCGTCAAGCAGTTGGTGGCCTACCTGTCGGCCGTGTGCACGCTCGAGGCCGGTGACCTGGTGTTTACGGGTACGCCGTCCGGTGTGGGCGACGCTCAGGGGCGGTGCCTCGGAGTGGGCCAGCGGATCGATTCGCACATCGTGGGCGTGGGCCACATGGTCAACCACTGCGTCTGATCGACGCCTCACCGGGTTTCAGGAAAGAGCGACCGGGGTCGACACTTCGTCAAAGAAGTCGCCGCCCTTGTCGTCGACCACCACGAAGGCCGGGAAGTCTTCGACCTCTATGCGCCACACGGCCTCCATGCCCAGTTCGGGGTACTCCAGCACCTCGACCTTGCGGATGGAGTCCAGTGCCAGCCGGGCTGCAGGACCGCCGATGGACCCGAGGTAGAAGCCCCCGTGTCGGGCACACGCCTCGGTGACCTGACGGGAGCGGTTGCCCTTTGCCAACATGACGAGGCTCCCGCCGGCCTCCTGGAAACGGTCGACGTAGCCGTCCATGCGGCCGGCCGTGGTGGGGCCGAACGAGCCCGATGCGTAGCCCTCCGGGGTCTTAGCCGGACCGGCGTAGTAGACGGGATGATCCCGCAGGTAGTCCGGCATGGGCTGGCCAGCGTCAAGCAGCTCGGCGATCTTGGCGTGGGCGATGTCGCGGGCCACCACGAGGGTGCCGGTGAGTGCCAGCCGGGTCTTGATCGGGTGCTTCGATAGTTCGGACCGTATGGCGTCCATGGGCTGGCCGAGGTCGATTGGCACGACATCGGTCGACAGGTCGTCGTCGGTCACCTCGGGGAGGTACCGGGCGGGGTCCTCCTCCAGTTGCTCGAGGAACAGGCCGTCGGCGGTGATCATTCCGAGGGCCTGACGGTCGGCCGAACAGGACACGGCGATCCCTACCGGGTTGGACGCTCCGTGGCGCGGCAGCCGAACCACCCGGACGTCATGGCAAAAGTACTTGCCGCCGAACTGGGCGCCGATCCCGAACTGGCGGGTCATGTCCAAGATCCGCTGCTCCCAGTCGAGGTCGCGAAAGCCGTGGCCCGATTCGCTGCCCTCGGTGGGCAGGTTGTCTAGGTAGTGGGCCGAGGCGTACTTGGCGGTCCGCATCGTGTGTTCGGCCGACGTGCCGCCGATGACCACGGCCAGGTGGTACGGCGGACAGGCGGCTGTTCCCAGGCTGCGGAGATTCTCCTCGAGGAAGCGGGTCAGGCTCTCCGGGTTGAGGAGCGCCTTGGTCTCCTGAAAGAGAAAGCTCTTGTTGGCCGAACCGCCACCCTTGGCCATGAAGAGAAACTTGTAGGCGCTACCGGGAACGGACTCGATCTCGATCTGTGCCGGCAGGTTCGTCCCGGTGTTGCGCTCGGTGAACATGTCCACCGGAGCGAGCTGTGAGTAACGCAGATTCGACGTGAGGTAGGTGTCCTGTACGCCGAGCGAGATGGCCTCCCGGTCGTCGCCGCCAGTGAGGACGAGTTCGCCTTTCTTTGCCGACACGATGGCGGTGCCAGTGTCCTGACAGGAAGGGAGCACTCCGCCGGCTGCGATGCAGGCGTTTTGGAGGAGTTCGGTGGCCACGAAGCGGTCGTTGGGGGATGCCTCAGGGTCGTCGAGGATGGCCGCCACCTGAGCTAGGTGAGCGGGGCGAAGCAGATGGGCAATGTCACGCATGCCCGTCGCCGCCAGTAGCCGGATGGCCTCCGGCTCGACCTCCAGGAAGGTCCGTCCGGCGGGACCTTCGACGGTGGAGACGCCGTCGGCGGTCAGGTGCCGGTATGTGGTGGTGGCGTGCGGGTCCTCGGTGAGGGGGAGGAGGGCGTCGGCCATGGCCTCCAACCTACCGGTCGAGCCCGCGACGGCCTGCGGGGGTTCTTCGTGGGAGCGTTTGGAGGGGTTGCTAGGTGGTCGACAAATTGGAGACGACCGATTCCTAGCCCACAGGGCTACCCGGACTGTCGTAGGTCTAGAAAGTCAGTTGGGCCACGTAGGAATCTTCTAGTCCACACTTTTAGTTTTGGCTGATGTTTCCCTTGCCCATCGTCATCGCCGCCTTCCTTGTACCTTCCTGACCAGATGCGGTTCGGACCTGCCTAGCAGGGGGCCGGCACCCGCACCCCTTCATACGAGGGGGCGACACACGCTCGAATGTGCGGGAGCCACCGGGACCTCCGGTGCCGAAACTTGGTCCATGCAGATACCTGATCCAATCCAACAGGTCCGGTTCCTCCAGACGTATAGGAGAGTTCGCAAAGTGCGTGTACTTATGATTTCTACGGCGGTCTCCGTACTGGCATGCATCGGATTGGCCTGTGGATCTGCAGGCCCTGAGCCGGTAGCCGAGCCGGCTGCTGCGAC
>Ga0066837_10000286_pt1 | contig 22873 bp, 14 predicted proteins | sample ETNtaG_25_FD_66730 | JGI IMG/M metagenome (GOLD analysis project Ga0066837, IMG submission 66730) | Marine microbial and viral communities from oxygen minimum zone, Eastern Pacific Ocean - ETNP201302SV86 | ecosystem: Environmental > Aquatic > Marine > Oceanic | place: Pacific Ocean: Eastern... | reverse complement strand
GGAGGAAATGTGATGGTACGTGAGGGACTCTTTGAGAAGTTCCCTGTAGATGCAGTTTATGGAATGCACAACTGGCCAGGAATGGAACCCGGGGAAATCGGAGTACTTACCGGACCAGTCCTTGCGGCTAATGACGCTTTCGACTTAGAAATTCTAGGCAAAGGGGGGCATGCGGCCATGCCTGACTTGAGCATCGACCCGATCCTGACTGCTTCTCAAGCGGTTGTCGCTTTACAGTCTTTGGTAAGCCGCAGTATCAATCCCCTAGAAGCAGCCGTAGTCACAGTAACCCAGATCCATGCGGGAGATGCCTACAACGTCATTCCGGACAGTGTCAAACTCTGTGGTTCAATCCGAACCTTCAAATCCGAAATCCGTGAAAATGTCCATGCCGGCATGAAACGTATTGCAGAAGGAGTCGCAGCCGGATTTGGAGCCAAGGCAGAGTTAAAGATCAAACAAGGCTATCCCGCTACCATCAACAGCGTAGAAGAATCCCGCCGTGCTGCATCAGCCGCGACTAAAGTGATCGGCAAAGAAAAGGTAATCCTCGATGCTTTGCCCAGCACAGGTTCTGAAGACTTCTCCTACATGCTCCAGGCCCGTCCAGGCTGTTACATCTGGTTAGGCAACGGAAACCGCGGCGGCGGATGTTTGCTGCACAATCCTCATTATGACTTCAACGATGAGATCCTTCCCATCGGGACCAGTTACTGGATCTCCTTGGTCGAACAGGAACTACCCCTCACATGAACCACCTCCTTCTCAATTAAAATATGGAAATCACTGGAAAACTACTCGAATGCTTGGACACAGTCCAAGTTTCAGAACGCTTTCGAAAACGGGAATTTGTCCTTGAATACGCAGACAATCCTGAATATCCCGAATACATCAAATTCGAATTGGCCCAGGAACGCTGCGAACTCCTTGATTCTTTCCAGCCTGGACAAAAGGTACGTGTTGAATTTGACCTTAAAGGAAGACGCTGGACTGATCCTCAAGGACAGGTCAAGTATTTCAATTCTCTGAGAGCTTGGCGTTTGAATGAAGTTTCTTCAGAGACTTCCACCTCTCCTGACCCATCAGGCGGTTCAGAAGATATCCCTCTCCCTGAAAACCTGGGACCACCTAACAGCGATGAAATCCCGTTCTGAATGCATCGGCATGCTTTGCTCAAACTGCTGAGTGAATATTCGAAACAATTCCCTCAGGAGCAGGATATCTGCTCTCGTTTCATCCACTTCGTTAATTGCGAACCTGATTGCCTCAAACGCACCCTCAAAGTAGGTCATGTAACAGCATCTTCATGGGTATTGAGCCCAGACTGTAATGAGGTTCTGCTGACCCATCATCGGAAGCTTGGGTTTTGGGTCCAGCTTGGAGGGCATGTGGACGGTCAATCGGAAATCCTCCAGGCTGCCCTCCGGGAGGCCAGGGAGGAATCAGGTATTCCAAACATCAACCCTCTTTCAGAATCACTATTTGACTTGGATATCCACAGTATTCCGGAAAATTCAAAGGAAGCTTCACATCTGCATTATGATACCCGCTTTCTGCTTCAGGCTGACACCAAGGAGTTTCAAATCAGTAGTGAATCCCTAGATCTCGCCTGGGTTCCTTTAGATCATCTTGAAGATTACACTCAGGAGAACTCCATAAGGCGAATGCGGGATAAACAAAAGTCTCTTGGTTGAATTTTTTCCATTTATAAGATTTGTATATAAATAAAAATATAAATCAATTTACTGGAACTCAGATGGAGGTACCGTTAAGATAGAATTTAATTTATTCACCTTTTGTATAGGAGAAAATTATGGGAATGAGCAAAGGACGATCTCAGCAAACAAGGACTCAACGCTATAACCGAAAGCACCCGAAGGCAAAATTCTGTAACAAAAGGAACATCATGAAGTTCCTGAAAAGGATCACTGAAAACTCTTCTGCTTTACGAAAGTTGGAAGAGTCTCCCGCCTAAGACTAAAACATCAGCATTTGGCGTAAAAACATTCTTGCCTGAGGAGATTCGGAATCTTGAAAGGAGGTTCTTCACTCCAAAACTCAGTTCCCTATAAGAGAATGCAGAAATGTTTTTGGAGCCTTCTCTTTTTTGCAAGTTGGTGGCTTTCTCTTTTCAGCACGGTGTCGGCTGACAATATCCAAAAAGTTGATTCCAGCGAAGTACTGAAGATGCTTAAAAGAGGAGTAACGGTGATTGACATCCGACGTCAAGATGAATGGCTTGAAACCGGAGTGATCCAAGGCAGCCAATTGATGACCGCATTCGACCAGAACGGAGTGATCACACAAGATTTTCCAAAACGCTTTAGTAACCTTGTTGAAAGAGATCAAGAAGTGGTGCTGATTTGCCATTCAGGAGGGAGAACCTACTACATTGCTCGGGCATTATCCAAGCAACTGGGTTATCAGAAGGTCTTTGATGCCTACCGTGGAATTACCCATTGGATCAAAAAAGGATACCCACTGGTGGAGGCTGATATCAATTCAGCACTCTGAAGAAAGCATTCCTGTTTCTGCAACCATCCCAAAATCCTGCTTAAATTTCAGAGGACTTTTAGAGTAGTCCTTTTGTTTCAAGACTTAACTGCTCCTGCAAACTGAATTGTTTGAAACGGGGAAGCAGTTTATCCCAATCGATGATGTGTGCATCAAACTCTGGACCGTCCACACAAGCGTGTTTACGGATCAGTTTCTCTTCCTGCTGAATAGGCACCATGCAGGCACCACACATACCCGTAGCATCAATCATCACGGAGTTGAGGCTGGCAACTGTCTTGACGCCGAAAGGACGGGTCAGTTCACTGACTGCTCGCATCATTAGAGGAGGCCCGATCGCAACCACTTCTCCAACCCTTGGACCACTCCCAGCCTTGGCCTGCTTGAGCATTGATTGAAGGGGTTGTGTGACCAGTCCGTGAATGCCAAAACTTCCGTCATCACTGGTATAGATCACCTCAAGGTTTGGAAAGTCCGATTGCAGACGATCGAGACGCTGTCCCGGTTGATGCCAGAAACACTGTTTCACGTTTCGGAATCCGGAAATCAATACCGTCTGGTTGCCCAGTTCCAGATGTTCCTTAAGGATCGGAAGCACTGGAGGCAGTCCCACTCCACCTGCAGTAAACACAACACACTCCCCCTCTTGATAACGTTCGATCAGGCTTGGCCGTCCCAGAGGACCAGCAATTCCAGCAAAGGACTGCCCAGGTAATAGACTATTCATGAGCTTGGTGCTCGTACCCACGCCCTGAATGACAAGGTCGATGCTCCCTTGACGGACATCCCAGTCAGCCAGGGTGAGTGGGATGAATTCTCCATCCGGATTCAAAAGGACTCGAACAAACTGTCCCGCCACTGCGGCTCGGGCGATCAGGGGTGCATGAACACGGAACTCGACAATGCCCTCTGCCAACTCGGTCTTTTCCAGAATTTTCGAAGGTGATTGGGCTTGTTCTGTGTAGGCTTTTGCCTTTTCAACGCGCATCTGGACTTCATTTCGCTTATCAGCTACACCCGCGATGATTTTACGGGCTGCATTCTGCCCGTCCCCTGCAGCCTTAATCGCTGTAGAACCACCCCGCGCAGCATCACCTCCGCTGTAGACATTACGGACCGACGTCTTCTGCGATGCTTCATCGACCTCAATCGTGCCCCAGCGGGTCGTTTTCAGTTCCGGCTCCGCATCCTTGACGATCGGATTTGGGCTGTTGCCGAGGGCCATGATGGCCAAATGGACTGGTATGGTTTCTGTTTTCCCGGTGGCCACCGGCCTGCGCCTACCGGATGCGTCGGGCTCACCAAGTTCCATCACATCGAGAACCGCCTCACGAACAAAATGGCTTTTGGAACTGCCGATGAATTCCTTAGGGGTACGCAGATATTTTACTTGGATACCCTCTTCCAGGGCATGCTCCAACTCCTCCCGGCGCACAGGCATTTCTTCCCGAGTACGTCGGTAGACGATGGTCACTTTTCCACCCAGACGGAGCGCCGTCCTGGCAGCATCCATTGCGGTATTGCCACCACCGATTACGATTACCTGCTTGCCCCGGGTTTCCGGAAGTGGTGTTTCATGATCCTCCTGATTGGCTTGCATCAAGTTGACGCGGGTCAGGAATTCATTGGCGGACATCACACCAAGCAGGTGTTCGCCATGAACATTGAGAAATCGCGGCAGCCCCGCACCGGTACCAACGAAAATCTTCCAAAACCCGGCTTCTTTCAATTGATCCAGGGTTGCCGTCTTACCTGCAATGAAATTCTTCACGAACTGTCCACCTCGTCCACGGATCTGTTCCACCACATTGTCAATGAGGCGGTTTGGCAGTCGGAACTCTGGAATCCCATAACGTAGGACTCCGCCGAGTTCATGAAAGGCTTCAAAGACCGTGACCGGATAACCAGCGTCGAGCAACAGAAAGGCATTGATCAGCCCGGCCGGACCGGAACCAATCACCGCCACCGGAGGTTTTTCTGCTTTGATCCATGGATCCAGATGATTGCCGTTGGCATCAATGACCATCTCTTTTGCACGCAGTCCTTCGCTTTCAGGAAGGAACCATTCAATTTGTCCAATTTCAATCGGTAGGATGCTAGTACAGACACCTTGGCATTGGATTTCCTGCGGGCAGACTCGGCCGGTGACATTCGGGAGCGGGTTAGCCGACTGCATCAGTTCAAAGGCTTCCTGGAAGCGCCCTTCACCAATCAGACGCAGCATTTCCGGAATGTGAATCTTGACAGGACAGCCTCCCTCGTTTTCTGGCTGTCCTTCCCGGATGAGTCCGATTTCGCAGGGCCGGTCGTCACACTGCTTGTCACGCAGCACCTCCAGCCATACCAGCAGTTCCACTTCCCGGAAACTGTAACCAAGTCCCATGTATCCCAGATAGCCCTGGTTGACGAGATCGAAATCGGCGGATCGTTCTGCGGCCGGACGGATGTAGGGAGGAATGTAGTTTTCTCCGGGCCAGTTTTTCGAAAGCCCCTGGAACATCGGATAACGGTCCGAGAAATGAGCATCCAGGGCCCGAATCCATCGCCGTTTGAACTTGAGCGGGATGTCCCAGACGAAACGCAGCAGGATTTTGCTCATCTCGTTATCCCGAAGCAGCAGTTTCCAGAAGGTTTCCGTGAATTCCAAACTCAATTCCTCCTGTTTGAATTCCCAGGCCACCGCCTGCATCCCCTCCTCCATGAAGATCTGCTGAAAGGCTTCGGGATTGTTCAGCAGCCGCCTTTTGAGCAGGTCAAGCTGTCGGTGGAAGAGGTGGACTGATTCCGATTCTTCCAGTTCCTGCAGTTCGCATGCGGCGTTCTCCAGCAACCGTTCCCCCTCCCGTTGATGCTTGTCAGCCAAACGGTAACGCTGCAGATCATCAAGATCTGTCCCGGCTTCCTCTTGCATTTTGCTTCCAGCAAAGCTGTTGGCCTGATGTTCCATGGGTCCTCCTGATTCTTTATGGGCTATTCCGCTGTCCCGGGGTTCCTCCTTCATGGGTCATTGACGGGGCTGGAAACGGATAATTTCAGAATCACAATCCGCAACTGCTCTCTCGGTCTTGGCCAGCAGCTCAGGGGTGATTTCGAGGTCATCCAGCACCCCAGGAATCACACGAGCCACTTCCTTGGCAGCGCCATCGACAAGAATGGTCGTAGTCTCAAATAACTCTCCTGCATCCTGGTAACATGATTTGCAGTTGCTGCAGAGGGGCATATCCTCCTCGGTGATACTGACCCAGGGGCCCGCCGCAGACGCCGGAACTGTTTCCTGCAACGTCTCCGGCGTGGAAACCATGCTATTCATAAGACCATCTGCCATGCCGGAAGAAGATGGCATGCGCGAAGACGCGGCCAGTTCCGACATTCCTTTGGCAATCGTATCAAGATTCTTTTCATGACGGTTCATCAACCCCTGGTAGCGTTCCTTCCACTCCTGAAGCTCAACTCGGTGGGATTTTTCCATTTCCCGAACCGGTTGACCGCTGAGGAATCGCAGCATTTGCCAGTTACGCAGACGTTCTTCAGTCAGTCCGATGACCGCATCCGAGACCAGTAGACGGATCAGATGCTTGTCTTCGTCTACCGACCAGATGAAAGGTATTTGGTAACTCCGTTCTCCAGCTGACAACTGAAGGTATTCCACAACAGGAATCAGGTCTTCCTCTCCGGAAGTACTCTTAAAGTGTTTGCGGAATCGCCCTTCCGTGGCAGCAAAATCGGCTGGTGTGAGTGGAATTTCCTTCAGTGCGGTGTTGCCGTCCTGGTCTATGTATTCGATGTTGATCCGGGTCCAGTCCTCGGTCGGATCAAGGTTGCCTTCCAGGGTAAATCGTTTCCCCAGACTTTCTCCGCCATCCGGGTCGTGTATAAAAACCGGATTCATGCGGCTTTCCACAGCTAGACGTGCCTGGCGACTGGCCGCTGCGTCAGCAATGCCGTGTTCGGCCTGGCATGGTGTATAGACGTCCATCAACGCAGGATGAGCCTCGGTGCCCAGCATCAGGTTGACGCAACGCAGAAAATGCCCCATCAACCCGGCCGATGTCTGCATCACCAGTACCCTCGGATGAAATGCGGCGATCAATCCGAGTTCCTTCCGTCTTTCCTGCTTGCCTGACTGAGCACGTCCAAATCGGCTGAGGTCTGAATCCTGAGCCATGTAGCTTGCCGTAGAAGTCTGTCCTCCGGTGTTGGAATAGGTTCCGGAATTGAGGACGACCACCTTAACCGGTGTACTGGTGGAAAGAAGACGTGAAAGTGCACCGAAACCGATGTCATAGGTGGCTCCGTCACCGCCCAGATCAATCACGGCAGGCTGCAGGGCCAGTTCCTTTCCACTGAAATCAGACCAACTGAAATATTTGAAATATTCATCATGGACTTTTTCGTCATAGCTGTCCTGCAATTCAAGCGCTGCGATACGTAGTGCTTTGATTTCCTCAGTATTGGTGGCACTCAGACCTTCGAAGATACCTTTGGCCAACGGAGCACTATCCTGGAAGAGGCTATTCACCCAGGGATCGGTGTAGGGATTGAAGGGAAAGGTCGATCCATAGACACTGCTGCAACCAGTCGCATTGGCGAAAACCGAGGATGCCGGGCCGTGACCGGTCGGTCCGCTTTCAAACTGGTAAAGACGCCGATCGAGAACCGTCATCGTGCGTTTGATCCGTTCCAGCCTGGATCCCTGCTCCTTAACATTCTCCAGTTTCAAAATCTTATCACGCAGCTTTTCAGTGAGGCCTTCCAGTTGACGGGCATGTTCCAGGTAATGCTGGCGGCGCATCGCCCGATTGGCCGAGGTGATCAGTCTGATCGCAGTCACTTCTCCGCACCCCCGGCAGGCTCCGTGCCCCCCCGTCATAGCGTAATAGTTGTCTCTTTCGAGCATCAGCCGCTTGCTGTCGCCCCCGGGTTTGAGAGCATCCTTGATGAAACGTGCCGGGGAATCAGGAAGTTTGCTCAGAAAGCGAAAATTGTGACGCATTTCCTGCAGTCGCTCACGTTCTTCAGGCTGTTTCACAAGGGCTCCGGGACCACAGACATCCACACATTCCATGCAGCCTGTACATTTCCAAGGATCGATGACAACTGAGTAAAGCGCACCACTACCTGGATTTTTCTGCTCCATGGCATCGTAAAAACTTCGTGTCCTAGCCAGAGGAAAGGCGTTCAAACGGGCCAAAGCCTGGCGTAACTGGTTCCTTGCCTGAGGTTGAAGCCCTTCCAATTGGTCCAGGGCCCTCGCCGATGCTTCAGCAAATCCAATACTGGATTCGGAGTTCCTGAACTCCTCCCGGATTCCCTGGGTCAATGGAAGCAGAAAACGATGCAGGTTTTCTCGCTGTCTCTCACTAAGCTTGATGGCTTCCAGGGAGGCATTTAGCGAGTCATGGATTTCATGCAATGAATTCGGAATCGCTGCATCGGGACAGATGAGGGTGCATTCCAGGCAGCCCGTACAGAGGTCAGGATCAAACTCCGGAACTGAAAGCCGAAAAAGCCCTTTGTCTTTCCAGGATGCACTTCCGGAAGGCATGAATAGCCCAATCCCCGGCAATACGGGTGATTCATCAATGCTGCCGTCTTTGAATGGTTTGGCTACCGAAGCATTGAAGTAATCGGTATCCCCCAGACCCTGATAATCTGCGGAATGCCCATGGATTCCCATGTTCGCCGACACTTCGAGACCCGACGCCTTTGATTCTCCAGCAGCTGGTTTCCATTCTAAATAATTCTGCTTTAAGTAGTCGACTTCACGTGTGGATTCCATTCCCTCTTCAAGGACACGCATATTGCTTTCAACAACTTCAGGCCCCTTAGCCCCAAATTTTTTTTCCACTTGCTGTTGTATCTTGTCCAACAAGGCCTCTCGACTTACACCTTGACGGATACGTACGTCATGGGCGCAAAGTGCACCGATGAAAACCACGCCCATCATCCGAATCTGCAGATCCGGAGAAGGGGCATGCCTGCGTGCGACTCCAAAGGCGTCAACGATCAGAAAATGGATTCTCCGTTCCAGAAGAGTTCTGCGGGCCTGATCCGGTAATTCTTCCCAAACCTCTTGAGGGCTCTGTCCGGATTGCATGATGTACGTCCCTCCTGGAACCAAACCGTTGAGTGGGTTGGTGTGTTCAAAAACCTTATGATCTGGCGAAATGACGATTTCCACTTCCTCAAGCTGGGCATTGGTGATTTTCACCGGTTCTGGACTGAGCGTGAGGTAGAAATTAGTCGGAGCCCCACTTTTTTCCGAACCATACTTGGGTGCCGATTTAGAATGCAGGCCCAATACGGCTGCCAGGATATCGGTAAGCAGTTTTCCGCTGGCAATCGTTCCGTACCCTCCGACGGAATGGAATCTTACCCGCAGGGCCTCCTTCGGCAGCAGGTGAGGATTGTCACCGGTTTCCAGGGTCATCGAAACGGTCTCAGGATAAGCCTTTTTCAACTGCTCCTGAATGACGGACATTTCAGGAGATGCTCCGTCTGTGAAAAACCTCGAGCCAAGGTAAAAGAAGGGAACATTTCGGCCACTGATCATGTTCTCGAATGCTGCCACCAGATGCCTCGGTTGGAGATCATGCCCGCCGAGACCAAAAATTCCGGTGTTCACCAAAGGGAACTCGGCCAGTCCGGGAATCCCCGGATGACGTTTCGCTCTGTGATTCTCAACACCTCGGTAGAGGGCCTGATTGACAAGCTGGGTGAGGGCGGTCGTTCCGGAACGTTCCAGAACCGTCACCGCCTTTTTCCCTTGAAGCACGTGGACAATGTCTGCTTCCGGGAAGGGATGAAATAATTTCACAGAAACCACCCCGACACGATGCCCCTGCCGGCGAAGGTAGGAAGCCACCGCTTCAGCATCATCCGTCACTGAACCCATTCCCAGCAACACCCATTCTGCATCATCTGTCCAGGCCGTTTGCACAGGGCGGTATTCCCGTCCCGTCAGAGCCGTGTATTCCTTCATTGCCTGAACCACAAAACGTGGGACTTCACTGGCAAAGTGGGTGATGTGATCCGCAATGCCGGCCTGGAAATCCGGTTGATTCTGGACCCCCCCTGTGAGCCCCGGACTGTGGGGGTCAACCAGGGCCGGCACTCGCTGTCGGCTTCCTTTGCGATGAGCATGGATCCATTGACGTTTCCAGTTACCCTGAAGTTCCAGCGGTACCCATTGAAGGGTCGTTTCCAGGAGCGTTTCTTCAGAATCTTGCTCCAGCTGAAGTTCATTCTCCCCAAGAAAGATATTCAACTCTTTGAAAGCGAGTGCTTCGAATTCCAAGGAATGATGCTCCAGGAAATGTTTCAACTGCCAGAATCTACCTCGCGCACCAAACAGGATTTCCTGCGCTACTGAAGGACACTGGATACGGTCTCTCGGATCTCCGAGGAAGTGTTTTAACATTTCCGGTTCCGGCAAACGGACTTCACTCTGCATATGGCTGGTTGAAAATCCATCCATGGCATTCGCAGCAGGAATCAGCGCGAGGGTACTGCTGCGGTAAGCAATTGCAGCCAAATCCGCAGCTTCCTGGGGATTGCTTCCAAAAAGGATTGTATAGCCCGAAGGTAGCAGGGCATAGACATCGTCATGACCTGCCATTACGTTCAGGGAGTTTCGTGACACGACCCTCGCCGCGATCTGGAGCACAAAACCGCCAATTTTCTTCCCTGCCGTGACGAAATGGGATTCTAGCCCATAGAGAATTCCCTGGCTTGAAGAAGCATTGGAAATGTATTTCCCACCGGTTAGTGCCGCTCCCATGGCTCCGCTCTGGGCCGAATGCTCTCCTTCCGGTTCAAAGAAAAAAGGACGGCGTCCCCAGACATTGATTCCTCCGGAAGCCCGGTAAGCTTCAAAAATTTCTGAAATTTCCGTTGATGGAGTGATTGGGTAGCCGATCACTCCGTCACAGACCTGTTCCATCACATGAGCTACGGCACCATTGCCATGCATCACCGCTTCGATACCGGGGAAGGGCAGTTCTACTTCCAAATTCTGGTTCGGGGACGCTTTGGGTTTTTTACGTGTGACGGATTTCTTTTTTGGACGATTGACAGTCCGCCGATCCGGTGCAGTGACTTCAGCTTCATTCATGGAAAGGGCCTCCAGTGCTTTGAGGAAGGTGTGGAGTCCTGTCGGAAGGAGAAACCTCCGTTTCGTCAGCACTCTTGACCTAACAAAAGGAAACTAGAACTGACGACAGGACGTTGTCAGTTTAACACGTCTCATTTTGGCCACGTATACGACAATTTACGTATATTTCCCTAAGAAGAATCGAGGAGAAAAAGAGGGTGTACTTCCCAATAAAAACCAAGGTACTGGTTTTTATTGGAAAGATATATAGTAGGATTGAACTTTGATTCAGTTGCTCAGGGAAACGGTCTTGTCAACCGTTTCGACAATGAAAAGCAAGTCTCCTACATTAACGGTCTGGCGATCTTCTGCAATCACCCGGGTGACACGGTAGTGTTGATTCTGGGGATAAATCATCTGCCCGTCACCACTCTTGAAATGGGCCAGATTGATTTCTGAAAAGACCTTCATTGATTCCAGCAGGCATATCGGATGATCGATATCAATCACCTGTCCTTCACGTACAAAGGGTTCCTCTTCCGGTGAAGGACTCAAATAAAAGCCTCCCATCTGGGGTGAAATCACCTTGATTTCATTCGTTTCCTCTACAACCAGTTCTTCTTGGCTCAAGCCATTCCCAGAATCACCAGAATCATCTTCGATTCGGGATTTCAATTCATTGGCATCAATTCGTTTAAGAAATTCTTTCAGAAAACCGGTATCGAAACGTCCTTTGAGAAAATTCTGGTCGTCAAGGATCATGCGACTCAGAGCAAGATTGGTCGAAATCCCCTCAAGCCGGACACGTCCCAGGTAATCCAACATTCTAGCACAGGCTTCCTTTCTGGAGGAACCCCAGCAGATGATCTGTGCAATCATGCTGTCATAGTAGGGCGGCACCAAAGAACCCTCTTCCACAGAACTGATAACACGCACATGTGTTTCTTCAGGAAAATGCACCTCACCCACATAACCAGGTTCAGGAATAAAACTCAGGCTTCCATCATCCTGAATCTCGACCCGTTCCGCATTGACACGTACTTCTATCGCATGACCGTCAAATCTGACTGGTAGTTGAGCGATGCTTTTGCCTTGGGCAACAAGAAACTGCTGCTGTACGAGGTCCACTTGGGAGACCATTTCACTCACAGGGTGCTCGACCTGGAGGCGTGTATTCATTTCCATAAAATAAACCTGTTTCCCATTCAGGTCGTAGATGAATTCCACTGTTCCTGCACCAAAGTAATTGATGTGGTTGATCAATTCCAAAGCGTAATCAAACAGGATTTTCTGGGTCTTTTTGGGAATATTGAAAACCGATTCTTCAATCAGTTTCTGGTAATCACGCTGAACTGAGCAATCACGAATCCCCAGAAGTTTGGAATTGCCTTTGATATCACGAAGAACCTGAACTTCTAGATGGCGCATGGAAGTGATAAATTTTTCAAGATAGAGGTCTCCGTTACCGAATGCACTCAAAGCCTCTTGGGACATCCTGCTGAATGTTGAAGGAAACCAGTCCGGGTCTTCGACAACTCCGATACCTTTTCCCCCACCTCCATGTGCTGCTTTGATCAGAACTGGGAAACCAATTTCCTGTGCAACACTTGCAGCATGAACCGGATCGGTGAGAGCGCCCTCACTTCCTGGAACAACCGGAATATTAAGGCTTTTGGCGGTAGCAATCGCATTGGATTTATTCCCCATGCGGTCCATGTTCTCTGCACGAGGACCAATGAAATTGAAACCATGTTCGCGGCAGATACGTGCATATTTAGGGGATTCGGAAAGGAATCCTATCCCAGGATGAATAGCATCCACTTCCTCCTGTTCTGCGACTCGGATCACACTCATAGCGTTGAGGTAGCTTTCCTGTGGAGTATCTCCCCCGATGCAGACCAGACGATCATCCTCACCAAGTTGCTTGACAGGTTTGCTTTCCATATCCGGATCAGAGGCAACTAGTATCGTCTGCAATCCTGCTTCTCTTGCTCCCTGGATCAACCTTGCTGCGGTACAACCCCGGGCATGGATCAGTACTTTGTTGATGTTCTTGGGTCGGAATTTGTCACTACGACTCAGACGTTGGACATGCTCCTGAATTGAAAGCCGGTATTCTCCAGCAAGGATCCTGGCAATAACATCCTTTACCTGATGCTGGGCCGTCGGAATTTGAGGATCGATCTCTTTCAAACGTTCATCCAGATTGTCATCAAACGGATTGGCCACAAGCCCGTCCATGGCCTCATTGTTCGAGGAGAGATAATTGGACAGGGTCGCATGGGCGGGCAGGTGACTTTCCACCACAAGCTGTCCAGCAAAGGGCATTTGTGTCCCTGAAAGGTAATAGGTACGAACCAGCAGGTGAGTCATGAAACTGGCCTGGGCCCCTCCGGTGCAATCACGGAATCCGAAACAGATCACGGGCAAATCAAAGTCTTTAATGAAACGAGTCAGTCTGTCATTGATGATTGACATTGAAAACAATGAACCCGCCCCCTCTTTGGTCTGCATTCCTGCTGAGGAAACAAACATGATTACCGGAAGTTTCATCCGGGCACATTCATCCAGCAACCTGCATACCTTATCACAGCTGGCCATGTCAAAAGCCCCTGCCTGAAATTCAGTATTGCTCACCACTAGACCCACTCGGTATCTCGGATTGCTTCCCGAAATTGTTTCTAAAGAATCCGAAGTGGATTGGATTGTGTCTTTTGATCCATTTTCATTTGTCTTGGGAAGGTCCTCTTTAGAAATTTCAAAATGAGCAAGTCCTGTGATCACTCCGCAGGGCATCCCTCCATTAGACAAAGCACGTTCGATGGCATCTCTAAAACCAGGGAACTGTAAAGGATTGGAAGTGATTCGATCGCCATAGAGTTCTTGAAAACCAGTAAAGAATTGATCAATGACCTTGGCTGGGCTAATTGGGTTTCTTTTGTATTCACGAAGCAGATTTTGAATCAACAGGTCCTTGTAGGCCTGATCCAGTCGATTCCAGAAATCCTTGATACCAATGTTTCGAGGAGTGATCTTCCCGTCAAAACGCCCCTTGCCTTGTTGATCGGTATATAAAGAAGGAAGGAGACCGGAAAAAAAGTAACGGACTACACCAAACAAGGGAGGACTCATCCTTGGAAACACAACCCTCTTCCAGGTGCTGATGGTGCCCATCACTTCATCACAGTCTTTTCGTTCGATGAAACGAACCAACCATTTGAAAAAATGATCTCGAAGCCATTCACTTTCAAATTTGACCGAGCTTTTTTCAAATTCCTTGAGTGCACCGTCGAAGGCGACCTCAAATAAGTTTTCTACAGATTCCTTTGAAATACGGTTGTTTCCTTTCAATTCTCCCGCAATCCTAGGCAAAGAATCGATCAATTGATTGTATAATAAGTCGAAGAGGATTATGTTCTGATGGTTTTCAAAGAACACTGGTTGAATTTCAGGGTTTTGCAAAAGATCGAGCAGAACGAGATTTCCAGGAGGAAGTTCATGTATCTCGTTGCGTTGGAGATGTTCGAAGAGCTCGATCAGGTTTTCTCCGGCATTGTCCTTCCAATGATTGTAGAGATAGATCAGGATTTCGGTGACAAGGTCTACAATCGATTTTTGATAGTTTTCACGCGGATCTCCCATGAAAAAACGGGTGAATTTGCTCCGTTCCTTGTCTCTGGCATCGTTTGCAGCCAGAAATGCTTCGTACCGTTTGAACAGTTTTTCGTTGTAACGAATCTCAAGGGTTGAGGAAACCCAACGTTTAAAATTTTCACGGCGTTCTTCCTCACGCCTTTGATGCAAACGCCCCACCGGCGTTTTCCGGGGGCTGAGCCTTGAGTACTGATGAATCGTACGGCTACTGATACGCTGGCGCATTCTAAGAAAACGCATAAACCGGTAAACATCTCCGAAGATGTTGAGGGTCCCTGTCGGTGGACGATCCGTCAGCCGATTGCTTTCAATCAAAAGTTCCGATGGATCTAGATAGTGTTCGATGCTGTCACGATAATGGTGAAAGAAAAAATCATGTTCCTTGAGGAAACTCACTGCATCCTTCTCCACACTCTCAATACCTGTGATGATGGCACGCGAGAGGTTTTTGAGTTGATGAGGTTGGTCGTAGCTGTAGTCGATCACACCATCGAAGTACCCCCGCGATTGCAATTCATAAGCTGACACCCCAATGTATTTGGCTGATTCCTGCCAGGAGAGATTGTATTTGCGTGCTATGTTGCTCAGGCCCTTAGGATGAATGGTGTTGAACACACCTTCTCTAACGGAAAGTAGTAAGTTTGCTGTCGCCAAAGGAATCGCTCCTCCGCTGTAACCTCCTCCAAAGACCACTCCCACCACAGGTAGTTGTAAATTTGCCATCTCGGAAATGAAAAAGGAGATGCTGTGGGACTGGTTCTGGAGATTTGCCTCGGCATCTGCAGCAGCACCAGGAGTGTCCATAAACGTCACCAAAGGCATCGCGTGGGAGGCGTAAAATCGCACCATTTCTGCTGCTCTTCGATGATGCTTGGGATACCAAACTCCATTTTGCGATTTATGATTTTGGGCAATGAAACCGAGTCTGCGCTGAAGCCCGCCAATATCAAACTCACATTCTGCCATGTAAAGAGGCCCTTCGGATTCTTCAAAAATGATTTTTGAGCCAAGTTGTCTGATAACTTCTGGAGAACTAGGACGCTTTTGGGTCTCAGACGGGGTAATGACACGATGAATGTACCCGTCCACATCCAGTTTTTTGAGCAATTTGATCTGAGCTGCAATATCTTTTGAGGTCAGCAGGCCTTCTACACCGGACTGATCAAAAATGGCAGATTTCTTTCCATTCTGGAGGGCGAGGTCATGAGACATCGTCTCCGCGGCATGAAAAGCACTTTGATAGTTCTGGCTACGTTTCCTCGTGTTACTCATACTTGATTTATGTTATTTTTTTTGACACTGAGGCCATTCATTTTCCTTCTATGTAAGAATTTATTTTAATGCCTAAACAGCCTGTTTTCATCCATTCCAGCCTGATGGAGCAGTTGGTCCAAGAGGCCCGTATCTCCAAGCGACAAAGGATGAATTACAATTTTCATCAGCTTGAGGACGCTGCGAACCGGATGCTGAATGCCATCGAACCTGAAAGTTATATACAGCCCCATCGTCATGTCGAACCACCACGTGATGAAGCCTTCCTGGTATTGCGAGGTCGTGGAGCGATCCTCCTTTTCAATGATGACGGAGTTGTGAAGCATGGTTTCCTGCTTGATTCCACTAGTGAAAACCTTGGCTTGGACATTCCTGCCGGTTGGTATCACACCATCGTCTCCCTTGAACGTGGAAGTGTTTTTTACGAAGTCAAAGCTGGTCCTTACGAGCCCACGAAAGCCAAAGAGTTTGCTACTTGGGCTCCTCCAGAAAATGCTCTAGAGGCTCCTGCCTACCTTGAGAAACTAAAAAAAATGGCCTCACGATTTTATTGATTTTGCTCCACTCCTTCCAGAACAGTCTGTGGCAGAAATAGCCATTCAGGCCCAACAGTGTTCGACGAGATAGGAAAGAGCAATTGTTCCTCCATTGAAAACATTCGATTCACCAACATCGGATCGTTGCGTTGATGATATTCACTCATCACTAAACGCATCTGTTCCTTCTTCCCCAATTGTTGCAGAGTCAGTGCCAGGCGATCCAACAGCACAAGTTGTATAGCCGGATTTCCCTGAAGACGTTCGTTCTTCTCGAGAGTATTGACCAGCAAATCTTCGTTTTCCTCCCAATTACCGCTGAGCATCAATGATGAACTGAGGGATTCGATCAGGAAAAGATGGTCCGGATGGTTTTCAAGCCCCTGGCGGTAGATTTTTTGGGCTTCTAATTCCTTACCCTGATAGAGATAGAGATCTCCCACCAACCTATGTGCAAAGCCCCTGCTTTCAGGGTTGTTGAGGTATGGTCTGCTGATTTCTAGAGCTTCCTGCCAAGACTGTTGAGGGGCCAGAGAAAGTGCGTGGAGGTAAACCACCTCCCAACTTCCGGAAAGTTGATCCAGCAAAGGAGTAGTCAATGCCAGTACAGAACGGTATTTACGCTGAAGGTAATAAATCCGTGCCAGTGAAAAATCAAGTAGTGGACTTTGGTGGGTGACCCGAGCTTGACTAAGCAACTCTTCCGCATTTTCATAATCACCGCGTGCTGCAGCCAGACTAGCTCGAAGCTGCAGGACTTCCATTTTTAAAGGATATTTTTCCTGGAGACGAAGCAGACTTTGCTCGACTGAATCAATTTCTCCTTTCATGAGGCGGCGACGCAAGGAGAGTAACTGAAAAATTGGTTCCTGAGGATCATTTTCGATCGCCCTCTGCAGGGCCAAATCCCCCTGCAGATAATCTCCCATTCTAAACAAAACCGTGGAGCGGAGAAAATGTACCCGACCGAGTCGGGTGTTGATCTCTACCGCCTGATTCAATGTATCCAAAGCCTCTTCCAGTTTCCCGGAGCGAAGGGAAAGGGAAGCCAATCCGAGCAGGGCATCCACACTGCGAGGGTCCAGTTCCAGAGTTTGAAGGAATTGCTTTTGTGCCGTCTCTAGATCCCCACGATTGAATTCAAGATAAGCACGAAGGAGGGAAATCTCAGCATTGGTTTTCGTTTGGGATTCCAGCTTTTCAATCAACATTATAGCTTCATCCCACTGCTGTTGAGAAAAGAGAATTCGGAGCAATTCCAGCTGAAGAGGTTCATAATTGGGATGCTCTCGAATCATTTCCTCAATCAGAGTCCTCGCGTAATAAAAGCTCCCCTGTGTCGAATAGGCCTGGATTCTCAAAAGCAATGCTTCACGGTTAGAGGGTTCAAGTCGAATCAGTTCATCCAACACCCGGATGGCACTGTCATACTCATGCTGACGGAGCTGAAGCCGGGCTAGAAATAACAGTGCCTCAGCGTAATATCGGTCACGCTGCAGGATTTCCTCCAAGACTGCAATGGCCCGGGAAGTATCACCAATCTGCTCAAAAGTACGTGCCAGGATTAGATAGGCTGAAACCCTTTCGGGATCAAGGTCGGTGGCGGTTCCTAGCTCAGTCAACGCATCACTGAAGCGTTGCAATGCATAAAGCACAGTTCCGAGTTGTTCGTAATAGGCAGCATTCAACGGATCCATCCGGGTTGCTAGCCTTGCATGGCGTTCTGCCGATTCATATTCCTTTTTCAGCAAATAGCCTTTGGACAACCCGTAATGAGCTCCTGCATTGTCTTCTTCCTCACGGATGATTTTTTTCTGTTCGACAATAAAGGAGTTCACATTTTCCTCGGTCAGCAGAGGAATGTTTTTTTTGCTCTCTGAAAGCCCTCCACAACCTGATATCACCAACAGCAGAGCTATGCCCGGAAGGAATATTTTTGGAAATTTATGCACTTTCAATAAGAGAAGGGAGAGATGCCTTTAGAACTCCAATTCTGTTCTGCGATCATCAACCTGGGAAGGGAAATCGCGGCGGGAGGGCTTGAAGGACCTTCATTGCCCAAACGGTCCACAAGCCTTATTTTGAACATTAAAATATCTTCTTTTTTAGTTTCCAAATCAATATAAAACAAAGCCTGCTTTGGAAGCACTCCCGGATGGGTATCTGTTTCGTAAATGGGAGGACCGGGGATGCTGATAAGAACATCTCTTTGAAAAAGATAATGATCTTCCCTCAGTGGCATCCCATTCAAAGGAGTTTCAGGAAGATTCCCGTTATCATCCAGCAGATAAAGATTTGCGCCATAATTACGGGTCCGGTGTATGATTTCTCCAGGCTGCGGAAATCGCTGATAAAAACTCTCCTGCGGTGTAGGCCAGGAAAAACGTGAGGAAAATCGACGCTGGATGGCTTTTGAGTGATTTTTATCCTGGCTCAGTTGTGCTTGTCCTGTTTGATCCTCGTTGTTGCTTAATCTGGTATTTCCTCCTCCAATTGTTCCTTCTGTTTCAAAATCACCACTTTTCAATTGTCGCAGAACCCTTCCAAAATCAAAAACCTCTTCCAAATAAATGCCTGCGTCATCTTTTTCATACCCTATCGGATCTGGAAAACGTTCCACTTTCAGAGATACCGCTTCTGGGAAAACAGGTCTGGGCGGAATCCCCATCATAGCCCTATGCTGAAGGGGTTCTTCATTTTCATCAAGCCAACTCAACCGAATCTGTCTGATCATTGGCAATTGAGAATCGGTTATCCCTGGATCGTAAAGAAATAGGCTGGAATCTTCCTTTAAAAACCGGGTCGATGTATATGGAATGAATTCATTTTTAAACCAGCCATCTTCACAATCTGGGCAGATACGCTGTCCATAATATTCTTCGATGAGCAGTCCTGGAACTGGTTCATTGAAAGATTCAAATGTATTTCGGGATTTTTTCTCTTGAACTGAATCCGTCTCATGAAAATTGATTGAGTCATTTGCAAAATATTTCCTACCCCCATCAAGAATTTGCCATTGAATTCTTAATTGACTGTCTCTGTAGATAAACTGGGGTTCAGAAAAATACTGGGTTGGAGCTTGTTCGGGCATCGGTTCAGGAAGAGTTTTGAACCCACACCCCTGGAACAGGAAAAAGACAGAAAAACAGAAAGCTAGTAGAGAAAAAGTATTTGGATTCAAAACGTTTGAACTCAGGGCTTAAGAATGATTCGTCAGATCCATTATAGCCTCATAATACTTTTCCTAAAAGGCTTGTGAGACCTTCGTCCCTTTTCCCTCTTTAATAACCGCGTTCAAGATCGACGAGATTATTCAGCGGATGCCCCTTTTTCATGTTCTTGTAATTTTCAAGAATCTGTGGGGCCACAGACTCTGCAGGAGTGCTACTTGAATTATGGGGAGTGATGAGGATTTTAGAATGATTCCGGAAAGGGTGGTTTGCCGGAAGTGGTTCTTGACGGAAAACATCGAGACATGCACCCGACAGGTGCCCCTCGTTCATCGCCTGAATCAGGTCTTCCTCCACCAAAACTTTTCCACGGCCCACATTGATCAGATAGGCTCCCTTTTTCAATCTTTTCATGGTTTTTAGGTCCAGAAAATTTTCTGTTTCTGAAGTCAAGGGGAGTAGGGAAATCAGGAAATCACTTTGAGAAAGGAGATCATCAAGGCCTTCAGAACCATTGAAGCTTGAAACACCTTTGATCTTTTTGGGGGAACGACTCCAACCCAAAACCTCGAATCCCATTTTGAGGAAAAGTCGGGCCGCATGTGTTCCAAGGTATCCCAATCCTAGGATCCCTATCCGGTTTCCGGGTTTGCGAACGGTTCTACCCCAAGGGATCATCTCCGGTTCACTGATGTGGGTCAACATCTGGCGGCGGTGCATAAGCACTGCAGTCAGCAGGTATTCACTCATCCAAATGGCCATGGTCTGATCCGTAAGCCGGATAATTGGGATTCCTTGAGGAAGTTCCGTATCCAGTAAAACACTGTCCACCCCATGACCATACACACATATCACTCTCAGCTTAGGATAAGTCTTTAAGGTTCCATGAGGCTGATTCCAGATCACTGCAAATTCAACAGTTCCTGGATCCTCCTCTAACCCAATTCCAATTCTTAAATCTGGATCCAGTTTAAGCAATTCACTTTGCAGCACTTGAGGCTGCATGTGATCTGGCAACAGCAGTTGAATCATTCCTCAGTGAAGAAAATCAGATATTGAAAAGAACCATCCTCCTCGGAGAGAAAGATTGATCCCTCATTCAAGGCAGGAGAGTGAATTCTATGGGGATTACTCTTGGAGAACGAAACTCAGAATTGCCGGAAACTTGATCAACTATCTGCAAAAAGTGGAGAAACGTGACGGAAACCTTCCACCATCTGCCCCCGTTCCTTATTTAGTTTCACCATATCAGTGGCCCAACGCAGTACATCCTTGGCTGAACGTGGCGGAAATCCCAGCTTACCGCAGATTTTCATGAGATAATTGACCTCCGAGGTTTTCACTTTCCCGTCTGCAGCCACAATCATCGCAAGGTAATAAAAAAAGTGTCCAGCATACATGCGGTCGGTATTCAGGTTTTCCATGGGAGACACCTCTCTTTTCTTGGCAGTTTCCATCAAAGCTGCACGCTGTTCGTCGGATTCCACCAAACTGAGAGCATCTTCAAGGTAACACATCTCACTTTGATCAATGACCTTATCAGCAATCAGCATGTTGACCATCGCTTTCGCTAGCCACATTTTCCCATTATCGCTTAGACGCTCAATGAATGCAGGCTGAAGCCGAATTCCAAACATTTCATCCACCGAAAGGGGGATATCTTCGTCCACCTTTGGTTTCTCATTACCGGCTTCGGCTTCTTGATTTTCAGTGCCTTCAGCTTTTTTTTCTTCTGCCGGAGCTTCTTCTTTTGCTTCTTCTTTTGCTTCTTCAGCGGCTTCTTCTGCCATACAAACTCATCAAATTAATGGATTTAGGTGAAATAATTGGATGCGTTTTATCAAATGCAATCTTCATGAAATATTTCCATGAAGCAAGACATAAGAGCATCTACACGGTTAAACCACGAGAAAATAGGTCCCATTTTTAGGTCAAAAGCTCCTCTAGAACTGCAAACAATTTTTCAATGTCTTCGAAGTCGTTGAAGAGATGGGGTGAAACCCGCATCGAATCCCCACGGATGCTGACAAAAATCTTTTCCTTGGCCAGCAACTCCAGAAGTCCCTGAGGCATTCCTTCAGGAAAGCCAATCCCAACAAAGTGTGGTCCACGCTGATTTTCTTTGACCACTCGGAGTCCAATTTGTACTGCTCTAGCTGCAATTTCTGAGGTAAGCCTTTTAAGGGTGCTGCTGATTTTAAGGACTTTCCATGCATGTATCTGTTCCAGGGCCGCATGGACCATTGGCATCAACATAAAGTTGCTACGTTCCCCAACGTCAAAACGTCGAGCTCCAGATTGAAATTCCTTTTCATAACGCGCCAACCCGGCGAAATTTTCACTGTTCTTCCGTTGGATCCAATTGTGTTCAATCGGCTGGCCCTGATGATGTTTTGGGTCGGCATAGAGGAATCCCATGCTGTAGGGTCCAAGAAGCCATTTGTATGTTGAGGCAATCATAAAATCGGGCTGAACATCCCGAACTGAAAATGGTATTGCACCGAGGGACTGGGTCAGATCCAGTACCAACGCAGCACCTGCTTCCCTGCAACGACAACCAATTTTTGGAAGGTCTATCAATCTTCCGTCACTCCAATGGACGTGGGGAAGTGCAACAATGGCCGTCGATTCATCGATGGCATCGAGGATGATTTCGGTCCAGCCTGAATGCGAAGGATCCTTGAGGAAAACCGTTTGAGCGTTATTCAAACGTGCCATTTCCTGCCAACCCAGCACATTGGAAGGAAACTGTTCATGGAGCATGAGGATTTTGGATCCTGGCTCAACCTCAAGGTTCTTTACCGCTACGGCAACTCCGTAGCTTGTAGCAGGAATGATGGCGATGTCGCTGGGCTCTGCCTCAATCAATTCTGCAAAGAGTCGTCGGGTATTTTCGGTTTCTTCAAAAAAATCCGGAATCGTGATATTCCATGGCTGCTGCTTTCGAAACAAGGCCTGCCTGCCGGCTTCACTGACACTGAGCAGTTGTGGACTCATGTAACAGCAGTTGAGGTAGGTTATTTCCGAAGGGAGGTCAAATAGGTGTTTTTGGAGGGGAATCAAAGTTTCCGTCGGATTGTCTTCCGGTTTCATCTGTCAGTTGTCAGATAAAAATGAATGGTCGTTACGAATTCATCCCTAAGCATCTTGTCAAGATGGGATGCATGGCGTTAAATGGAGGTTAATTTCACGAGCATCAGTCTGATCATGGTGATTCATGCCCCCTGAAGATCCTGCACCAACAGAAGAACTGCTGCAAATCCAAATCGCCATCGAGTTGGACCGAGGGCGTAAGATCGCCGAAATCGCTTCAGAATTCCAAGTCCCTGAAAGACAGGTCAGGAACATCGCCCGAAGTGCGGGCTTGCTTGAATCGAAAAAAAGTTCATCCGGAAGAAAACGCCTTTCTGAAGAAGAAAAGGAAATTCTCCTTGGGCGCATCGAGGCAGGGGAAGACCCGGGTGAACTGGCATCAGGGGTAGGAATCAAAACCTCAACCCTGCTTCGCTGGTGCCGGCTGAAAGAGATCGAGGTCCCGCGCAGATTGGAGCAGCTTTCACAAAAAGAACGTCAAGAAATCCGGGAAATGCTTGAAGAATATTCCTGGAAGGAAGTAGCCCAGGCCTATCGATTGA
>Ga0066837_10000271_pt1 | contig 23320 bp, 16 predicted proteins | sample ETNtaG_25_FD_66730 | JGI IMG/M metagenome (GOLD analysis project Ga0066837, IMG submission 66730) | Marine microbial and viral communities from oxygen minimum zone, Eastern Pacific Ocean - ETNP201302SV86 | ecosystem: Environmental > Aquatic > Marine > Oceanic | place: Pacific Ocean: Eastern... | reverse complement strand
CGGCTGGGCTGATTTGGAGGACGATTTCGAAACTGATGCGACGCAATGGCTCGACTCAGATGAGGATGGCTATGGTAACAATGCTGACGGAACAGACGGTGATCTTTGCCCCTTGCAAGAAGGCTACTCTACAATCGACAGACTCGGCTGTCCAGATGCTGACGATGACGGTTATTCCAACCCAACTGGGGCATGGACTTTAGATGATGGCGCCGATGCATTCCCTCTTGACGACACACAGTGGCGTGACTCTGACCTAGATGAATTCGGAGACAATCCCGCCCCGGCGAATATGGCTGACATTTGTCCTACGACCTTTGGTACCAGCACGGAGGACCGGCTAGGATGTCCCGATTTTGACCTAGATGGTTGGTCTGATGACGCTGATGCGTTTTATTGGGATGTCACACAATGGAATGATAGCGACTCAGACGGATATGGTGACAATCCTTCGCCCGCTATTACTCCCGACGATTGTATCGACACTTGGGGCAACTCGACTCTAGACCTTCTAGGCTGTGTAGACAGTGATGGTGATGGCTGGTCAGACGAATTCGACGCATATCCTAATCACAAACTGCTATGGTCAGATAGTGATGGTGATGGCTATGCTGATCAATCCGGGACTAACCTATCTGATGACTGTCCTGATGAGGCAGGTACTTCAACAGTGGACAGATTAGGTTGTATAGACTCGGATGGTGACGGTTGGTCAGATCTCAATGATTACTATCCTAAGGATGCGGAGCGCCAAATAAAGGCTAGCATATTACCCTTTATTCTCATAGGTTTACTTGTTACATTACTTACTGTAGGTGGGGTGGCAATGGTTCTAATCCGAAGAAAACCAGAACAATCATTTGTCGTGGCTGGACAACTAACTACACCACCTCCTCCCCCTTCACAATTTAATCTAGGGATGGGTGCATTTCCCCCACCACCACCACCTGCAGCACAGGTTATGCCAGTTGATTCAACCCCGGCACCTCTCGAACCTACACCTCCCCCTATCTCAACCGTTAATGCCCTAGCTGCGTTGCTACCTGATACCTCTGAATCCACTTCGGATGAAATTCCTCAGAACATCACAGCGGACATTCAAGAAAGTTTGGTTCAAGGTGATTTCGGGAGCGAGCCAGCAGCCACTGCTGGTGGCCCGCCATTGCCCGAGTTTGGGCTTCCCGAAGGTTGGACTCAGGAACAGTGGGAGTTCTATGGCCACGAATGGCTCAAAGAAAATAACCTCTGAGTCTGTCATGTAGAGTTTAGAATAAAATATTGTGAGCATCGTGGCAGTGTTGATTCAGTTCCATCTCGATGATGGTTCTGTGGAGCGTATGCAACTTACTTACTCCTTCTAAGGGCAACCATGAAGGGTAAGATGTGGGCGCCGAATGAATATGGCGAGCCCCTATTGGGTGATGATGGGAATCATCCTAATTCTAACACCAATCATCTGTTGGATATTCACATTGCACAAGCCAACGATGAGAACACCACTTGGAAAAGTTGGACAAATGATTCATGATCAGCGCTATTATCTCCATATAATGGGATATATTGTCATCATAGTTTGGAAGGGAATTACTGACAAGTTAAACGAACCCATCAAAGTAAACACTGGACACTGGACTGATATCGTGTATGGACTTGAAGGAGAAATTGTTCTGTGGATTCAGCAAACCTTTGAGAATGCAAGTTTAACTGACTTTCTCAATTTCCACTATCTATTCATCTATCTATTCCTAATCTATGTGACAACTGTCTATTATGCCTTCACTGGAGAGCGCGATTTGACTGATAAGGTGACGTTGAACTACCTTCTTATTTACGCCATTGCAGTACCTTACTATCTCTTCTTCAATGTAGAAGTTACATCGTCTTGGATCCCAGGAATGAAAGCACTTCTCTATCATGATGGAACCTACACTGCATTCTATGCTTCCCACGACCCATTGGACAACGCTGTACCCTCACTACATGTTGCAATTCCATTCGGAATATTGTTGCTGAATTGGTTACATGTAAAAGAGAAAGGCATACGCCTAAGGGATTGGGAACATTGGAGGTACCATGTTTTCATTTGTGCTAACACTATTCTCTTCATTTTCTCTATTCTATATTTGGGAATTCATTGGATTATTGACATACCTCTAGGTATGGCGGTAGGGGGTATTGGTGCCCTCTTTATTCATCAAAAACAACCCCGATTGCGAAATGGCTACGGGGCAACTTTACGCGGCTTTACTAGGAAGAAATGGAAAAACCACTTTTTGGTAGAAGGCTTCGTTGGTCTCCTCTTACTCTCCATCATTGTGGGCGCAGTATCTGTTCAAGAAGAAAGAATGGATGAGGTGCCTAGTTTCCGACTTGGCCCTGGAGAGTCTACATACGATATTGTTCAAGAAATCTCGTATAGAGATAGCGTTGATGTGACCATCACTAATTGGAATGAGGAAAACTCGATAGAAGTATTACTGATTGTAGCTCAAAACAGTGAAAGTGCAATGGTGAAGGGTGAAATTGATTGGCAGGAATTGTCCACTATGTCAGAAGTCACCACTATTGCACCAAGTGACACCATCACTTTAACGGTAAATCAACCAAAGGTTTGGACACTCGTAGTAATGCATCATCCTGGAGAGGAGAATAGTGGCATTACTGAAATTTCAGTATCCAATGATTATCATCATAAAGAATCACTTGTTTCTGCTTATCTACTGAGTATCCCCTCACTATGGATCACTGGAAATGTTGTATATCGTCTATTCAGGGTGAAAAAAAGTGGCTTGTCTTGGTACACCTCTCTACCTTCACACGCTTGGTCAAATGATGAATCTGAATGATTTTTCATATCAATACATGAGCAATTATTCCACCAAGTATTAGGACTACTGAACCACCTATTGCAAGCCAAATGCCTGTTCTTCTAGGTGAGAGGTTATAGCGCCCCCAACCAACTGTGATTAGAACCCAAGAAGCAATCAAGAAAGGCCAACAAATTATTTTTCCACCCAATACCAACAAAATAGAAACTGCAGTTGTCAACATACTAGCGATTGTAAATTCAAATCTACTAGACCATTCTTCATACCAATAGAATGAGCAAAGAGCGAGAAATATGGCAAAAATTACTCCGCTGAACAATAACACACCATTATCTATCCACCATTGAGATGACAAGCCTACAAGTGGAGCAACTGAATCAATCCAAAAAAACTTAGCTAGAAGTGCCGCTAACAAGGCTAGAGGTATTGGTTGCCATACCTGCCAAGTCACAAATAACGGCTTGGATTGAGTTGCAGTGATTACTTCAATAACTTCTGATAAATCATCTGAAGAAACATCTTCATTGTCAGAATCAGATTCACCCCCCGCCATGGATTAACCGCACCATAGGCAAACCATCACCATTACGGCGTGCAGAAACGTACAGAAATTCATCAGATAAATACACAGGCTCTAAAAGAGCCTGCTACTCGAGCAAGCATGACCTCTGGCAGACCTAAGAAAGTTATCGACTTTGTTTACAGAGAAGTGGAATTCATTTCTGAAACCCTTGAACGCAGGCTAGGAATTTGGTCGGTCGTCATTATATCTCTCTCTGCTATGCTAGGTTCTGGCCTGTTCGTACTTCCAGCACTTGCCATGCTCGATTTAGGGGGGCCTGGAATTTGGGCTGCATACTTTGTAGCTGCGATGGTCGTTCTACCAGGTCTGTTGTCTAAGGCTGAATTATCTACTGCGATGCCCATTTCGGGAGGCGACTACATCTACATTGAACGAACATATGGGCCGTTAATGGGGACCGTCTCCGGTCTTGGACTCTGGGCATCATTCCTACTCAAGGCCGCCTTTGCCCTAATTGGATTCTCAGCCTACCTTTGGGTAATAGAGCCTTACATCGGAATCACAATCAATATCGAAATCGCAGCCCTAGCACTATTGCTGTTAATCGTCATAGTCAACATACTTGGTGTAAAACTCATAAAGAAAATTCAAACACCCATTGTAGCACTATCCATAATTTTTCTAGTTGCTATTTCAATTTGGGCAGCACTTATGAACGAACCTGATTGGTCCAAACCAATCTCCGAAGGAGCATTCGGTGGCAGTATATTTTCTCTTGCCGAGACTGCTGCATTCGTTTTCGTCTCATACGCTGGAGTCACAAAAATTGCAGCTGTTGCAGGGGAAATTGAGAGGCCTGAGATCAATCTCCCTCGCGGAATGCTTTTTTCCCTGTTAATTAGCACGGTTTTGTATTGTGGTATCTTGTATGTCATGATGGCTACTTTAGATGCAGAATCTTTCATCTCAGATGGGCACGCTAGAGAAGACCCGATTTTTGTGTTCGCAAATGCAGTAGGAGGGTCAATCGTAGGAATCATAGCAGCCATACTTGCTATTCTGACCATGACATCGATGGCTCTAGCCGGAATCATGGCAGCATCAAGATACCTATTCGCAATGGCCAGAGATAACCTTCTACCAGAAGCACTGGAAGATGTCCATCCCAAATTCGAAACTCCGCATTGGTCAATCATTGGAACGGGAATTGCGATGGGTTTAGCTATTCTACTGCTACCAGTCCATGATGTTGCTAAGTTGGCATCTGGATTCCAAATTATGATTTTTGTGGTGATAAACTCGTGTGTTATCGTAATGCGTAGGGCCTCGAAAACATTTTCAAATTACAAGCCTAAGTACAAGACCCCATTGTATCCGTTAACACAAATTATTGGAATACTAGGTGGTATACTTCTAATCTATGTCATGGGGTGGAAGGCGGTACTTGGAGCGGCTAGTTGCTCAATTTTGGGGCTAATAACCTACTACTCTTACGGGAAATCAAGAGCACACCCTACCCTTACACCATGGCGAACAGTTAGGAAAGAGTTCACAGATTCTGACCAGCATGAACGCGAAAAGAGATGGTTAGTGTTCCACGCCTGTTGTGACCAAAAAAATCCAGGTCATTTGACTCTTTATGAATTCGCTCGCGCAATGAGAATTCTCTCACCTGAGTTAAAACACTTCCATGTCAGAAATTTATTCCACGAAATAGACCTCAACGGAAATGGAATAATAAATGTCGATGAAATCCTTGAATCATTTGATGAAGAAATAATTACTCAACAGGAGGAATGATTTTGGATGAAAAACAAAGAGATGCTGCTGCACTCATTCTTTCTGCCCCCGCTTCCTCAATTGCTCTATTAACCACCAATCTTTTTGCTGGCACTCTAGGTTCTATTGTCTTCGCATTGGGCAAACTGTGGCAGATGGGCCTTCCTGCATTATGGCGAACCAAGGTTGAAAAGAAAGAGATTTCTTGGTCACCAGTTAACCAAGGCGGCTGGGGTGTTGCAGCAGGCTTAGGAATCGGAATGAGTTTGGTGATGTTTGTATCATGGTGGCTATTAGGTGACCATTTGGACGCATCAGAAATCAAGGGTTATGTGGAACCATTTGGGTTGTTGAATCCTTGGATGTACTTCGCCCTATTTTGCTATTGGGTTCTGATTAACTCAGTCATGGAAGAGTACCTGTTTAGATGGTTTATCTTTGAGAAGTTTGAGACCTTCGTTGATGGGAAAATAGCAGTGATCTTATCTGGATTAGTCTTTACAGTCCACCATTTTATTGGCGTAGTAGTTATGTTCCCACTACCTCTGGCAATTCTAGCCTCTTTTGGTGTATTTTGTGGCGGAGCAATATGGTCATGGCTCTACCTTAGATATCGTAGTATTTGGCCATGTTATCTTTCACATGCAATTGTCGATGTGACAATGTTCGGGATTGGTGCCTACATTCTCTTTTCATGAGGCTTAGTCAATTTTCCAACGAAGCAAAGCAATCGCTCCTCCAAGGCCATCAAGTTGTTGACCCGCATCGTGTTCATTTGAGGCTTGAATCAAATTGGAACCAGTGCCATCAAGGCGGGCGGTGAAATCAATCCATGATTCATTGCCAATCTTCGCATCTACGTCCCTCAACATTTCTGAATTGATTACTAAAGTCTCGATTGCTCCTTGCTCAAATGCCTTGAGAATTGCTTCATACCCATAGGCAACTGCTCCATCTATTGCCATTCTCCTCAGAGCTTCCTCGATAATCATTGTCTGTTTAGAAATGGCAGTCTCTCCCAATAATTCTCCAGCCAACCCTTCTGCAAGGACTTCGTTGGCAGCAGGGCGGCCACCTATATTCGTTGCAACATTCATGATTTCTTGCTCGCAGCCATTCTTCTTGATTAATTTCTCAAATTGCTGACGTGCCAGACCAGGCCCACAAATAACTAGTGGAGTATCTCTTCCAAGCAATAATGCAGATTCCTTCGCCGCCTTCACGAAGAACCCTTCACGAGCATCCAATGAACTCTTCTCGCGCTTCCCGCCGCCTCTTAATGTGAAAGTTGCAAGGTCCCTCATCCCGTGGGATGCAATTTGGAAAATAACAACCTCATCGTTCTCAACTACAATGATTGCAACTTTGGCACGACCACCTTCTTGCACTGCTTCAGAAAGTAACTTTTCATCAGCGCCGCTCCAACCATTCTGTGCTACAAGGTCGACTTGGTCCCCCAATCCAACATTGTGGGTGTGAAATGAGCCCTTGTCAATAGGTGCATCAGAAATAACGCCATGCAATCTAAGGTTATCTGAAAACATCTGAAATTCAGAATTTTCAACAGCAATTTCAATCCACATAGGCTTTCGTTCTGCAGATTTTGCTCGACCTCCTCCTTCTTGAGTCCCTGTGGTCTGGTCTCTTCTTTGCGACATCATGCCAACATACTTCTTGCCCTTAACTAACTGTGACATTACCCACAAGTCATCCTCATGTTCTACGCGTAGCCTTATCAGGTCATCAGCTCTCTTCAAAATCTGCATAGCACATCTCCATGTATTGGTAGTCTATTCAACCTATTCAAACTCTCGCGCGAAGTAGCGAAACTTCTGCTGAGCAAGTGAAACTCATGAGCCACGTGCAGCACCTCGATAACTGTAGAAAGAGACCATAGTCTGAGTGTGACCTATACCTTCTATTTTTGATAGATTGTCTAATATTGAATCACCTAGAGAATCCATTTCTTTAGCTACAACTTCAATGACAAAATCCCATTGCCCGGTAATGATATGACAACCTGCAACAAAAGGTAGGTCACAAATCTCTTTGGCTATACTACGACGATCAGCCTTGGCCCGATTTCCAGCCCAATTAGCTAGAATAAATCCATGTAAGGGAAGGCCTAGTTTTTCGTGTGAAACTTCGATGGTGAATTTCTCAATTATACCATTATCTTGTAAACGCTTGATTCGGTCGTGAACGGTTACTCTAGGGATGCCCAATCTATCTGCAATACTCTTGGTGCTAGCTCGAGCGTCTTGCAACAGCAATTCTAGAATAGCCGTGTCTTTATCGTCCAATTGGTCAAAGAGCATGATTGCCGCTACGGCGGCCTATTATTATTAATTCCGTCATAATGACGGAGAATATGCCAATAATGCCACCATTATCCGACTAACTAGGCGATTGTCCGGCGTATTGTTGAAAGTCAATAGGCACATCAGAGCACATGGTAGAAGAAAACTCCGACACAGGTTTTGCCACAAAAACGATTCATTCTGGAACTAAACATATTGAGGGTGCGGTAAACACCCCAATCTTTCAAAGTTCAACCTACAAATTGACTGAAGAACGATATGCTGGATGGGCTGCTGGAGCTCAGCATACTCTGTTATATGCACGACTTTCAAGCGTCAACTCTGACGCTGCTACTGAGAAAATTTGTGCATTGGAAGGGGCGGAAGATGGCTTGCTATTTGCTAGTGGCATGGCTGCAATAAGCACCACTCTCCTCGGCCTCCTATCTAATGGAGATCACGTAGTTGCAGCACCTGATGTCTACGGGGGGACATATGGGATGATGACTGAAGAATTGCCACGATTCGGAATCAATGTCACTTTTGCAGACATGACAACACCTTCATCCTATGAAGCAGCAATTGAAGAAAATACCAAAATGCTCTACATTGAAACTCTCTCTAACCCTGTACTCAAAATTGCCGATATCCCCGCCTTTGCAGATATTGCTCAACGACACAATCTTTTGCTTGTGATAGACAACACATTCAGCACCCCTTGGGCAACTAGACCCATAGAGATGGGCTGCGATCTTGTCATTCATTCAACTACCAAATATCTAGGAGGTCATTCTGATGTCATAGGTGGTGCTGTTGTAGGTAATGCTAAACTGATATCTGAATTATTCATCAAGAAGGTTCACTTTGGAGGCTCACCTGACCCACACGCATGTTACCTTCTAGAAAGAGGTATGAGGACACTACATGCTAGAATGCCGCTCCACGCATCCAATGCACTTACGCTTGCCACTCGCCTAACTGAACACCCTATGATATCCTCAATCAACCACCCTATGCTTGAGGGTGATAGCCAATACGAACTTGCCAAGAAAATCATGCCAAATGGGACAGGGATGCTCGCTTTCAGCGTAGTGGGGGGAGATGCGGCAGCAACCAAATTTCTCAGTGCCCTAAAACTCATTTTCGAAGCGACAAGCCTTGGTGGAGTTGAAAGTCTAGTTGAATGCCCATTCAACACAAGCCATATGTTTGTTCCAGAAGAGGTGCGAGTAGGGGCCGGAATCAATCCAGGATTTGTAAGAATGAGTGTTGGTATAGAGGATGTCGAGGATCTCTGGAGAGATATACAAAAAGCACTCAATTCAATCTGAAGTTATTGCATTGGTCCAAACAATCTCTCAAGGGCTGAAACAATTGATTCGCTATCTTCTCCTTGGTCTCCATTATGTTGATACTGATTCCAAGTAATTGTCCCATTGGGCATTATAATTACAAACATTGGAGTCCCAGTGGCCTGCATTGAATACATGTATGATTGGTTACGCCCGTCCACATAAAGCCAATCATGAGCATCACCTGGTCGTGAAGAACAATCGTAATTATTACCTAAGCATCCAGAATGACTTGTCTTGTCTTGGAATGCTGCGATTTCATCTAAAGAGGCGTTGAAATTGTCATTTGATGAAAAATTTACTGCTATTGAAATAATCTCTAATTGATTACTATAATTATTAGAAAAACTGCTCATATCATCTGCGGCATTCCAGCAATGACTGCAATCAGTACTCAAGAATTCGATTAAAACCCATTTAGAATCTGAGCCATTTTCAACTCCATTTGGAGTACCATTCCAAGAGTTGTTGAAGTGGTCGTACAATTGCCACCCTTGCCACGCACCCCCTAAGACACGGGCATTGGCAACAAGTGGATGGACTTGATATCCTTCCAAATGCCCGTAATTTGGCTCTTCGGGCACTTGAGTTTGATTACTTCCATCTGTTGAATTGGTAGAATTAGAAGTGTTGTTTGAAACGTCCCCGCCACTAGAAGTTGTGTTATCATTAATCGTATCATCGCCATTTGTGGTGGTATTATTTTCATCTGGCAATTCTACCTTACAATCTTCTGGCTCTTCATCCGGCTGACCTTCTTGACAGCCGGGGAAATTGTTAGATGTAATCGGTTCTGATTGATCTGACAAACAACCTGCTGAAAGAGTAGCGGCAACAAGAAGCAACGCTAGTAACACCGCCCTCATAGAACACCCTTGCAACCTTTAGACTTCAAAGCGTCGTTTACTTGTTAGACAAAAATATACTTCAATCAACTGAAAGCGCCAGTAAAATTGCCATCTTCATCCATATCCATTTCCATCGCGGCGGGTTGTTTTGGAAGGCCCGGCATGGTCATGATGGAGCCACACACAGCAACGACAAATCCTGCGCCTGCATTGAGGCGAAGTTCTCGAATAGGGAGTGTGAAACCACTAGGCGCACCTAATTCATGGGCTACATGGCTGAATGAATACTGCGTTTTCGCCATGCAAACTGCAAGTTCACCATATTTCCATTTCTTGATTAATTTTAGATCCCTCTCTGCCTGTTTCTGTAAGTCAATTGAATCAGCACCATAAACCATGGTTGCAATTTTCAGCATCTTCTCAACAATTCCCATCTTATTCTCAAATAGTGGCTCGAAAGGACGCCCGTTAGCAAGGTGGTCTTGACATGCAGCAGACACAGCGTTGGCTAATTCCGCAGCACCAGCCCCACCTCGTTGATGACCATCAAAGACAACTGCATAGTCAGCTTCACATTCACGAGCGCAATGTAACAACTCCTGGACTTCGGCTTCGGTATCGGTAGAGAACCGATTTACAGAAACTATTACTGGAATCCCAAAACGCTTCATATTGCTAATGTGGCGAGCTAGATTTGTCATAGATCCAGCAGTTACCGCTGCAACATTCTCTTTGGTAATTTCATCAGGGGATGGACGTTGGCCACCTGAAGATGAAAAACCACCTCCATGTAATTTCATACTACGAACTGTTGCATTAATCACAATGCAATCTGGTGGTATACCGCTAGCTGCAGTCTTGATGTGAATGGCCTTTTCAGCACCCATATCTGAGCCAAAACCAGCCTCAGTGACCACATAATCAGATGTAGATAGAGCTAACCTATCAGCGATAATACTAGAATTCCCGTGAGCAATATTAGCAAATGGGCCGGCGTGGATGAAAGCAGGATCACCCTCAAGAGTTTGTACAAGATTAGGTAACAATGCATCACGAAGTAACAAGGACATCGGACCTGCCGCCCCTATATCCTCAACCTTTACTGGGTTTCCACTCCTGTTTTGACCTATTACTATCTGGCCAAGTCGCTGGCGCAAATCTTTGTAATCGCTAGCAAGCGCTAAGATTGCCATCACTTCACTGGCTGCTGTAATATCAAAACGCTCTTCTCGGGCAAAACCGTTCAAAGCACCTCCAAGCCCTATTGCAGAATATCTCAGTGAGCGATCATTCATGTCAATTACACGAGGCCAAATAACTCTTGATGGGTCAATATCCAATTTATTCCCTTGATGCAAGTGATTGTCAAGCAGGGCTGAACATAGATTGTGCGCAGCACTCACTGCGTGAATATCTCCTGTGAAATGTAGATTGATTTGTTCCATTGGAAGAACTTGAGAATAGCCACCACCTGCGGCTCCGCCTTTAATTCCAAAAACTGGACCCATTGAAGGTTCGCGAATAACACATACTGCATTCTTACCAAGTCTATTGAGTCCTTGGCTTAGGCCAATGGTGGTCACAGTCTTACCCTCACCGAATGGGGTGGGATTAACACTTGTCACTAGCACCAAAACTCCACGAGGATTTTCTCGTCTTGCTTTGAGCGCTTCCCAAGTCACTTTAGCAATCCCGTTTCCTTTCAAAGAGATGTCTTCCACCCCTAATCCCAACTTCCATGCGACTTCCTCGATAGGAAGCGGGGTGGCATTTCTAACGATTTCCAAATCGCTTGGCATGAGGCCTCGTCACACCATCCATTATTCAATGCTTCATACAACTAATGTCTCACAGATGCGATTTTAGCCGTACTATGTACGGCCCATAATTAAGAAAATCCTTGAAACTCAATAAAATACCAAAATAGCGTGAGTCTTTTCAGTTAGAGGGGATATGAAGTTGACATGGGGAGGATGCCTCGCGTTTGTGCGGCCGTTGCCGGCAACCCAATAGAACATTCATTGACTCCTGATTTGTTCCGAATTGTGGCAAAATATGTACAAAAGAAGGGACACACCATTTCATTTGATGAATGTAAAAAAATTTCACACGACACATTGGTGGATGCACTTGCGTGGGGTCATGCAACTAATGCAGCAATTATCAATAAAGACAAGGGGGCTGATCATGGTAATAGAGAAATATGGCTCTCCCTTACTACTCCTTTGAAACACCAATTGCCAGTATACTCTAGCCCTGAGTTGGTAATAGGAAATCCACTAATAGCATCTGTCAATCAAATGCGACACGATGGACATGTCTGGAGAGCGGCAGATACTGATGGTGTTGGTTTACTCCTTGTCGCAGAAGAATTTGATTTTGATTTCTCATTGGAAGAAAATTTGGATAAACCACTACTTTGCATGATAGGTGGAGGCTCTACTGCCCGTGCCTGCGCCTCAGCATGGGCTACCGCTGGTGGGAAAATATGGTGGAAAGGTGGCCGTAGAGCACTATCAAGTAGAGGGCCATGGCAAAATTCACTAGTTGATGAATCGGATGTTTGTGATCATGTCGGAAGACGACTCCATGTAGATTTTGACCAATTACCAGGAACTGAAAGAGAAATTATTGGTGAGAGAATGGAAACTGAAAACGATGCTCCCGTGTTTCTCTCAATTTCATACAGCCCTGGTGATTATGAAGAGGTAATAGAAAATGAATGGGGGATTCATCTTGATGGACGTTGGCTCTTAGCCGCCCAACATCTAAAAGCATGGGAATATCTATTCTTTCCCGATGCTACAGGTGATCTCCCCTCACTGAAAGAGACCATGGGACTTCTGAGAACATTAAGAAAGTAAAATCAGTGGCGACTATTTCAAAGGTAAAGAAGAGGGGCAGAAAATGATGGAGAGGGGGAGTGCTAGAGCTGTTGGACTTGCATCAGTTTTGCTTTTGACCTTGTTCTCTTCATTAATTATTAATGTCAGTGCTGAAGTCAGAGAAGAATCTTCAAACTTCATTAGTCCTGTAGGATATGAACGCTTTTCACCAGGTTGGATGGATGCTTCATACATAGATGCAAGGAATGAAGAGATAGATGTCCGCTTTTATTATCCATCAACCAATGGTGGACAAAATGTGCCACTAGATTGTTCTTGGGCACCCTATCCATGGATTGCCTTTCATGGGGATGGAGGCGAAGGTTTTGATGATTATTCCTGGATTGGAGAGGGATTATCCAAGGCAGGATACTTTGTAACAATAATTGGAGAAGAAAGGGCTGGAAATGAAATATACCGTACCATCTCAGACCACTCTGAACTAATCGGAACAATGGGTTACATCAATCTCACTGGTGATGCCAATAAGGGGCCAGCCGGAGCACAGGGTTGCATAGATATGGACCATTGGGGGGTTGCAGGACATGGCCTAGGAGCAGGCTTAGCTACTGTTGTCAGCAGTTACTGGGGCACAGTATTCACAACTGGACAATTCCAACCACCACGTGCACTGTTTGGTGTTGGTTTAGACACCGATGACATCGGTACTGAAGTCACTGCAATTGAGATTGCCCATCCCGCACATGCTCTATTCCTAACTGGTACAATGGATACCGTTGCACCAATTGATGAACATGCTGAGCCACTACTAGACCAATGGAATAGTGGTTGGCAACTACTCGAAGTAGTGGGGGCAAATCATGTACAGTATGAGGATGATCAATCGTTTCTCGATAATCTGTTTGATGGAGATGCTACAATGACTGAAGCAGAGCAACAGCAACACGCCATTAACAAAATCAAACCATATCTAGATTTGACATTGAAAGGTAATGATGAGAGTTGGTATGCTGCCAGTAGCCGAGAAAATAATCCTGACCAACCATCAGACCCTGATTCATATCTTTCAGAAAACCTCACAAACAACCAATTCTACAGAGTTACGCAAGATGAAAATATTGTGGGAGCGCCTACTGCTAGAGCAAATCCTACTCTCTTCTTTGACCCCCTATCCAACCGTACTATTCTTGCTGCGGGTTGGGGCGAAGGAGGTAGTGGGTTCAGTGATATGTGGACCCTAGATCTCTTTGGCACACGTGAATGGGAAGAGGAATCCGGTGGCCCCACTTCAATAGGAAGTAATGCATTTGCCAGTGATGGATGGGCCGCAGGCCTGTTGTCAGGTGGAAGTGATGCAGGTGATTCTACACTATGGAGGTGGAACGGGTGGTCTTCATCGTGGGTTGCATATCCTGAAAATACCCGGCCCGAAGGAGAAACGGGACAATCTCTGGTTTGGGATTCACTTTCTTCTCGATACATTTCATACGGTGGTTACAACTCAACAGGAGCATTTTCTAATGAAACATGGGCATTTGACCCTAGTGCAGCCGTGTGGCAGAATTTGCATAGTCTGAATTCCCCTCGCGGAATAGCAGGAGCTGCAATGTTCTTCTCGGAAGGTTGGAATCGTTCCATACTATTTGGGGGGATGGGCCCTGATGGCAATCTGTCAAATGAAACATGGATGTTCAATGGGGAAACAAATTCCTGGTCCAAACTTCAACTACCTGGCTCATTCCCTTCTGCAAGAATGGAGATGGCAACCTCTGTTGATATTGAAAATAAAATAGCCTATATCTATGGCGGTCTTGCAGTTGATAACTCTGGCTTTGGAGTTGAATATTCTAGAGAGTTGTGGAGTTTCAACCTAAATACATTAGTATGGAATGAAGTCTCAAATGAGGGAATCAAAGAGATGTCTGCCTCTGGCATGGCATATGATAACGCTAGCAACAACCTAGTAGTGTTTGGCGGCAACTCTTGGGAGGGGTTGTCCGATGAAACATGGCTATACAATTTAAGTGAAAATGAGTGGGAGTTACACTCTTCATCTTCAGCAATTACTTCTACTGATGTAATCCATATTTCTGCAACTGTAACAGAGAGAGATTTAGATTCACCCCCCAATGCACTTGAGGTACACTGCCAAGTTGTTGGAGAAACTGCATGGGTCACTGGGAATTGGGATAATGTCAATGATTCAGCCAGTTGCAACCTCTCTCCATTTTCACTTTCACCCGGCTTCCATACTGCCGTACTCAGAGTATTACATGAAGGGCAACGAGCAAGCATACAAACTACCTTTGAGAGAGCAAATGCACCGCCACAATTAGAAGACCCAATGCCTAGTTACATCATTGAAGAAGAGGGTGAAGTAATCATCAATGCTAGTGAGATTGCTAGTGATGTAGATGGGCATGAATTGAGATTCATAGGTAACGAGTTCACTTTTGCGCCACTACATGAAGGAGATGCTGAACCAGAGTTGGATTATATCTTACAAAATGATAGAAGGAGACTCAAATTGGTTGATTTAGCCGATTGGTCGGGTCGTAGTGGAGATACGTGGTACACCGTGTGCGGGGAAATAAGGGATGAATCTACTCCTGGAAACCCGCCAGCAAGGGTGCCATTTTGTTTTGAATTAATGCATCAATCAATAGATGACCCCTTTGTAATAATAGATCATCCAACTTTCACAATGACTGAAGATCAAAATGAAACTGTTTTCGACTTGGCTCCTTATGTGACTGATGAAGAATTAGATTCTGTTGCAATTCATTGGGACTCGCAACTCGATTACAATAGTGAAAATATCATAGTTTCCGGAGTTAGAGAAGGGCCAACATCAGCATCCCCCTACACCTCAAATGTTAGTGTTGAACCTTCAGAACACTGGCATGGCGAAGAAGAAATTTCATTTTGCATGCGCCATTATGGCGGGGGTGAACCATTCTCCAATGATGGCTGTGTTTGGATGAATGTGACATTCATAGTAACTTCTGTCGAAGATGAACCCATTTTCAATTACTCACAGATTACTCTTGATGAAGATAGTGTTAGTACTACTCCACTCAGCGAAATAGTTTGGGACCCTGATGGCGATGAAATAAATATTACAGTTGAATCTGGAGAAGTTTACATAACAGTAGACATATGGCATGAGATGCTTAGAATTACACCCGAGCCAAATTGGTTTGGAAGGTCAATAAATTGGGCTATTGTTGCTAAAGACGTAGAACATGAAGTTCGCCAGCCATTTAGAATCACAGTTCAAGAAATTGATGATGAAACATTGGTTGAATGGGACACACCTACAGATATGTTGGATAATATGACGGAACTAAGGTTCCAAGTAAGTGATCTAGATAGTGATGGTCCATGGTTAGTTGAATATTACTGGGATGATTCAGAATGGAAGGAAATATCACCGGCCTGTTCAAATTTGACTGATGACCAATACGAATGTCAGGCAGATCTACTAACGCATGACCTCTCTTATGGGGACCACAAATTGTACCTACGAATCAATGACGGCGAGTCTATCAGTGAAGTTGAATCATTTTGGCTTGAGAAAGTTGACCCAAATGGTGATGATACCTCTGGAACAGGTGCTCAAGGTGATTTATCCGGATTTGTGTTCATCATTGGTGGAATTCTGCTATTGCTAGGTGCTGGAGCACTCATGGTAGCATTGTCTAAACGAAACGAGTTTGTGTGATGGGATACCCGTTAATTGATTCACAAATCATAGAGGTATGTTTCCATGCTTTTTAGGAGGAGTCCACTCCCTCTTACTCCTCAAGAGACGTAGTGCCCTAACCAACCTAATACGGGTATCTATTGGCTCAATTACATCATCTAGCCAACCATTACGTGCGGCGACATAGGGGTCACCAAATTTGCGTTTATACTCAGAGACTAGTTCCTTATGAGTTTCAGCAGGATTGTCAGCCTCCTTCAATTGCTTCCTATGGATGATATTTACAGCACCTTCTGCACCCATCACAGCTAGTTCGCCCGTGGGCCAAGCAATATTGTAATCGGAACGGAGGTGTTTGCAAGACATTGCGAGATATGCACCTCCATACGCCTTACGAGTTACCACAGTCATCTTAGGGACAGTCGCTTCAGCATAGGCATAGAGTAACTTAGCCCCGTGGCGGATAATTCCACCCCATTCTTGTACCGTCCCTGGCAGAAAACCTGGCACATCTACTATGGTCAAAATAGGAATGTTGTAACAATCACAAGTCCTAATGAATCGTGCCGCCTTGATACTAGCATCAATGTCAAGACAACCAGCGAGTACTTTGGGTTGATTTGCAACAATCCCCACAGTAGAGCCCTCCAATCTAGAAAAACCAACAATGATGTTATCTGCATAAGTTTCAAACAATTCCATAAAATGACCATCGTCTACAACCTCACCAATGACTTTTCTAATATCATAAGGGTGGTTGGTATCATCAGGTATCAAATCTTCAAGAGAATCACAACTCCTTTCTGGATCATCGCTACTCTCGAAAACTGGAGGCTCTGCCATACAGTAATCAGGAAGGAAGGTGAGTAATTCTGAGACGATTTCAGTAGCATCATCCTCGTCAACGGCAATTAAACAAGCGATCCCCGAACGACTTGCATGTAAATCGGCCCCGCCAAGTTCTTGAGGAGTCAATTCACCACTTACTGTTTCTTCTGTTTCTAAAGGACTTGAAAGGAAAAGTTGACCATGATCCTGCCCAAGAATAACAAAGTCTGCCAATCCTGCCGCTAGAGCAGAAACTCCTACAACAGGCCCAAGAATCAAACTAAACATTGGTATTCTCCCACTACAAGCAACAAGCCTGTCGAGAAGTTCCCCTGTCCCTGCTAGTGAATGGACTCCATCTTGAGCTCTTTGGCCACCCCCATCCCAAATTCCGACAAGTGGGATTCTAGCACGTTCAGACATCTCAGCTATCTTGGCAATTTTGAGAGCGTGCATCTCGCCCATTGAACCCCCAAAGACTGAGAAATCTTGGGCGAAGCAAAATATTTGGCGCCCATCAACGGTGCCATGGCCACACACTACACCATCACCTTCGACTAAATGCATATGAAGATTAAACTCATCATTCCGATGTGTAACAAAACTGTCAACTTCAACAAATGAATCTTCATCAAGAAGGGCTTCTATTCTCTCTCTCGCTGTCCGGCGGCCACTTGCTCTGAGAGCATCGACTTTTGCTCGACCACCACCAGCAGCCGCCCTTTGACGACGAACTAGTAAATCCTCCGAGAGGTCACCACGATGTGAAGGCGGCACTGGCATCAACCCCTCCCGTGTGGTGGCGGTGAATCACAATAACGGTGGCAATAATAGGGAAAAAACCAATTGAAAAGTTAATTTTTCAATTGATAAATCAAATGTCTGAAGGATTCTCGCCTACTAAGTCATCACGCCACGCCGATGCTAGTTCATCTCCACTCAAATCACGACTCAATAAGTAATGAAGTTTGACAAGTGCCGTTTCAGGAGGGAAGTTAGTCCCATGACCTAAAACACCAATTTCCTGCTGCTCTCTTCCTTTGCTGTAAACATCTAGATGAACTGGTCCTGAAATACATTGAGTTGCCATCACCACTGCGCCACCGCCACCAATGTAATCAATCAAGGCAGCTCGTACCTCATCGTTCTCAGGAGCATTACCAGGATTATCGATAGGAAGGTGACCTAGACCTGTACCCCAAAACAGAATCGCTGAATAACCATGAGCAGAAGCATGTTTTATTTGATCAGCATAAAGATGTGAACCCGCCACTAACTGAAGGATTTTCACATCTGTGTCAAATAATGATGGAGTATTTTCAACTATACGCTCCTGAGAATTGGTATTGTAAGAATCATTCAAATCAAGGATTGCCTCACCTTTAGCAACTGAAATTGTTGCAATACTAGGCTGATTAATTGAAGTGAACGCATCTCTTCTTGAGGAGTGATTCTTTCGTGCCACGCAACCGGGCATCACAGCCATGATGCCATCATCCCCAGCAGCATGCATAACAACAACTGTTGAATCACCAGAGCCCGATGGCTTAGGTCCTGATGCCGCCCAATGTACAGCGGCGATCAAATTCTCTGGCCCATCTGTCGAGCCTCGATCAGAAGAACGCTGGGAGCCTGTAAATGCAATTCTTCCAGCAGGTACGCCGCCCCCGCCAGAAAATGCAAATGCTAGAGCAGCAGCAGAAATGTGCATTGTATCAGTCCCATGAGTGATGACCACACCCTCGGCCCCCTCATCAAATGAGGCGGCGGCAGCTTCTGCCATCTGATTCCAATGTAATGGACGGATATCATCAGACCACATATTTCCTAATTTACGAGTTTCTATACGAGCTACTGAGAGTAATTCTGGTACGGAGGCAATAATTTCTTCGGGCTCAAAACGGGCAGTCACGGCACCAGTGGCGTAATCAACTTTTGAAGCGATGGTACCCCCTGTATGGAGAATGTGAACTAGAGGGAGATTTTGATTTACTTCTACAGGAGATACTTCACCAACTCCAACAACTATACTACCCAACAATTCTATTTCTTCAATCGATGACAAATCATAGGTTGCATTGTAACCATTAACCATTTTCACAGTCAAATGGCCTTCTGAACTAGGTGCAAGAAGCACCCCCTCTACTTCAGTAGGGCCGTTCCATGTAGTCGACACTAAACGTACCCTTGAACCTATATCAGGTACCTCTCCGGCCTCCACCATGCATGCCGGGTGCCGTCTTAGTCCATCAAGACAACGCTTCAATTTAGATAATAATGTGAACTATGGAGCCCTTCAACAAATAGCCAAAAAGATGTAATTCAAAGACACAGGTGGTGCCGGGAGCGGGGCTTGAACCCGCGACCTTCGGATGTCTCAGGACACCTCAGGGGAGTGTAGCGCTCACCGTTCCGCCATTTCTGGCTACCCTATGAGTCCGACGCGCCACCAACTACGCCACCCCGGCAGTAAACCCACCGACTCGCAACGCCTCTTTGAACGATTCGGGCTAAGCGTTGCAATACACCCAACACTAACAGGGTCTGTCGAAGCGAACTAATGATAGGCGGGTTCTGCTCGGGTGGTTTGAAGCAGATGGTCGACCTGAACACAGCGATGCAAGCGGCGCGGGCAGAAACGCGGCGTAAACAACGTGGAAAAGATGACAGGAAAAGAAGGCCAGGGAGAGATTTAGGTGTCGAGAATTTCGACCCAATAGACCACGTTGAGAAGGAAAAAGCAGATGCCATCTCAATGTGGCTAGTCATCCTTTTCGGGGTCTTAATTTCAGCCATCATGCGATATGTATTGATGCCCGGAATGGATGGCCCAAAAGCAGTTCTTTGGTCACTACCTCTAACATTAATCGTAATTATCCCATCTCTACACAAAGTGTTAGTTCCTGAACCATTCAAATCACGATACACCTTTGGAAATTGGTTCCGTGCCTCAATGCTCTTTATTTTTACATGGCTAGCCCTATCATTCATCCTAGTCAATCCACCAATTGGGGATATTGGCGCACCAGATATTGCAGGAAAGATGACTGTAATTATTGTTGACAATGGTGATGTGTTAATCGATAATGAAAACCTCACTAGCAAGGGAGGGAATTTCATTTTGGATAGAAACGGAAGTAATGGAGAGGCTTGGATGGTCTTTGCAGTTAACGACAATGCAGATCCTGCACCTGCTAGCCTTCTAGTGACTAGCCATTATAACGCACCGGGTGAATCAGATGTAATCCATTTCAATCAAACGGTGGGAGACAACGAAGGCTGTACAAGTATTTGGGATGGTCTGCGTGAATCTCAACAAAATTCAATCATCACCCATGATTATGATGAGTGTGTAGCCATCAATCTAGGCACCTTAAGCCAGGGTGATTATCACGTCACAATCACACTAATAGAAGAAGGAAACCCGTGGACAAATACTAGAGTGATTGAATACGACTTAGCAGTTGCATGAACCATACATCAAAGCAGGTTTGGCATCACCCATTCATCATTCGACAGATATTAGAGCACATAGCATCAAGTTGGAGTGCTTCACCACCGCCCTCTACCAGCCTAAAATCAACCTGTGCAAGCATTTCAGTAAGTTCCAACTTCTGCATTTCCTCTAGAAATTCTGCATCAAACATTGCTCTATGTAACTGGTTAATGAAATCAGTTCCAGCTAAGCCGTACTTGTCTAGAATTTCCTGTAACCTCCGGCGAGCCGGATGGAAACCATCTCGTTTACAAGCAAGAAGAAAAGCATGTAACTGTTCTGGAGGAGCTGTTGCTGTCGTCTCATAAATCAGCGCCCGAGTTACGTGCTTATCTAGGGAAGCAGCAACTTGTAGAGCAGTGATGGCTTTTCGTAAGTCGCCAAGACTGACCTGGATGATTGCTTCTTTTGCATCATCATCGAGTTGAATGTCCTCGGCATTGGAAATTTCTGTAATCTGTAGAGATATCTGATCATTTGCTAACGGCCTAAACCTAAATACAGCGCAACGTGATTGAATTGGCTCAATGACCTTGCTTGAATAATTGCATGATAGGATGAATCTACAAGTCTCTGAATATTGCTCCATAATTCGCCTCAACGCCCCTTGAGCATCAGAGGTTAGTGCGTCCGCTTCATCAAGGAAAATTACCTTGAATGTCGCACCCCCTAGTGGACTTGTCTTGGCAAATTGCTTCACTTTGTTTCTAATGCTGTCCAATCCCCTCTCATCACTAGCATTCATTTCAAGAATATTGTCATTAAATGAATCTGCAAACACATCGCGCGTCAGTGCAATTGCGGCAGTTGTTTTCCCAGTACCCGGGGGGCCTGCAAATAGCAAATGTGGGAAGGTCCCTTGCTCAGCATAGGCTTGCAGCCTACCTATTACGGCAATTTGACCACGAATATCACTAACTGATTGTGGCCTATGTTTTTCAACCCACATCTTCGCCATAATACCTGCCTCGACTAGACCCTTCAAACGAATGCAAATAACCATTATGGCTTAATGCCACAAACAAGTAAAAAAAAAAACGGGAATATGCGTAGCATACTCCCGGGGCCGAAAGCGGTTAAGACTAGCATACCCTCCCCCGAAAGGATTGCCGGGGGGTATGGCAAATGAATAGAAAGACAATGACTGCAATATTATTGATTATGACGATGCTTGCGGTACCTTGGGCAGGAATGCTTGAAGGGCCTAAATTACAACAGGAGAGGGGACCAACATGGACCACTACGAATCCTGTAATCGCATCACAAGATACGATGCTGAACTCAAGTGCAGAAAATATCACCCATGGAAGTCATTACAACCTCAATTTATCTAAATTAAATGATGTTGAATCTTACACCCTTTTCTCCTTCCCCCTACTACAGAATTCTACCACCGGAGGGCTAGTCCCAGGTGGTACATCTATCCAAAGTGCTTCGATTACTCTTTACACGACTTCAGCACAAACCATGGGAGGAAACCATGTTTATGTAGCAATGCTGGATGATGTTTTCGATGAAGGAAACACCACTTGGGTCAACAGGACACACAACACCACTTGGCAGAAAGGAGGGGCGCAAGGAGATGCAGATCGAGGCAATTGGGAACCGAGAACCGCCATTTCTTCTACATCAACTTCTGTAACACTCAATGTTACTGCATTGGCACAACAAGCCATTAGTTCCACCTCACCTAATTTCCTTGACGTCATTATTTCTATGACCGGTAATGGGATGTTTACCCTAGCAAGTAGTGAGCACCCCACCTCTGCAAAACGCCCCTCATTTACTGCAACATACACCATTGGTTCCCCCACTAATGGTTCCATCGCCATTTCAGCTCCAGCTGATGGCGAAGTAATGATTGAGAATTCTCTTGCACTAAATGCCGACACCACACCTACGATGTCATGGAATAACCATGTTGGCACGGGTGTTGAAATCCAAGTTTCTCGTAGTTCAGACTTCCGTTCAGAAAATGATAGTGATGATTGGATTACCAATTCATGGGATGGAAGTGGTTTTACCTTAAGTGGAGGGAATGGCACTTACACTGTCCCTTCTAGTTCGAGTCTTGACGAAGGAATGGTTGGCCACTGGAGAACTCGCTCAACCAATTCAGAACAGTTATCTGATTGGGATTATGGTTATTTCTTGCTCCCTGAACATGATGTTACAAGTAATCCTAACGGGACTGCATCACTACAACTTTATCACGACACACTCAACATGAGCCGTGGTACTGTCGATGATGCATGGCTGCGTTCTGGCAGTTCAAATGTCAGTTCTGGAAATAACGAGAACATATGGGTTGGACACTCAAATACATCTTCATGGGGGGAAATGACTTCGATAATTAAAGTAGATATCCCTGATTCCGGGATGCATGACAATGCCACTATACTGAGCGCTTACTTGAACATGAGAAGAACTGGTAGACAGGGCACTCCATGGATTAGTGTTTGGCAAATGACGCAAGATAATTGGAGTGCAGAAGATGCCACATGGGATACTTATGATGGCGTCAATAGTTGGGGAGGTACGCACGGTGGAGGCAGAGACCAAATAGCCCCTAGTGCACTTGATGTACAGAGAGCAAACAAAAGTGGCCCTACTTTTAATTTCGATGTGACTTTTGCTGTTCAAGAATACCTCCGTAAAGCCAACTCACTCGGAGGATATCATTTCTCTGAGGGAATATCATTCTTATTGTCAAGTCAAGGTGAAATCGATGAATGGATTAAATTTGGAGGTAGTGGAGGCGGCGCATACACTTACCGTCCAACAATGAACATCACCTACCAATGGGGTGATGGA
>Ga0066837_10000269_pt1 | contig 23372 bp, 26 predicted proteins | sample ETNtaG_25_FD_66730 | JGI IMG/M metagenome (GOLD analysis project Ga0066837, IMG submission 66730) | Marine microbial and viral communities from oxygen minimum zone, Eastern Pacific Ocean - ETNP201302SV86 | ecosystem: Environmental > Aquatic > Marine > Oceanic | place: Pacific Ocean: Eastern... | reverse complement strand
TCGGCGCCTGATCCCGCTGGCGGTGATCCTGGGGGCGCTGGTGCTGGTGGTGGTCGATCTACTGTGCCGGGTGGTGCTGGCGCCCGAAGAACTGCCGCTGGGCGTGCTGCTGGCGCTGTTCGCCGCGCCGCCCTTTATTGTCATCCTGCGGAGGGTTCGCCGTGGCATCTGATCTCATTCTGTCGGTTGCCGATCTCCGCCTCGACAAGCAGGACAAAGCCTTGCTCGACGGGGTGAGCTTTTCGCTGAGCCCAGGCCGGTTTTATGGCTTGCTGGGGCCCAATGGTGCGGGCAAATCGAGCCTGTTGCGCATTCTCTACCGGGCCGAGCGGGCCTCGGGCGGCAGAGTGCTGCTGGAGGGGCAGGACATCAACACTATTGCGCGGCGTGACTATGCGACCCGGGTGGGCGCGCTCGTGCAGGAACAGGTGAATTTGGCCGGGTTGAGCCTCAAAGAGGTGGTGCGGCTGGGCTTGCTGCCCTTGAAGCTGACTCGGGGTGAAACCGAGAATCGGGTCACGGCGGCGCTGGGGGAGATCGGGCTGCTGCACCGCGCCGATGACGATGCCGAGCGCCTGTCAGGCGGCGAGCAGCAGCGGGTGTTCTTTGCGCAATTGCTCGCGCTTGACCCCATGCTCTACCTGCTCGATGAGCCGCATAATCACCTCGATCTGCATTTCCAGTATCGGCTGCTCGATCGGGTGCGGCAGCGTGGGCGCACGGTGCTGGCCTCCTTCCATGACATCAACCTGGCGTCGCGCTATTGCGACGAGGTGCTTCTGCTCGACCATGGCCGGCTGGTGGCGCAGGGGCCAGCAGATGTGGTGCTGACCCGGGAGCGGTTTGCCCAGATCTATCGGGTGGATGGCGCGCTGGACGGTGGTCAGCTGCGAATTGCAGGGGCAATCTGAGCGCTCGCTGAGCTTTAAGTTCGCAGGCTTGTCGAAAACGGGCTCTTCTCTGCGTCGTCAGGGTTGGGACGGCATGGCGCCGACCAGTCAAAGCAAGGGGACGGAAATGAGGATCGCAGGGTGGGTACTGAGTGTGTTGATCGGGCTGTTTCTGGCCATCGCCTCGGCAGTGCCCAAGTTCATGGGGATCGAGGCGGCGACCAGCGCCATGGAGGCGGTCGGCTGGCCGATGAAATATCTGGTGCTGATCGGGGTGATCGAGGTGGGCTGTGTCATCCTGTTCCTGGTGCCACGAACCGCGCTATTGGGCGCCGTCCTGACAACAGGTCTGCTGGGCGGTTCACTGGCGGCCAATCTGCGGGTCGACAATCCGCTGTTTAGCCACACGCTGTTCTCCATCTATCTCGGGGTCGCAGTCTGGGTAGCGCTGTGGCTGCGCGAAGAGAAGGTGCGTGCAGTGTTTCCACTGCTGCGGTGAAAAGGAAAGGCCGGGCGTGTGCCCGGCCTTTGCTTGTCAGCTGATCGCCCAGGTGGCGATGGGCGGGAAGAAGAGGATGGTTCCCAGCACCACCAATTGCAGGGCAATAAATGGCAGCAGCGCGGTATAGATGTGCTTTAGGGTGATCTCCTTTGGCGCGACGCTCTTGAGATAGAAGGCGGCGGGACCAAAGGGCGGGGTTAGGTATGACACCTGCATGTTAACCGCGAACAGGATGCCGAACCAGATTGGATCGTAGCCGAGCTGGATGACGATCGGCACGAAGATCGGCAGGGTCAGCAGGGCAATGCCGATCCAGTCGAGGAACATGCCCAGCACCAGCAGGATCAGCATCATTACCATGATGAGCACCACAGGCGGGGCGTCGAGCCCGAGAATGGCTCCGGAAACGAAGCGGTTGCCACCCATAAGGTTGTAGACGCCGACAAGCACGGCCGCGGCAATGCCGATCCAGATGATCATGCCGCAGGTTTCAAGAGTGTGGACCAGGCTGTCCTGCAGCATCTTGAAGGTCATCTCGCGCCGGATCAGCGAGACCAGCAGCACGGCGGAGACACCCAGCGCCGCGGCTTCGGTGATCGAGGCGATGCCACCATAGATCGAGCCGAGCACCACCAGCACGATAAACAGCGGTGCGGCGACAGATTTGAGGGCGCTGCCGATAGACTCCTGGGCCATCTCCTCCTTGGACATGGGCGGACCCATCTGCGGATTGCGAATGCAGATGAACAGCACATAGGCCACGTAGAATGCCAGCAGCAGCAGGGCCGGGGTGATGGCCGCAACGAACAGGTCGGCGATCGAGACGCTGGCGACCAGGCCGTAGATAATCAGCACGATCGAGGGCGGCATCATGGTGCCGAGCGAACCGCCGGCGCAGACGACGCCGATCGAGAGACTGCGATCATAGCCCAGGCGCAGCATTTGGGGCAGCGCCAGAATGCCGAGCAGCACGATCTCGCCGCCGATAACGCCGGACATCGCCGCCATGAGGATGGCCACGATCAAGGTCTGCACTGCCACGCCGCCCGGCAGGCGGCCGGCCAGCACCCGCATGCCATTGAACAGATCCTTGGCGATGCCGGAGCGGTCGAGGATCGCCGCCATGAGGATGAACATCGGGATGGCCACCAGGGAATATTCGGTGATGAACCCGAAGATGCGCGAGGTCACCAGCGGCAGGGAGTTGGTGCCGAACCAGCCAAAGGTGAAAAGCAGTGCGACCAGCCCGGTGACCCAGGCGAGCGGCTGGCCGGTCAGCAGCAGCAAGAAGATGCAGCCGACAAGAATGTATGAGCCGTATTCAATTCCAAGAGCGCTCAAGCCCATCGTTATTTCTCCCCGGCAGGCTTGGTCGGCGCGGACACGTCGCGGCGGATGGCTTCGATTAGATGCAGAAGGGTCTGTACGAACATCAGGACGACGCAGACCAGCACCAGCATCTTGAGCAGCGCGGGGGTGGGCGGATTCCACGAAGTGCCAGTGCCTTCAAGACGGAATTCTCCGGTCGGGGTGTGGGTGGCCTTCCAGGACATGATCCAGCCCGCATAGGCGAGGCCTGCGAAGAAGACCATGGCGATCAGTGAGTTGATGATATCGAGGATGCGCCGCCCCTTGGGGGATACGGCGTCGTAAATCATGCGGACGCGAATATGCTTGTCGCGGGCAAGGGCGATCGGCCCGCCCACAAGGAAGATCGCAGCGATCAGGAAAGTGGTTGTCTCATGCGCCCAGAAGGTGGGTCTATCAAAGACGTAGCGAGAAATAACCTCGAAGACGGTTACGCCAAAAGCGAGAAATATCGCCCAGGCCAGTGCTTTGCTAATACCGGCTACCGCGCGGTCAAGCGGGGAACGGATCTCGGAATCGCCGCCATCGGCGGCCGCCGGAATGTCGACCTCGTCGGCCATCTGTTCTCTCCTGTGGCGACAAATTAGCGCCCGGCGAAGTTCTCCCCCGGGCGCATTTCTCTTTGCAGATGACCAGCCTAGAGCAGGTTGCGGCCTTCGAGATATTCGATGACGGTGTCGTAGTAGCGCTGGGTCATGTCGCTCTTTTCAGCCCAGGACTGCCACTCGTCCTGAGCGATACGGCGGAACTTGGCGCGTTCGTCAGCCGACCAGTTGATGATCTCGATATCCGGGTTCTGCTTGGCTTCGGCCACTGCCTCGGCGTCCTGCTGGCGCACCGAATAGACATGCTGGAAGATGAACTGGTCGACAGAAGCGCGCAGGATGGCCTTGAGGTCATCGGGCAGCCCGTCCCAGGTTTCCTTGTTCATCGAGATGTCGATCAGCGGCAGCGAGTGGAAGCCGGGATAGAGCGGATAGTTGGCAATGTCGTTCATGCCCTGGCCCTGGTTGGCCGCGAACACGGTGTAGTCGGCCGCGTCGATCACGCCCTTGTCCAGCGCGGTGAACACTTCGGAGCCCGGCAGAGCCACAGGAGCAGCACCGGCCTTGGAGAAGATTTCGTAGACCATGCCTTCGGGCGCGCGCAGCTTCAGACCTTGAAGATCCTCGACGCCACGCAGGGGAATGGAGGCCACAAAGGCTTCCGGCTCAGTCGCGGCAGTGCCGATCAACTGTACGCCGTAGGGCTCGACCAGCTCGGCATAGAGATCGTTGCCGCCGCCCGACTTCATGAAACCGAGCAGTTCGAACGGGTCACTCCAGGCGCCCACCAGATTGCCCATCATGGCAAAGGCAGGGTCCTTGCCGGCAAAATAGCTCGGGTCGGTCAGGTGGCCCTGAAGAATGCCGGCGCCGACGGCTTCAAGCGTATCGGTGTGCGGGACAACAGCGCCAATCGGCAGCAGTTCAATCTCGATGCGGCCACCGGACAGCTCGGTGACGCTATCGGCCCATTTCTGCTTGTTGATGAAGCCTGGTTCACCGGCGGTTTCAGAGGTCTGGAACGTCCAGCTATATTCCTGGGCGACAGCGGCGCCGCAGAGCAGCAGGGCCGCGACTGCCGAGGCGGTGGTGCTGACGACAAACTTGGAAAAAGTCACGATGTTCTCCCTTTCGATGCTCGATTTGATTTACGTAACGCAGAAGTGCATCGAAAACTCTTGCGCCGTTCGCTCGCCAGTCTGCACGGATTAGCGAGCCGATCAACCGGTTAGGGCACGGGGAACTTCACGAAGCCCTTTGCCCCAAGCAAATGAGCGGCGCGGTGGCGCAGCGCGCCACACAGGGATCAGGGTCGCGCGATATAGCGGGATCACAGAAGGGCTAGGCGAGGCCAAGAAAACAGGCGCAGTCTCGCCTGGCTGCGTCTTTCTCGATCTCCAGCAATGCAGAAGACCTGATAGGTCTAGATCTTGCGGTTGTAGGTGCTGAGCGCCGGCGAGTTGTCGAAGTGGTGCTAGTACAGCCGGATCGAAGAGAGCTGCCGACGCAGATAGTGGTCGAGCACGGGCTGGCTTTCGGCGATGCGTTCGCAATAGGACTGGAAGAAACGGTCGCGGCACAGCGCGGCACTGGTCGGGGTGATCACCTGAACCGAGGAAATGCGGTTATCCCAGCCCCAGGTAGCAAGATCCTGAAATACGTCGCCGGTGTCTGCACAGAAGGAGCGGCCGGTGTAATGCGTGCCCTCGTAGAAGCACATCTCTCCTCCGGCCAGGTCTGGCCATTGATTGTCAGGGTCCAGAATGGGCCAATGCGGATCCTTGCCAAAATCAATGGCGGCCTTGCCGGTCCAGCCGCGGCCGCCGGGACCGGCGACATTGCACCAGAGCTTCTGGCAGCGCAGCACCCGGATCTCCTGTTCACCAGCGATCTCGCCGGTGACGTCATAGGCGGGGCCGGGGCCAGCCCGCAAAATCAGCGGAGCACGGCTCCAGGCATGGCTGCCATAGTCAGAGGCGGACATGGCAGAAAGACTGGGCAGGAGTGAGAAAACGAAGGCAAGTGCAAAGGCCAGTAGCGCGCGCATGGCAATATTCCCCTCTCAATTGCGGTCGAAAGTCAGCCTGTCCGGAAGATGCAATAAAGTAAAGCGCCGCCCGTTCAGGGCGGCGCTATTGGGTTCAAACTCGATTTACCGTACCCGGACGGAAGCGATGTAGTCATCATAGTCGCCCAAGGACGACGCGCCCGTGGTGTAGCTGCGGCAGGAGCGGAAGTTGGTGTCGGAACAGACCTGGACTTCGAGGCCGCCGGGATTGTCAAAGGACGAGATGCGGTCCGTCCAGCTACCCAGATTGCGGATCGCCTCGCCCTCTTCCATGCAGAAGCTGTCACCGCGCATGCGGGTGCGATCATAGAAGCACACTTCGTCATAGACGGGTTGCACGACCGGCGGGCGGGGCGGACGGGGCTGGGGATTGTTGCCATTGCCGACACCGATGCTGATCTGCGGGCCATCAGGGCCACCGATGGTGAAGCCGAAGGAAAGGCCGGGATTGGACGGATTGACCGGGCGGCCGCCGGCACTGAGATAGCTGGCCGACACCCAGCCATCAGGGCCGGGTTTGACAACATAACACCAGGACGACTGGCAGCGCTGCACATCGACCTGCTCGCCGCGGCGCAGCGTATCGACAACGGCATAACCTGTGCCGGGGCCGGACCGGACATTGACATTGCTGGTGGCTGTGCCGGGCGCTGCCTGGGCGGCGGGCAGGAAGACGACGACCGCGGCGGCGGCGACGGCAATACCTGTGGCCATGTTCAGAAGATTTCTGCGGGTCTGACGATGCATGACTTGCTCCCTATGGCTCGGTCTCTCCGGCCCCGGACCCCCGGGACGACGCTTTTCGGCGACCGCGCCAAATTGTTTGTGACTCCAGAAACGAAGTCCTGGCGCAAAGAGTTCCGGAGAGGACAGCTGGTCGTCGTTCAGTATCGACTTCCCAAGCGCCACCGGTGCGCCGAGATGCACTTAAGCAAAGCCTGGCTGAACGCAGTCTGAACGGGCTTGGTGCAAATCAATCTGCGCTGATCGGCCGCTTCTGCCCGCTTTCGTCGAGCGAGACATAGACGAAGCGCGCGTCAGTCACCTTGGTGCGGTCATCAAGCCGGTTGCGACGCACCCAAGCCTCAAGACCAACGGTAATGGAGGTGTTGCCGACGCGCTCGATGCTGGCATAAACGCAGAGCACATCCCCCACCTTGACCGGGGCAATGAAGGTCATCGCCTCCACCGCAACAGTGACGACGCGACCCTTGACCCGCTCGACAGCGGCGATAGCGCCGGCGATGTCCATCTGGCTCATTACCCAGCCGCCGAAAATGTCGCCGGCAGGGTTGGTGTCGGCTGGCATGGCCAAGGTGCGGATGGTCAGGGCGCCGGTGGGCTCTGTCGCGTCGTTCTGCATGGTTCAGGGTCCTTTCACTGGCCAGCGGCCGAACGCTTCTTCCCAATGTTCGCGGCACAGCGAGACGTAGTCGGCCTTTTCCGGGGCCACTGTATTGCCGTCGGTCTGCACCCGTCCATTGGCATCGCGGCGTACGACCATGGTCGCCTTGGCGCCGCACCAGCAGATGGTGCGAATTTCGCGCAGAGTATCGGCTATGGCCAGCAGTTCGACCGCGCCGGGGAAGGGGCGGCCGAGAAAGTCGGTGCGCAGCCCATAGCACATCACCGGGATATCAAGCCGGTCAGCCACGCGTGCCAATTGCCAGACATGCTCGCGGGTGAGGCACTGGACTTCGTCGAGAAAGACGCAGTCGATCTTGGATTCAAGCGCATAGTCGTGGATGCGCACATACAGGTCGACATCGTCGTCATAGAGTTCGGCGGGCTCGGAGATGCCGAGGCGGGAGCTGATAATGCCGGGCTGGCCGCCGGCATAAGCGGCGCAAGTGAACAGCAAGACCCGCATGCCGCGCTCGCGGTAATTATAGGCTGCCTGCAGCAACAAGGTGGACTTGCCGGCATTCATCGCCGCATAGGAAAAATAGAGCTTGGCCATGGTCGTGCCTGAAACGGGGCCTTTGTTGTGGCGCAGGGACGGGGCCGGTGCGAGGCGAAATGCGGCGTGGTCCACAAAAAAAGGCCGCCCTGAGGCGGCCAGGACCGATCTTGTCGGTCGGGAAGGCCGGGGGTTGGCGGTCCGGGCCCTCCGATGCCGGCGCGGCGTTGGTACGCGGGGCCGGCAATCCTGGCCATTGGGGGGAGCCGGGATAAGGCGGACCCTATGGGGTCAAGATGACAAGGCCGTGACGAGGTGACCGCGTCGATTGTTCCATTGTCGTTGCCAGTACTATTCAGCTTCGGTTCAGGTGACAGAGGCCAGATTTGAAAGCATTGATGTGTTAGAGGATTACCATGCCGAGATTTTCGCGTCTGCTTGCAGCCCTTGTCTTGTCCTGTGCAGCGGCGATACCAGCGGTTGCTTCACCCGCTGGCGTATGGGAACTGGAGACACGCGACACGCGGTTTGGACTGGACCTGTGTGGCGACGGCACGCAGCTTTGTGGCGAATTGGTCTGGTTGTCCGACGCCGACTACAACGAGCAGTACAAGCCCTATCTCAATAAGCCCATGGCACAGGCGTTGCGGCCTTCCGGCCCGGGAAAATGGAAGGGCACGCTGCATCTGTTCGGGCATAAGCTGAGCGGCACAATCACCCAGCATAGCGAGAACCACATGACCCTTTCCGGCTGCGCATTTCTAGTGGTCTGCAAAACCTATCAGATGTATCGGCACACGCCATGATGCGGGCTGTTCTGGCGAGTTTGTTCGCGCTGATGGCGGTGGCGCCGACCCTGGCCTCGCCGGTCGGGGTGTGGGAGATCGAGATGCGGGATTCGCGCTATGACGTGACCCTGTGCGGTGACGGCACCCAGCTTTGTGCCGAACTGATCTGGCTAGGCAATGGCGCGGACAGTGCGGAAAATCTTCCCTATCTCAACACCATGCTGATCGACCATGCCGTGCAGACCCGCCCGGGTGAATGGAAGGGCGAGTTGCACATTTATGGGCAGAGTGCGGCCGGGACAATCACCCAGGTGAGCGAAGACCAGATCACGCTCAGAGGGTGCGTAGCCCTTGTGATCTGCAAGAGCTACCAGATGTATCGCTATGGCGAATAGGGAGCTTTAGTTCACCGTTCGGGGGACATGCACCTTGCGGCGAGCCCATAGCGGCGGGATCGCTTCGACCAGCAGGATGGCCGCAAAGATCAACGCCGCGCCGGCATAGCCGATCGGGGGCAGGCGCTCGCCCAGCACCACGGCCGCACCCAATGCTGCGAACAAGCTCTCGGCCGAGAGGATAATGGCGGCATTGGCCGAGGGAACGTGCTGCTGACCGATGGCCTGCAAGGTGAAGCCGACCGCCGTGGAGAGTACGGCCGCATAGGCGATCTCGACCCAACCGGCCGAAATACCAGCCAAGGTCGGGGCTTCGGTGGGCAGGGCGATGGCGCTGGCCGCGATGCCGGCGAAGAGGAAGCTCACCGACGACACGAAGATGGGCAGGCCGGTCATCTTGGCGACATGGCCGAGCAGCAGCACATGCAGTCCCCAGAAGATGGCGCTGGCGATGATGATCCAGTCGCCGGTGTTGAAGCTATCGAGGCCACCGCCGTTCAGGAAGTAGATGCCGACAAGGGCGAGTGGGACGCCGACGAATACAATGGGATGTGGTCGGGTGCGAAACAGGATGAACCCGAGCAATGGCACGAAGAAGACATACAGGCCGGTGAGAAAGCCGCCATTGGTGGCGGTGGTGGTGAGCAGGCCAGCCTGCTGCATCCAGGAGCCGAGAAAGAACACCGTGCTCATCGCCATGATGAAGAACCAGTGGGTGCTGGTGAGCTTGACGGCCTTGCGCCGCAGCTCATGCAGGGCCAGGGGCAGGATCAGTAGCCCGCCGATAAGAAAGCGGACACCGGCAAAGGTCAGCGGCCCCATGGAGTCCATTGCTGTTTTCTGGGCGATGAAGGCAAAGCCCCAGAACATGGTGCAGAGCAGAAGCAGGAGGGAGGCGAGGGGACGGGACATTGTTGTGTGTATCTCGTGGATGGATTCCCCCTCACCCGTCTCGCCCTCCGGGCGATCCACCCTCTCCCCGAGGGGGAGAGGAACAAGGGGCACAGTGCTTATTCTTCTCCTCGGCGGGGAGAAGGTGGCGCGTAGCGCCGGATGAGGTTGCCTATTGTAGCTCGGTGTCGAGCGCCGTGATGAGCTGCTGGATTTCCTCAGGCGTGGTGTAGTGCACGAAGGAGAGGCGGAGGACGCCGTGATTGTGCGGGTCGATGCCGAGGGCTTCGAGGAGGCGCACGGCGTAGAAATTGCCGCCCGAGGCCATGACGCCGTGGCGGGCGAGGCGGCGGGCGATGTCGATACCCGGCTCATTGGCTAGGACGGAAATCGTGGGGGCGCGGGTCGCGGGGTCGGCAGGGCCGATCAGGCGGAGGTCGTTGCGGCTGCGCAGATAGTCCAGCAGGGGCGCGGCCAGCGTCACCTCTTGAGCGCGCATGGCGGCATGGGCGCGGCGGAATGGATCGGCGCCCTCGATCGATGCGGGCGCCAGCGCTGCGACCTGTTCGAGATAGTCCACAATGCCGGCGGTGGCGGCGATCTGGGCGTGGTCGGGGCCGGCCGGGGTCAGGCGGTAGCGCAGCTTGGCATCGTTGAAGAAATGCCCCTGATTGGGCAGCGCGCGGGCGAGATCGGGCCGGATGGCCATGACGCCCTGATGCGGACCATAGGTCTTGTAGGCGGAAAAGAAATAGATGTCGGCGCCAAGCGCGGCTAGATCGGGCAGGCCATGGGGCGCATAGCTTACGCCGTCAATAGCGAGGACGGCGCCGACGGCATGGGCGCGGGCGGCGATCTCGGCGACCGGGTTGATGTCACCAACGATGTTGGAACAATGCGGCGCGGCGACCAGCTTGACCTTCTCGTCGAGCAGGGCGTCGAGGCTATCGAGCGAAAGGCGGGCGGTTTCGGGATCGACCTGCCATTCACGCACTTCCATGCCGCGCTCGGCCAGGCGGCGCCAATTGCCGGTATTGGCCTCGTGGTCCTGATTGGTCACGATGATGGCGTCGCCGGGCTTGAGCCAGTCGGCAAAGGCCTTGCCCAGTGCATAGGTATTGGCGGAGCTTGAGGGGCCGATATGGATCCAGTCGGTGGCAACGTTGAGCGCCTGGGCCAGTCGTTCATAGGCGCGGTCCATGGCCTGTCCGGCGGCCTCGGAGGCGGCATAAACGCCATAAGGCTGCACCTTGGTGGCGCGATAATAGTGGTCGAGGATGTCGAGCGTCGCTTGTGCCGTATAGGAGCCCCCCGCGTTTTCGAAGAAAGCCTGGCCATTCAGGCTCGGTTCGGCAAAGGCCGGGAACAGGGCGCGAATACGCGACGGATCGAGGGGAAGACTGGTCATGATTGCCCGCAACAGATTACGGTCTCACTGGTAATCGAGCCGAGGACAAAAGCAAACCCCGGCTGTTGAGAGCCGGGGTTCGGCGGCGCCTGCCATGGCTTGGGGCCTGCAGGAACCGCTGGTCGACCTGCCGACGAAGGAGTGCGACAGGCCGGGTCTGGAGGTCCGGCGCCGGGTCGGCCTTAGCGGTTGCCCGGACCCATGGGGCGCTGGCCACCATGATGACCATCGCGATGGCCGCCCCTGTCGCCCTGCTTGCTCATATGGTCATGGCGGTTGCCGCGTTCGGGGACGAGGTCTGCCTTCTGCTCGTCGGTCAGGCTGTCAAAGAAAGCTGTAAAGGCGGGCTGAACGGCCTCGAGTGCGTCGAGGCGGGCCGATTCAAGGGCGATGCGGTTGTCAAAGCGCTCCGAGATGTCCGGGCGTTCGGCGGATTCACCTTCGGGCTGCGGAGTCGGGCGCAAACCGTCGGTCGCGGCCTCGAACGCGGCGGCAGCGGCCAGGGCATCGGTTTTGAGCGCTTCGAGCAAAACGGTCTGCTCATCGGTCATTTCGATGGCATGGCTGAGGCGGACGATGGCAATTTCGATGGCTTCGGCGCCGCGCTCGATATTGAACAGACCCATTCCGCCGCCATGGCGCATGCCGGGGCCGTTGCGGAAGCCGCGTTCAGCGCCGGCGGGGTCAGCGGGCTGAGCCTGAGCAGTCGCCGGAGCAGCAGCGTCCTGCGCAAGAGCGGGCGCAATGACACCCAGGCCGATGGTGGCGGTCATCAGGGCCACGATGGCAGTGGTGGAAATCGTCTTCATGGTCGTTCATCCTTTGCATGGGATAATCGCCGGTAACCGGCACAGATGAGACCATAGGATGAGCCAACTCTTCGCGACCTTGCGGCTGGATGAAGAGATGGAGAGATTGGTAAGGTGGAGGGCCTGGCTTGATCGATTATCTCGTCAATCCGTTTCCGGATACTGAGGCGCTAGACGACTTCTGGCGACGCGCCTGGGGCGTGCCCCCGCCGCAGAACTATGCGGCAGTGCTCGGGCGAACCCTTGCGCATGTGGCGGCGATGGACGGCGACCGGCTTGTCGGCTTCATCAATGTGGCCTGGGACGGGGGGCTACACGCTTTCATTCTCGATACGGCGGTCGAGGTGGCGTCTCGACGGCGGGGGATTGCCAGCGAGCTGGTGCGGCGGGCAGCCGCTTTGGCGCGAGAGAGACAAGTGCAATGGCTGCATGTCGATTTCGAACCGCATCTCGAAGGATTTTACCGTGCATGCGGCTTCAGGCCAACGGCGGCCGGACTCATGGCTTTGAGGTGAGCCCGACGGCCTTGCGCACAAAGGTCCCTATCTCGCTGAACGCCTGACGGGCTTGAGGCAGATCGAGATCGAATTGATATTCGTGCGGCAGGGGTGGCGCCTGATCCGGCGAGAAAAAGAGGCTTGTCACCGGCACACCAAGATCGGCGAGCCTGGTGGCAAACCTGCGGGCCTGCGGCTCCAACGGATCGGCATTTCCACTGGTGAGATAGGTAGGGGGGAAATTCGCGCCGATGTGTTCCTGAACGGAGGCCATCGCGAACCTTTCGTCTCCCATGAAGTCCTTCATGCCGCTATATGCCCACAAGACCGTGTTGATAAACCAGGCCCATTCTCCCTCGAAATCGATCGATTGGAGGTCAAATGCCCCGGACACCAGAACGACACCTTTGAGTTGGGTGGCCGATATGGCGGGCCTGATCCCGAGCCGTTCTGCATAGTCTGGGTCAGTGGTGAGGAGCGCGACCTGCGCGGCTATCTGCGCGCCGGCGGAGTCTCCCGCCAGAACGATGCGATTTCCGTCCAGACCAAGCTTTTCATCCTGCGCGGAGAGGTATCCCAGCGCCTGGTTAACCTGCTCTACGGGACGAGGATAATGCGAGCCGAAACCGGTGGAATATTCAACCCCGACAGTAGCGAAACCTTCGGTGGTCAAAATCTGGAGGTAACGAGAGACGCCATCCTTGGTGCCGGCGATCCAGGCGCCACCATGCACCCAGACGACAACCGGCATGGCTTGCGCCGCGGCAGATGCGCGGTTCAGGTCCATTTGATCGTCGGGCCCCGGGCCATACGCGATATCGGTCTGGGTGATCACGTCGGGCGGAAGATATTTTTCCAGTTTGGCGTCGACTTCTGTTTCGCCACGACTAAACATCCACTGGATAAGGAGGACACCTGGCCAGGGGCTCAGCCTGGCTGCAAACAATACGGTTGCGCCCAGCAGCAGCACGGCGCCAGCAGTCACAAGGAGAGCCCGTCTCATCATGCCAGCGCCGATCAACCGGTCCTTTTCAGCTCGCGATGTATTCGCGTAGGGCCTCGGCCTCGTGCTCGACTTCGGCGATCTTGAGCTTGACCACGTCGCCGATGGAGATAATCCCGACCAGCTTGCCGTTTTCGGCAATTGGCATGTGACGGATGCGCCGCCTGGTCATGGATTCCATGACATCGTCGATGGTGGTGGTGCGCTCGGCGGTGACCACGCCGGTGGTCATGCAATCGGCGATAGAGAGAGACAGGGCCCCAGTGGGGTTCTTGCCCAATTGGCGCACGATGTCGCGCTCGGAGAGAATGCCCACAATCTGCTGATTGTCGTCCGTGATGACGACAGCACCAATATTGTGACTGTTGAGCAGGGCGACGGCGTCGGCCAGTGTGCCCATTGCAGGCAGCGTGTAGACCACAACGCCCTTGGTCTGCAGGATGGTGTCGACATGCATGGGGTCAGTCCTCCTGTAAGGGACCTTGAGTTTGAACCTGCCCCGGGCGCTCGGCAATAGTCCCAAAGTCAAAAAAAATGGCCGGCGCGAGGCCGGCCAATTGGTCGTCAGGGGGAAACAATGTGGCAAAGGCTCATGACGCCGTGTCCGGGGTCGCCCAATCTGGACGACGCGCTGGACGGACGGGGTTTTGAGCCGGCAGGGGGACACGCCAAATAAACCGCGCCACCTCGAAAAGCAGGACCAGGACCAACAGCGTCAAAGGCACCATGAAGATCGCAATCTGCGTATCGGGCTGGGCGGCAAAATCGGCAGCCTGGGCGGGCGTGACGCCAATCGCCAGGGCGGTTGTGCTCAGGGCAGCGCCGATAGCGCCAAAAACAGCCACGAGCCTGAAACTTTTACGCCTGGGGGACGTAGATTTGTGCATGGGATCGACGTCTCTTCCTCGCTTCCGATGCTGATAAAAGAGCATCGAAAAGCGGTTCGACTGTGAACCAAAGGGGGGCAACTCGGGACCATTTGAGGGCAGAACTGTGGCAGGCCTGGCCTGTCCGAACACGGGAGATCGACGATGCGTATTCTCTGGGTTCTTGTCCTGAGCATCCTGCTTATGGTGCCGGCATCCGCACAGGCGGCGATGGAAGAGCCATGGCGCGCCAGCGTAACCGGCCAGATCGAGGCGCTTCGCAGCGCTGACGGTGAAACGGCGCTGTCCTTTGCGGGGGCAGCGTTCCGGGCCAATTATCGAAGCAATCCTCAGCGGTTTGTCGATGATGTGGCACGTTCCGGCTATGGGCCGATCGGTCAATCGCGCTCGCATAGCTTCGGGGCGTCTCGTGAACTCGCCCCCGGTGTGGTGCTGCAGGAGGTCGAGTTTATCGACGCCGATGGCCGCGTGTGGGAGGCGATTTATCAGCTCGCCGATGAGCGTGACGAGGGCTGGCGGGTACAGGGCGTAATGCTGCGCAGCACACCCGGACTTGGTATCTAGCGAAGTTTGAACGCGGGGCTTTTCGCGCCCCGGGGCTTGCACTAAACCCATTGCCGTCCAGCAAAGGAGGCGATGATGGGTTTTCTGTCCGAGGCATTGGGGCGTGTGGCGCCGTCGGCGACAGTGGCGATAAGCCAGAAAGCCCGCGTCATGGCCGCCGAGGGCAAGGATATTATCGCGCTCTCGGCCGGTGAGCCGGATTTCAATACGCCTGAGCATGTGCGCGACGCGGCCAAGCGCGCCATGGACGAGGGCAAGACGCGCTATACCAATGTGGACGGGATTGCTGAGCTCAAGGAAGCGGTGGCAGCCAAGTTCCGGCGCGACAACGGGCTCGACGTGTCGGCGGCGGACTGCTTTGTCAGCTCGGGCGGCAAGCAGATCATCTTCAACGCGCTGATGGCGACGCTCAACCCGGGTGACGAGGTGGTCGTGCCGGTGCCCTATTGGGTGAGCTACCCTGAAATCGTGCGGCTATGCGGGGCCGAGCCGGTGTTTGCGGTGGCCGATGCCTCAACCGGATTCAAGCTCAAGCCCGAAGTGCTGGAAGCGGCGATTTCACCAAAAACCAAGTGGCTGATTCTTAATACACCGTCCAACCCGACCGGGGCGGCCTATTCGGCTGAGGAACTCAAAGGGCTGGCCGAAGTGCTGATGCGGCATCCGCATGTCCACATCCTGACCGACGATATCTATGAAGTGCTGGTCTATGACGGCAGGCAATTCGCCACGATCGCGCAGGTGGAGCCAGCGCTGCGAGCCAGGACCCTGACGATGAACGGGGTTTCCAAGTCGCACGCCATGACCGGCTGGCGCATTGGCTATTGTGCCGGCCCCAAGCCACTATTGGCCGCGATGGCCAAGCTGCAGAGCCAGTCGACCACCAATGCCAGCTCCATTTCGCAATGGGCGGCAGTGGAAGCGCTCAATGGGCCGCAGGGATTCCTGGCCGAATGGCGCGATGTGTTCCAGGCGCGGCGCGATCTTGTGGTGGCGGGGCTCAATGCCAATACCGGGCTCGACTGCCTGACACCGGAGGGGGCGTTCTATGTGTTTCCGTCGTGCCAGCGGCTGCTGGGCAAGACCAGCGCGGGCGGGACGAAGCTTGTGACCGACGAGGATTTCGTGCTGGCGCTGCTCGAGGAGACCGGCGTGGCGCTGGTACATGGCACGGCCTTCGGTCTGCCGGGGCATTTCCGGCTGAGCTATGCGGCGAGCAATGCGGAGCTGGAAGAAGCGATCAAGCGCATTCAGGGATTCTGTGCGGGGATTGCCTGATCCATAGATCCGCCGCTGCCTGAAAACAAAAATGGCCCCGCCCGAGGGGATGGGCGGGGCCGTTCGGTCTTTGGCCGGAGCCGCTGACCTTGGAGGAGGCGGGGTCACCACGAACCGCCGCCGTCGAGGGCACTATCTTATGCCGGGCATTGTCGCACAAACGCACAATAGGAAAGGCTGCCATGCAAATTCATGTGGAGATGGCATGACGGCTGACTAGCCAGACAGGCAAAAAAAGAGGCTCCAACCGAAGTTGGAGCCTGATGATAGGGCCGAAGCCAAATCGCAAGTGATGGCCCGGATGCAAGGGAGGAGGATTTGCACCAGACCGGTGGATCGTCGCCGCGGGAGGAGGATGCGGTTTCGATCCGGTGTCGCAAGAAGCGGGTCCGAGGGAGGAGGATACGGAGCGGCTTCACCAGCGACAAACTCAATATAGGTTTTGACCTTTTGGTCAGCAATGCATGTGTCGGCATGACAGCCATGCATTAGGCACAGCGACAATCTGTCCAACAAATAGGCAAACTGACAGGTTGGCGACAGGTTCCGCGTTGCGGTGAAAAAAAAGGGCCCCATCCGAAGATGGAGCCCGATGATCGGCACAACCGATCCAAAAGTGGGGCAGAGAGCAAGGGAGGAGGAGAATGCCGCTCTGCCATGGACCTTGGATCAAGGGAGGAGGAGATGATCCTTAGTCCGGTATCGCGATGCGGGGTCCGAAGGGAGGAGGAGATCGAAGCGCGCCTCAGCGATGGGTGCTATATGAACTCTACCGATCTGATAGACAATCCCGAAACCGACATGTCAGCCATGCGTTTTTGCGAGGGACCGTTATGTGCCGGAACAAAAAAGAAAGGCCCCGCTCGAGGGGAGAGCAGGGCCCTAAGGGGGACAGGTCAGGAACCTGTCAGGAGGGAACGCAGCGGGCGCAAGGGAGGGAGGAGAAACACCCGCTGTGATGGGTGGGCATATAGGGGGCGCGGCCCGGCGCGCCAATCCGCCAAAGGTTATGCCAGCCATGCAAACTTTGCATGGCGATGGAAAAAACCCAATAAAATCAGAGGCTGAATGCCCGGGTGCGGCGCCCTGTCGCGGGGCTGTGCGGTGATTTTCGGCCGAAAATCGAGCGCGATGCCGGATTTTGCAGCAGACGATTGCGCGTTTTTTGACCTTGAGGGGCCGGCAAGGCCGCGCGATCCGGTGCCTCAGGTCGCAGATTCGAACCGGTCTATGGCGTGCTGCAATTCGCCCAGATGCGAGATGCGCATATAGCGCGGTTCTTTGTCTGGCTCTTCGGCATGCTCATAGGACCAGGTAAGATCGTGCGGCACGTAGGCAGCATAGGCGCCTGCGGCCAGGGCGGGCAGGATATCGGATTTGAGGGAATTGCCGGCCATGATGGTGTGATCCGCGCCCTCGGTGTGGCGCTCGAAGATGCGACGATAGACCGGCTCGGTCTTGTCCGAAACCACCTCTACTGCAGCAAAGTATTCGGCGAGGCCGGAGGCGGCCAACTTGCGCTCCTGATCGAGCAGATCGCCCTTGGTGATCAGGATCAGGCGGTACTTGTGCTGCAACTGTTCCAGAGCGGCGTCGACATAGGGCAGGGTCTCAAGGGGATAGTCGAGCAGTTCGCGACCGGCCGCCAGGATTTCGGCGATAACGGTGCCGGGGACGCGATGCTCGGTGATTTCGAGCGCGGTCTCAACCATAGACAGGGTGAAGCTCTTGGCGCCGAAGCCATAGAACTGCAGATTGCGGGCGGTGGCCGAAATGAGGCGCTCGGTCAGGTCCGGCGCGTCAGTGTAGTCGCGCAGCAGATCGGCAAAGCGTTGCTCGGTGAGGCGGAAGAACTGCTCGTTCTGCCAGAGCGTGTCATCGGCATCGAGGGCAATGGTGGTGATGCGGGGCATGGTCCTTTGATGCCGTGATCAGAACGACCACTCGCGGGCCTTGGACACCAGGAAGTCGCGGAAGACACCGACGCGCTTAGAGTTCTTCAGCGCCGGGGGATAGACGAAATAGGCTTCGTAAGCCGGCAATTCGATCTCGGGGAGGATCTGGACCAGACCGTCTTCTTTCTCGGTCACGTAGTCGGGCAGCATGGCGATGCCGATGCCGGCGCGGCAGGCTTGCATCATGCCGTAGATGGCGTTGACCCTGAGTGCGGCGCGGCGCGGACTGGAGTCGGCGCGACCCATGCGTTCAAGATAGTTGATATCGCCGAGATAGGACGGCACCGGCTCACCGAAACTGATGATGCGGTGGTCGTCCAGATCCTCGGGCGAATGCGGCATGCCGTTTTCGTCGATATAGGTATTGGCGGCATAGAAGTGGTTATGGACGGTGAACAGCTTGCGCTGGATCATTTCGGACTGGTTGGGCCGGTGCAGACGGATGGCCACGTCGGCCTCGCGCATGGCGAGGTCAAGCTCAGCGTCATTGAGACGGATCTCAAGCTGGATCAGCGGATAGAGCTTCAAAAACTCATCGAGCCGGGAGGAGAGCCAGGTCGAGCCGATACCCACGGTCGTGGTGACAATGAGTGGGCCGGTTGGGACGTCCTGGCTTTCGGACATCTGAGTTTCGACCTGCTGCAACTCCCAATGCATGCGATGGGCGGTGCGGAACAGCTGTTCGCCGACCTCAGTCAACACCAGGCCACGGGCGTGGCGGATGAAGAGCTTGAGGCCCAGATCGTCTTCGAGCGCGGAAATCTGACGGCTGACGGCCGACTGGCTCATGCCCAGCTTTTCAGCGGCATGAGTAAAACTGCCCGACTCGGCGGCGGTGTGGAAAATCCGTAGCTTGTCCCAGTCGAGCATGTTGGCGACGCTTTCTTTTGTGTGTTCTCAGCCTGGTCGGACCGCGACCCTCGCAATGGGCGAGGGAGGCGCAAGAATTGTGACAGTAGCGTGACTCAGGCGGGGAGTTTGCACGACTTATTCCGCGGCCTCAGCCAGTTCATGTGCTGCCAGGAACCGCTCGGCATCCAGCGCGGCCATGCACCCCATGCCCGCAGCTGTCACGGCCTGACGATAAACGTCGTCGGTCACGTCGCCAGCGGCGAAAACGCCCGGCACATTGGTTTCGGTCGTTCCCGGCCTTACCTGAAGATAGCCGCCGGGCTTCATGTCCAGCTTGCCCGCGAAGATCGAGGTGGCGGGCGCGTGGCCGATGGCGACGAAGATGCCATCGATCGGCTGCTCGTAGGTTTCACCGCTCAGCGTGTTGCGCAGGGTGACGGAATTGACGGAGGGCGGCATGGGCGTGCCGCCGACTTCGGCAACTTCAGTATTCCAGCGTACCTCGATCTTGGGATTCTTGAACAGGCGATCCTGCAGGATGCGCTCGGCGCGGAACTCGTCGCGGCGATGCACGACGATGACCTTCTCGGCGAAATTGGTGAGGAACAGGGCTTCCTCGACGGCGGTATTGCCGCCGCCGACCACAAGGACCTGCTTGCCGCGATAAAAGAAGCCATCGCAGGTGGCGCAGGCGGACACGCCAAAACCCTGGAATTTCTGTTCGGAGGGCAGGCCCAGCCATTTGGCCTGAGCGCCAGTGGCGATGATCAGGCTATCGGCGGTGTAGGTATCGCCGCTATCGCCATGCAGCACGAAGGGGCGGACATCGAGATCGACCGAAGTGATGATGTCGTTGACCATGCGGGTGCCGACATGCTCGGCCTGTGCCTTCATCTGGTCCATGAGCCAAGGGCCCTGGATGACATCGGCAAAGCCGGGATAGTTCTCCACATCGGTGGTGATGGTAAGCTGGCCGCCTGGTTGCAGGCCCTGGATCATCACGGGTTCAAGCATGGCGCGGGCGGCATAGATCGCGGCGGTATAGCCGGCCGGGCCGGAGCCGATGATGATGACTTTCGCGTGCATCGCGACGTCTCTCCAAAAGGTCAGGAACACTCCCTCGCCCCTAATTAAGAGGCGAAGGCACAAGGTTTCAAGGCAAAGTCACTCCCGCGCACCAGATGCACGCGGGAGTGGACAGGAAAGACACAGGAATTTCGGCAGGTGCCTATAGTTTAGGCACTAGACGTAGCGAATCTTGATGATCTCGTAGCTCTTGGACCCGCCCGGCGCGGCAACCTCGAACGAATCGCCCTCTTCCTTGCCGATCATGGCGCGGGAAATGGGCGAGGAAATCGAGATGCGACCGGCGGAGGCGTCGGCCTCGGGATCGCCCACGACCTGATAGGTCTTTTCTTCCTCGGTGTCCTCGTCAATGAAGGTCACGGTCGCGCCAAACTTGACCGTATCGCCGCTCAGCTTGCTGACATCGATGATATCGGCCAGCGCCAGAAGCGTTTCGAGCTCCTTGATGCGGCCTTCATTGAGGCTCTGCTGTTCCTTGGCCGCAGAATATTCTGCGTTTTCAGACAGATCGCCGTGAGCGCGGGCTTCAGCAATGGCCTCGATGATACGACGGCGTTCATTGCTGGTGCGATGTTCGAACTCAGCCGTAAGGGCCTTGTGGCCCTGAACCGTCATCGGAACCTTGTCCATAATCGTGCTGCCTCCAATCGGCTCGGCATAACAAAAGCCGCCGCGTGGCCGAATCTTCCGGTCCGCGACTGGCTATCAATTGATGTTGTCCCATGCCCCGGCATCCACTGCCTGGCATGGTATCTCCCCGCCAAACTCCGTTCGGCCAATGCGTCACGACAAGTCTATGTGGGAGATGACACCAGCTTGCCCAACCGCCGCGCTTCGGTCAAGCGGGTGCGCTCAGTGCCGGTGCGGTGTGTGAACAAGGCTGTTGAACGCCCGGCCGAGCCGGAACAGGCCAAGGCAAACAGGCAAGAGAAAAGGCGCGCCCGGCCCAGGGCGCGCCTCGGCTTGTTTCCGGGTGGTGGATCAGGAGGCGGTCAAGTTGTCGGCGGCAGATTTGCCGGTGCGCTTGTCCTTGACGATCTCATAGGTGACTTTCTGGCCTTCATCCAGGCCATTCAGGCCCGAACGCTGAACGGCAGAGATGTGAACAAACACATCCGCCCCGCCTTCGTCCGGCTGAATAAAGCCATAGCCTTTTTGGCCGTTGAACCACTTAACGGTACCAGTTGCCATGTTGCGCGTTCCCTCGTGCAGTCGCTGCTGGAGCGGCCCTGGCCATGCACCTGGCCAGAACCTAGTTGATATCGAAATATCGGAAGATGACGTCAGCAGTTGCGAATGGAATTCGCGTCTTCAGATCAGTCGGCCGCAATATTCGATGTTGCGAAGCCTAGCCTGAAAACAGGGAGGCTTCAATATCTCGTATAACCACGACAAAATGCCCGGCAGAACGAAGGGTTCCGTCAGGAAAACAAGGACTTAGTCTCGCAGAAATCCGGTGCCTGGATGGCAGCCGGATCGGCTGGCGTAGCTGGCGCCACCACCAATGGCAAAACGGGTGGGAGAGATCACCATCGGGTAGCTGACATTCTAGCCAAGTCCGCGCGATTGGAAAGTGAACATTTGGTCACGGGGCGAGGACTGGTTTTGCGCAATTTGCTTGCCTTTAGCTACGCTTTGCGGCACATCCCGCGCGCCGCGCCAGATGGGGCCGGTTCTCTCGAAAGCACATCGTCTTGACCAAGGCGTTTTTTTCTTCCGGCGACGTGATCGCCGACCGGCGCGCGGATTATGCCCGCATGCTGGACGATCAGGGTGAGCATGCGGCGGCGGCCGAACTGATGGAGCAGGCTCTGGAACTGGTGCCCGGCTGGGCAGCGGGCTGGGATCTGGCAGGGGATTTTCATGACAAGGCGGGCAATGTCGCAGCGGCCATTGCCGCGTGGCGGCGGCTTGAAGCGCTGGACGACGATGGCGTGTTCGGGGCGCGGCTGAAGCTGGCGGCTCATGATGCCGGGCCGGCGGGCGAGGGGACTGCGGTGGGCTATGTCGAGGCGTTGTTCGACCAGTATGCGCCGCAGTTCGAACAATCCCTGGTCGGCAAGCTCGGCTATCGCGTGCCGGACTTGCTGGATGGATTGGTCGCCGAAGAAATGGCGCGGCTGGGACTTGCCGGTTTCGAGCGGGCGCTGGATCTGGGGTGCGGCACGGGGCTGATGGGCGAGAGACTGCGCGCCAGGGTCGCTCATCTCGAAGGCGTCGATATTTCGGCCGCGATGATCGCCGAGACGGCCCGCAAGGGCATCTATGACAGCCTTGCCAAAGCCGAGCTGGTCGCGACGCTCAATGCCCGCCGGGCCGATGTGGACCTGGTGACGGCGGCGGATGTGCTGATCTACTGCGGTGCCTTGCAGCCCGTGCTTACCGCATTGATGCCGGCCATGCGTCCGGGCGGGCTGGTGGCGTTCTCGCTGGAGGCGCATGAGGGGGAGGAGGCGCTATTCCTGCGGCCCAGTCTGCGTTACGCCCATGGTATCCGGGCGACGCGTGAAGCGCTGGTGGTAGCGGGACTTGAGGTGCTGCGCTTTGAAACGGCGGTATTGCGCTTCGATCGCGGCGCGCCGATCACCGGCATTCTGGTCGTGGCACGCAAGCCCATGGTCGATGTCAGCGCGGCCAATGACGAGGTTGAAGGCGGCGACGTCGCGGCCTAGCAATTTGCGTGCGGGCTTGGCAGAAGGTTGGCAACGCTCAGGAGCCTGCCATGAATGCCATTCGCCATGATTTTCGATCCGACACTGTCACTAAGCCCAGCGCCGGGATGCGGGCGGCGATGGCCGCGGCCGAGGTCGGGGACGATGTGTTCGGGGACGACCCGACCGTCAACCTGCTGGAGCAGCGCCTGGCGGGAATGCTGGGCAAGGACGCGGCGCTGTTCGTGCCGTCCGGGACGATGTCGAACCTTTTGGCGCTGATGAGCCATTGCGGGCGTGGGGACGAGTTCATCGCCGGACAGAATGCGCATTGCTACAAGTATGAAGCGGGGGGCGCTGCGGTGTTGGGGTCGATCCAGCCGCAGCCGATTGCGCATCAAGCCGATGGCACCATGGCGCTAAGCGATATCGAGGGGGCGATCAAAAAGGGCGACAACCACTTTGCCACGACGCGGGTGATTGCGCTGGAAAACACCTTTGGTGGGCGCGTGCTGCCGGTCGACTACATGTCAGCGGTTGCCGATATCGCCCTTCAGCACGGACTGGGGCTGCATCTGGATGGGGCCAGGGCTTACAATGCCTGTGTCGCGCTGGGCCTCGACATCAAGGAATTTGTCGCGCCGTTCGACACGGTCTCGATCTGCCTTTCCAAGGGCTTGGGTGCGCCGGTCGGGTCAGTGCTTGTGGGCCATGCCGGCCTTGTCGAGACAGCGCGGCGCCATCGCAAGATGCTGGGTGGCGGGCTCAGGCAATCAGGTGTCCTGGCGGCGGCCGGGCTCTATGCCCTGGAACACAATGTGGACCGGCTGGCGGAGGACCACCGGCGCGCCAAAGCGCTGGCGGAGGGGCTGGCGCGACATGAAGCGCTGCGGGTGACCATGCCAGACACCAATATCCTGTGGGTCGATATGGTGGCCGATCTGGGCGAGCGCTTCACCGCATATCTGGGTGAGCATGGCGTGGGCATTACTGGCCGCTACGGGCAACAGCGCTGGGTGACGCATCTGGATGTCG
>Ga0066837_10000268_pt1 | contig 23433 bp, 11 predicted proteins | sample ETNtaG_25_FD_66730 | JGI IMG/M metagenome (GOLD analysis project Ga0066837, IMG submission 66730) | Marine microbial and viral communities from oxygen minimum zone, Eastern Pacific Ocean - ETNP201302SV86 | ecosystem: Environmental > Aquatic > Marine > Oceanic | place: Pacific Ocean: Eastern... | reverse complement strand
CGATGCTGATGACATTCTAGTATACAACTATTATGTTTCTTCTGGAAAAGGGACCTATAACGTAGGTTATAAAGCAGATGATCTGGATGAAGTACAGGACTTTCTAGACGGCAACGGAGTAGTTAACCCAGGTACTACTACAACAGAAGCTGCTAACTGGTTACAAGTAACTGAAAGAATGGTCTATAACAATAACACTCCTGTTTTACAAGACGCTGATGGTTCTGTTAGTGATTTAATCTATTTAACTCCTGATATGGTGTATGAAAATAACGGCTCAGGTGTATTACGACTAGTCGAATCAGCTTCAGAAGAGACAACTGTAGGGCAATCAATTACTTATTACTATTGCAAACCTTCAGGATTAGCTGCTTATACAGTAGTTGCCCCGATTGGAGCTGTAAAAGTTATTGATGGAGCTACTGGTCGTTTTAATATGGTTAAGTTTAATCTTGGAAACAAAGGGGATTTAATGGCCCCTGTGTTTCATAATTTTATTAAGGATTTTTCTAACTCCGAAGTTAGTAAACTATTTTTAGCAGGAGCCCATGTATCTATATACATAGCGCATTATGAAGTTATTCATCATGCGGGTATGAGCTTTCTTCAAGCTCTTGTAGTTATTGTTATTATTGTTGTAATTATTGTAGTTGCATGGAAGCTGGCTCCAGAATTAGGTGAACTGCTTGGAGATACTTTACTAGGTGAAATGGTTGCAGCATTTGGAGCAGGGGGCATGAGTGCAGTAGTAACTACTTTCTTTGCTGCTTTGCCTGGTTTACTTGTAGATATGGTTGTTCAGTACTTTATTCAGCTAATCATTTCTGAAATAGCCGGTGATAATGAGATGCTGGCTCTACTACTTAACATAGTTTCTATGGCAGCTCTGTCAGGATGGGAAGGCGGAGAACTTGGCTTTGAATTAAATCCTGATTATTCAATTAATTGGGAAGCAGGTCTTAATACTGAATCGCTTACAACCTTTAATTACAAAAGCTTATCTGATTTTACCGCTCTTGACTACGCTAAAGTAGCTTTAAAAGCACTGAGTGTTGGTAATACTATTTTAGTTCATAAAACAAGGGATATGCGAGTTGATTTAGAACGAGAGATGCAAGAACGTAAGCAACTATCGATCAATAAATGGGATGCTTTAGAAAAAATTAGAGACGATTTAAACCCAGCAAATCCAGAACTGCTTGCAAGCGTAGTATATGCATTTAGAAATACATCAGCAGTTATAGGAGCTGAAAGATATAATTACGCAATGGACCGCTTCTACGATATCCAATATATGCAAACAAATAATTCGCTTATAATACAGCAACAGGTATCTCCTTCAAGTCAGATAGCATTTGCATAAAAAAATAGACTATTACAATAAATAAAGGTAGTATTTACGTATTACAATAGGAGTAATGTTATGGCTAATGGGCGAATAAGAAGACACGGACGTAGAGGACATTCATACGAACAAAGAGATGGTGGATGGTGGGATGGAGGAAACCCAGTATCCATAGACGATTTGTTTCGATATTTTGGTAAAGATCAGCTTATACAAAATGAAAGAGGCGGGTGGGATTATAATTATCCTAGGGATAAAAGCTTAAGTAGAGGACAAAGAGAAGATAGACTTAATTATGAGATGGACTATGATAAGTTTCCTTATGATCGTAAAGGAAACCGATTTGTAAGAGATCCAAACGCACCTCTCTCAAAGTTTGAACAAATAGAAAAAGAGTTTGGAAATGATGATTTCTTTGGAGGAAAAGGATTCTGGGAACCAGCCCAATGGAAACCTCGGCAAACTCCTTGGTTAGGTATGGAAGGACTATTTAATACCCCCGTTGGAGAGGCTATACCTGTACCTAGCGATATTCTTAGAGAACTTCCAGAATTAAATTATGCAAGAGAATCTGGCGGTATAGAAGAACAAAATATACCGAGTATGTATGATCCAATAAGTCGATACAACCGAACAAAGAGCAATTATCTTAAATCATATAGACCAGGTAGCGGAATAGACAATTTTAATAGCCGCGGCTGGAATAATGAAATGAAAGACTGGAAATAAGGTACTAAAAATGACAGAACAAGAAAGATTAGACTTAATACGAAAGAACCAGCGGATAGCAAGAGAAAGTGGTTCAATGTATCAAACCGAAGAGATAGACGGCGTAGAATATAGGGTTGATGACGATAATAATTATTTTAGCATGACAACTGGTAAGCTAGTGGACCCCTACTACCCCAGTCGGACTCCAACAAGGAAGGGTAATACCAGATCTAGTACACGAACTCCTAGAAATAAGTATAATTCTTTAAATAATTTAAGTGTTCCATCAAGAGGAAACGATAAATTAATATCTGATGATCCCTTTTTCTGGAATGATGGAAAACCAGTATCCGACAAGGAGCCTTTCTTTGATCAAGTAGACCACTACTTTGATGATGTCCGCGCTGGGAACCTATACTGGCCGTGGAATTATGATGGTGGATCAAGTTCTCCCAGCGGAGCTAGTGATATAGATGGGAACCTATACTACGGAACTCCTAAATCTAGTACACCTAGAAATACATTTTGGGATGATGAACCATCTGAAGAGGTATTGACTCAACTTAGAGCTATGAATGCTATTAAAGGTGGAAATGCTTTAATAGATAAGTATAATTCTTTAAATAATTTGAGGGTTCCACCAAGTAACGAGGGGACCAGTATGGATTTACCTAAACTAAATGACGTATTTAGTGGGTATAAAGGAAGAACTTTAGAGGGCGCTCCCGGTGAATCATATTTTGGTCAACAAGATTTGAATAAATTTTGGAAGGGTAAAAACGATTACATTACCGAAAGAGGAAATTCTGTACCTTCCTTTAGTACTAGTATGCAAGGACTGGAAGTTAATAATGATTCGAATCCAACTGGGCTAGTTCCTCTAGAATCATATTTTGATGACGATGCTGGCTCAAGATACTTAAGAGACCAGGGCATGGGCTTTACTCCCGAAGATACTCTGAGATTTAATTTAGGAGAAGGTGGCGGTATTAATGATAAAACTGATTGGTTAGGTTGGGCAGGTATTGGTACCGGATTACTCCAAGGTGCTGGGGGTATACTGGACTATTTTTCTAATATGAAAGGCTTAGAACTAACTAAAGAGGCAATGGATAAGAAATATGCAGCCGATGACCGGAACTATTTAGCTCAAGCTACTTCACTTAATAACGTAATTGATACAAGAAAAGACTACATTTATAAAACTCAAGGCGGTCGAAACACAGACTTCTTAAAGAATATCCCTGTTTGATAATTTAGGAGATTACGATGGCATCTGATCCTATTACTTGGAGAAACGTAGCACCCATCAGCATTGCTGATGAGCTAATGGCTTACGCTAAATATTCTGGCGGTGCAGGTGATGCACTTAAAGGGATAGGTACGTCTATTGATGACATGCTACAGCGTAAATCAACTAGGGACACAGAAGCGTTTCTTGCTGGAGCAGATGCTCTCCCAACTGCTGAAGCACGTAATGCGGCATTACAGCAAGCCAGGGAAGGATTTAACCTTATTAATGTAGGTAAAGTTAGAAAAGGTCTACGTGCTGCGGAACTCCATGATTTTGCAAGAACTCGACGTGACGAACAAGCAGCTCAAGCTGCAGATCTTTTGTTAACTCAAAAAAGTAAACGCGACGATATAATAGCAGATAATCTACGAGCTGATAAAAGACATAAACAATTAATGATAAATGAGGCAAATGAAGCCGCGCGATTGAATGAACAAATAGCACAAAAATATCAAGAGCTGAGCACAGCTGAAGAGCAATTTGGAATAGAACAAGCTTTTAAAGAAGAACAAGAAAAATCAAAAATTATAAGTCAAATAAAAGATCGTGAGACACAAACAGAAGGATTTGAACGTGCAGATTTAAGGCACGAAGCTAAATTGGAGTGGGAGCAACAGAAGTATAGGGATAAAGAAAAAAATCGAAGGTTAGCGTTAGAGGACCTTGAAAGAAAATCTGTAAAGGAAAAAAGAAAAGTCAAGCACTTCAATGCAGTTCGAGATAGCGTAGATGCTATTGCAGCAATAAAAAATGATCCAACGAAATGGTTTGATAAGAAAGGTAACGCAATCAGCGGCGATGAAGCTGTACGTAGACACCTTGAAACTTCTATTACACAGGGTAAGGATGCTGGTATTAGTGAAACAGATCTAAAACCTTTAATCGATCAATATAATGTCTTTCTTGATAGCGATACTTTAGCAGATAAAAAAGGACTCTACGTTACACAAGCCGATATAGATAAAGCTTTCCCAAAAACTAAAAAAATAGCTTACACAACTGCTGGAAGAACTCGGTTAGAGAATGCTGTTTTCCGTAGATTACAATCAAAATATAAATCTAAGACCGCCAGTACTACTACCAAACTTAAAGAAATGGCGAAGAAGTCTGTTTCTAGTTCAGCTTATGCAGAAAAATTTGATAATCCGTTAATTGATGCGGATGTAGCAATGGAAACAGCTATTGCTCCAATACCTAGTTCTGCAATGACGGGCAGTAGTGAGAAAGAAGTACGTATATTAGAGAGTCTGAGGAATAAAAGCATAGTTAATGCGTATAAGAAAGAATTAAAAAAATTACAAACACGTAATCCCGATGATGTCCAAGCTTTTAATGATCGACATCGAAAGACTGCTTTAGACGCTATTGATTTAAATTTAGGGCTTGAAAGTAATACGGAGACTAAGTTTCCAGGAGACGAAGGTACAGAATTCGAAGATGGCTATGATCCAAAAAAAGCAAAAAAAGAACGTATTATTGATAAACCAGCTAGTCAAATGACTGTCGATGATCTAAAACGCTATGACAGAGATTTGATGAAACAAATAAAAGAAGGGTATGGGCTTAGAAATATTACACAAGCGGAATTTGATCAGATTAAAGCTAGAAATCAGGACATTGCTGGTGGCGGTATAGCTGCTAAATTTACGGCAGCTAGTAAACTTATAGGATATGGTGTAGAGATTGCAGATATAACTAGTGCAGCTATGGTAAAAGAAGAAACAGCACTCGCAGAAGCTGAAGCTAAACAAGCAGCGACAACTGCAGATATGCATGCTCTCGTAAAGTTGGAAGGAATATCCCAAGGCGTTAAACCTTCATATGTAAAATGGTTAAAGGATAATAATTATGAAATACCTAAACCAGAAGCTATAAATAATGCAGTACTTCGTCTCGAAAAGATTTTACATAAAAAAATGGGCGGTACAGCAACTAAATTTGAAAAAGCTGATCTTATATTAAACTTTTTACGAAGTAATGTTGCTGGAACAGATGCTTCAGGTCCAACAACAGAAGTTATATATGATTCGAATGAAGATGATTTTGTAAACGAGGGGTACAACTGGCCTATAATAAGTCAAATATTTGGTGCGACAAGTGATCAAGAAATTACTGATGCACCAGCAAGTGCTGACAATCAGCTTTTTAGGATGATGCTGCAGCAATCTGCAAAGAAAATGGGCAAGTACCAAAGCATTATAGATAAGGGAAAAATCGAAGATAATAAAGAGATAATTAAACAAGCGACAGCTGAACTATTAAAATATGGAGTTTCCCGCAAGAAAGACGATAGTTATACAGATTCTAATTATAAATCCGTAGTTAGAGATTTAGGTGGTATAGCTACTCTGGCCCCAAGAAGTAGTGCAGATAACATTAAGATGCTTAAAGATGAAATAGCAAGAGCCGAGGAAGCAAACAAGAAACTACGTAAAACGAAAAACTAGGTAAATAAAATGGGCAGTATTGCCGATGACATTGCAGCTGCCAAGGCTAGCTTTAGTCCTAACCTTGCTAGAGCTAAACAAGATGCAGCTATAGCCATAGCTGAAGCAAAATCCTCTTTATTACGCGAATCTGTACCTAGCCCCCTATCTCAGCACCTTCAAAGACAGAAATTCTCCGATATTGCAATTAAAGCACGTAAAGATTTTCTTGAAAGTCTTCCTGACCCAAAAAGGGTTGTTAAAACAGAGGATAATATCCAGTTTCTTGCTGACGGCACATTCAATCTAATTAGTGCTACAGGGGAAATTTTACGTAATGTAAGTAAGGAAGAACTCCCGGATCTATTACGTATTGAAGAAGTACGACTTAAAGATCTAGAAAAGCAAGAACGGCTTGGAATGAAAGCAACCCCTTTGACTGGATTAGGCGCTGTTGGGGTTGATGTTACAGGAAAGATAATTAGTGGAGCAGCTGAAATAGGTTCAGACATTACTCAGATAGGAACTTCTGCCCAAACTCTTACCGAAGAAGTTGATAAGCATAACCAGGAAATTCTTAATCCAGCTCCTAGAACTTTTATGGAAGGAATGAGTCAAGGTTCTGGAACGCCTAGCACAACTCCCACTATCTCTAAAGAAGAGCTAGCCAAATACCAAAAAGTAAAGAAAGCGATGAGAGAAGATGTTCCACTTTCTTCTGCTGATACAGAATATGTAAATACATCTGAAAAATTTAATACTATTGCTGAATTAGAAGCCAAAGTCCATAGGTCTTCAAAAACATACAATAAAATTGAAGAAATATCAAAGAATGTACAATCTCATATCCCCACCAAACACGCAGATGATACAGCTGTATCTTTAGCATATAAACGAGTTGCTAAAGAAGAAGGAATTCCTGCGGCTTTATGGAAGACATTAACCCAAGATTGGCAACATTTAGTCCAACAGGGTTTTGAAAGTATCCCATATATGATTGCTTTTACAGCTGGGGGCCCTATGACTCAAGCTGCTGTTTTATATACTTTAGCAGTATCTAAAGCTAGAGAAATTACAACTACTTTTATAAAAGAGCATGGCAAAGATCCTACTACTGAAGAGCGTATGCGTATTGAGTTCTTTGCAGGTGCTTCTACTGTAGCTGAAAAGTTTGGTGATATGGCTGCTGTCAGAGCTATACCATTTGCTAGATTTGGTAGAGCTACCGGTATATTAAAACAAATAACTGATACATCTTCAGACGCTGTTAAAAAAGCTATTAGTAAAACTAGCTTTACACGTAAAGTAGGTAAAGGACTGGGCAATGCTGCATTAGCTCTTGGTGGTGAAGGACTGTCAGGAGGTTTTACTGCAACTTTCGATCAACTAGCTGAATCAGGTAAAATAACAGATCCAGCTCAAATAGGGTTTGATGCGCTAGCTGAGGCTGTAGGTACTGTCGGCGGTATTGGAGGTATGGTTACTGGTAAAGCTCTTTATAACACCGCTAAACTGCCTTTTACGCCCTCTAGAGAGGAACGGAGGGTAAAGGAGGAATTAGCTTATTTAGATAAAGCAATAGCTTCTGAAAAGCCAATTAAAGTTAAAGAAACTGGCCAAGGTCCACTAATTCAAAGAGAAATAGACGAGTTAAACGAAGGTCTTGAAAATATTAAAGATCCAGAACAACGAGAGATAAAATTAGAACAAATTAGACAGAAGCTTTCTAAAGCAGGAAAAGATGATTCTGGGGCAGAGGCTACACTTGAAGAATACATAGCAGAAGATGTTAAAAGACGGGATGAACTTACTGCTACTTTAGAAAAGGTTTTACCTAAAGAAGTATTTGAGAAACGAAAAGCCGCTATATTAGCTGAACAAAAAGAAAGACAAGAGACTAAAGATAAAAATAAGCTCTTAAAAACTAAAGAGGGTAAAGAAGCACGTATAGCTGAGATTAATGAAGAAATAGAAGCAGTTAGAGCTAAAGAAGGATTCATTGATTCTGAAGCAATAAGAAAATTAGAAGAGGAAAAACAAGGGTTAACTGAAGGATTAGATCCATTAGCTACTAGAGTAAAACGAACATTTATCGAGGACAAGGACCCTCAAGAACCGGTAGATGATAGAACATACACTGAACTAAAAGAAACAGAATTCAATAAGCTAGTAAAATCCATAGACGTTGGGAAACTTACAGATCCCGCCACTGATCCCGCAGAATTAGATGAAGCTCTTAATAAAATAGCTGAGATCCATAAATATAAAGAATTAACGGATTCCCAAGATCAAATATTAAGTAAAATTAAAGATGAGCTTGCCCAGGTAGATCCTAGATTTAAAGAGGGTCCTTTAACTAGTATTAGGAAAGTAGTTAATGAAACACCTGCTAAGTTAAGAAAACTACTCAAAATTGCTAAAAAGAATAAGAAAGCTAAAGATATAAAACTTATTAATGCTGAGCTTAACAGAAGGGATAAACAAGCTGAACTTGAGAAGATAGAGAAGCAAACAACAATGGGGGAAGTTCACTCTCAGGTAGTAGATGGTCCTGGGACTAGATGGAAAGGAATACGTACATACTATAATGAAATAGTAAAGACAGTAGCTGAAGTTAAAGACAAAGTAATAGCAGAAGAAGCAGTTACTAAAACAATACAAAGAATGAGTACCCATGTAGATAATCTCAAAAGAAAACAGGAAGCATTTACTGCTGCTTATAATAAACCTGCGTTAAAGAGAGGTATTCGTGTTGTAAGAGGAACAGTTGGCGAAGAACGAGTAATGAAGTACACAGAAGAGACTATGTCTGTTAAAGATTTTAGAGCTGCACGTAAAAAGAATGAGTATGTCACTGCTATTTTTAAAGAAAAGAAAAAAGGATTTGATTACACATCAGAAAGATTAATTAAAAAAGTAGGGCTTGAAGTAGAATATGGTAACGAATTTCTAACTGTTGTTGAGGGATTTAGAGAAACCTCTTTTAGCCTCGCAGCAGCGGAGCTGGATGCGAGGCGTAAAGCATTAAAAGAAAAACAAGCAAAAGCTGCTAAAGTTAGATTTAAATTAAAGAAGGCTCTTCTTCTTAACAAGAAGACTCAAGATAGTCTTGATGCATTATTTAAAACTAAATCTAATAAAGAACTGCAGAAGTACATAGTTGAAAAAAGAGAAGAAATAAAACAAATTAAAAATATTAGTGAGAAAGCACAGAAAGAAGCAGTACTTGCATATGCAGTCTTAGCATTTAATGCACGTACACCAGAGAAAAAGAAGAAGAAAAAGAAAGAGAGCAAGCCTAAACCAGATAATATCCTTTCTAATGAAAAAGTATGGCCGATAAAGAGACTTAAAGAGACTATCGCTACATTACAAAAACAGATAGATAAAGCTAATAAAGAGAATAGAAAGCCTAATTTTTATAAAACGTGGCAAAAGAACATTGATAGTATGACTGCCGAACTTAAACGGCGCGGAGTTAAAGTAACAGAAACTACCAAGTCAGAGTCAATACAAGACTACATGACGAGAAGACTTGCTGAAATAATTACAGAGAAACTACCTGCAGCAATCAAACACATAAAGAAAGAACAAGTTAAAACTAAAGTAGCTACACAATTTATTGGTCATGGGTGGGGTAATTCAGCCACACGTCATTATAAAACAATATATGAAGAGAAAGGATTAGCTAATACAGGAGAATACACTGCTGAAGATATTATTTTTATAGCATCTAATGGTAGACGGAATAACAGAGTTGTACCTGTTGATAAATACGGAAAATTACAAGAGGACTATAAGAATGTAGATCTAGCAATAGAAGCAGGCGCCACTATTATTATGGATACGGCAGGTCATTTAGCTGAGTCTAACTACAATATAGGAGAAGTGCAGTTAGCTAAATACTTAACGAAGAAAGGATATGAGAGACAAGGTGAGACAGGTGTTTGGAAACAGCAACAAGGTCCCGCTAAAGATGCTGAAATATTAAATGCTGCTAAAAACGTAACAATCAGCAACGTTTTACAGATATTAAAATCCTTAACTCGACAAGTAAAAGATAGTGCTGAATGGTTTCATGTTTCTGAAGACTTTGAAAAAGCTTATGAGAATGTGCTTGTAAAACTTACTGCTTTAGCGGAGAAAAAAAGTGAAAAAGAATCAACTGCAGTCCTTATGCAAGCAATTACTGAAATGCAAGAACAGAAAGCCCCAGAAGGTAATGAAACTTGGAACTACGAAGTACTACCAGAACGGGATATTGTTCGAACGATATGGAACGTTGTTCGGAAAGAACTTGCAAAAAGAAAGGCAGTACAAGACAAAAAAACGAACTTTAAAGGAATTAAAGCAAAAGATATTATACCTGATGGCTTTATTGAATCACTTAGCGAAGATTACAGTCCAACTAAAGAGGCACCTACAGAAGATAAAACACAATACGGTAAACTTACACCAGAAATAGTAAAGGGGTTTAAAACAGCACAGGATGCTGTTGAATGGTTAATTAATAATACTGATGGTGTATTGTATAAGAGACTTGCCCAACGAATTAAAGATAGTATTCCTCCTATCCCTATTATATTTATTGATAAAGACCGCATACCTTTACCGGATGGCAGTACAGCAGCTGGTGTAGCACAGCGTAACTATGAGGCGACAGAGGAAGGCATATCCACCACCAATATTTCTATTGAATTAGCTAGACAAGGAGTAAACGAAACAACATTACTACACGAACTTTTTCATGTAGCTGTAGCAGCTCTTTTTGTATCGCCAATAACCCGTAAACAAAAAGCTGCTAAACAACAATTACTTGATATAGCTACACATTTAAAGACTATTAGTGATGCTAAAGAGATTAAGGGAATGCAGTTAAATCCGGATCAACTGCGCTTGCTAGATCTTATGAGAGGTCTAGATGTTCCTGGAGATGAAAAAACTCGAAACAACCCTGGAGTAGAAGAATTAATAACATATGCTTTAACTAGCCCACACGCTAAAGCGCTGATGATGTCGCTTCCTGCTCTTGAGACTGAATATAAATCTTTATGGTCAGAATTTGTAATGGCTATTCGCGAATTAGTGGGAATGGAAGATACCGAAAAGTATCCTCCAACACTATTTGATCAGATAGTCGAAAGCGCAGATATACTAATAGAAAAGCCTGAAGCTAAGAAAACTAAACAAAAACCAATTAGCCGACATTTACCTAAGGAATCCCAAAGTAAACAGGCATTCCATGTTTTATACCCGGAAATTATTACAAAAGATGGGACCTTAGCAGAAGATAGTGTACTAGCTAAACATTTTGAAATATTAGAATCATTAGCTACTGCATTAGGATTAAAATCCCCGGAGAGAAAAGATATTGAGGAGGCTTTAAAAGCATTACCAGACAATAAAGATTTTCTAGAAGCAAAAATTGAGACTAGACAGCTTGAAACTACTATTACTGAAGAACAATTAAAGAAAGCTAAAACAAAACAACATGCAAGTATAGGTGGGAAAAGCGTAATTGAGCGAGTAGCTGAAAACCTAGAAAATGTCTTTGGCATTTTAGGCGTATACGCTAATAAGTTAATTACTATTCGTAAGATACGAGATAAAAAAGCTCTCAATGGTATTCATACTCTCCCGGATGCTGTATTTGAGGATACTCATGCATTTAGCGGTCTTCCAATCACAGATGCATCAGGTAAAAAACAGTATAAGACTCTAGAAAGAGCTCTTATCACTTTAGGTGTATCAGAAGAAGGTGCTGCTGAACTAGTAGAAGAATATTCAAGATATGCTAGAAAATATGAAGCCATACGTGTAGACGGTAGAATTTTAGATAAAGAAGGTAATCCACAAGGCAATACCGCTATTAATAAGCCGTTATCTATACTTTATAGTGAAGATCAAAATGTAACAGAATTCCCGCCTCAAATAATATTTGGAATGATGTTAGGCACCATTACTTGGCTTCAACAAAATCCAACTAATATTAGATTTAAGGGTGATCTTGATAGAGAAATATTTTTATATGGAGATCATGCTCAGCTCTCTCCTAGTGAACGGGGCCAAGTAAGGAATATTGGACACTCTTACACGGAGGCGGTGTCTACTATTGGTAATAATATTATCAGTATTTTAAAAATATCAGGAAAAGATATTGATACGGATGTTTACTATAATAATTTAAGTGTAGCTTTAGGACAGTTAGCCTTGCAGGTAGAACACGGACCCCAAAAACTTACTCTTACAGACAAAACCTCGTATACACAACCAACCGTAGAATTTGAAGGAGACGAATCTAGACTTCATATAGAAGGTAAATCGTGGAACTTTAAGCCTGCCGAGAGAGAAGGGCGTCTTTTTAATAACGCCGATGATCACAAATACAAACATATTAAACTTAATCTTAAAAAAACTAGTAATGGAAAAGAAATTCCTCTTAAACTTCCTAAAGCAACTGTTGATGCTAGTAAAGAAATATTAACAGTTATAGATGCGGATGTAGATACAGAAGGAGGTAAGCCAGCTCAAAAACCATTTCCTAAAGTTGTTGACAATATAAAGAATTCTTTAGGTGGAGTAGCTAATGAAATTAAAGATGTACTTAGTGTCCTCCAGGGAAATGATGAAAACCAACATGTTTCATGGACAGGGACACAGTCTTTAGGTATAGCAGTTAAATTAGATGAAGCAGGCGAGAAAGACACACTTTATAAGCTTGCTGGAGTAGAGCATGTCGATGATACTTATCATAATGTACGCCGAGAATCTATTGAGGCCTCCAATGCAGATAAAACTAACGCAATTGATGGTCTTTTAGATGCACACAATCACGAAGACGGTAATCTATTAAAGAAGTTTTATTTTAGATATAAGCTGCAAATTCAAAACCGCATTATGATGCAGTCTTCTGGAACTATTAATCCACAAGCCAGTGGAGTTGATAGATACTATGTAAGGCCCACGAAAGCTTCTGTTAAATATACCGAAAAAGATCTATGGAAATTCAAGTTATCTGTTGTTGGTAACCTTGGATTTAAAATAGATAAAAATGACCTGACATCTGCTTTGGATGCTTTTGATTATTTAATAGCTGATGGAGATGTTTTAGAAGCTGTAAGCGCAATACAAAATATAGATGAAAAAGGTCAACCAGCTAAATTAGCAAAGCTTCTATTAATCATTAAAAACAAAGAAGTCCTAGGCGAAGCGGATCACGGATCATCCATATTGAATGGATTAACAGGATTAGCTCAAGGACTAACAGTAGGTAGTAATGTTACAGAAGCCGGAGAATCAGTCAAGGCAACCAAACTGGGAATACTAAAAACAGACTTTGAATCAGATGTAGTTTTAGAAATTGATGGCATATCTAGTGGATTTGCTCAAAACGCTCTTCAGTTTCCTATGTATGGGAAAGAAGGGAACGAATTACGGCGCCAACAAACAGGTACACATATTGGTCTTACAGAATCGTCTACTATTTATGATCCATATCAACCTGATATTTATCAGGATGTAGGAACTAAGGTTGAGGAATATTCCGGAGTTGATACGGCTGAAGCCTTTCATACTGATCAAAAGAGCAAAAAACCTTTTAATCGTCGTCAGTACATAGATAGAAATAATTCATTAAATGAATTGTATCCCACGCTTAAAAATGGGGATATGCGTAACCTTATTAAATACCCATTTCTTATTTTTATGTATGGTGGCGGTCCTAAGAGTATCTCTGAAGGCATTGCAGGAGATATACTATCTGAATTGTATGTACAACTAGATTTACATCAAAGATACTACCACAAACTTAAAACTCAAAAAGCTAAGAATACTTATCTAAAAGAAGAGGTCCTACCGTTTCTGGGACATTTAAGAGTAGTAGGGGCTATTGATAACGTCGCAATATTTAGAGGAGCATTTGTAAACCCGAAAAAAGTAAAAGAAGAGCTACTTAACGATGCAGTAGCCATTACTCGAATATCTACTTTATTACGCCCAAGATTACAACTAGGACTGGAAAGTATTCTATTAGGCACAAAAGACGCTAGAGATGCGGCAATACAAGCAGGAGAGGTATTACATGCTGTGTTCATGGCTCATTTCGAAAAGGCTCAAGAAGAAGCACGGATTATTCGTGATAAAAATGGAAAAGATACTGGAAAGAAGAGACCAAATTTAACTGAAAAAGAAATTAACGAACTTATTAAAAAAGAACTAATTAGTCTATTACCGCAATACAAGGGACCTTTACAGCAAACAGGCCAGTCTTTTATAGATCTGACTAAACGAGAACCCTCCGAGTCTGATAGTACAAGCGAGAGAGTTGCTATTGAGTTTAGGAATTCTGCAGGGGGAACAAGTACAGCTAGAACTAGGCCGAAGCGTATGACTTTTACTTCCCCTGGCGTTAGTTCACTAATTCGTATGATCATTAATATGGATGCGGCTATATTAACTAAAACTTTAGCAGCTCACCCACATGTGCTCATGCTCCATGACGCTGTAATGGGAGATCCTAATACATTAGAAGCAGCCAATACTACATATGGCAAGTGGTACGTAAAGCTTAACAGAGAATATAGTGTACTAGATTCTATTACAAAACGAATGAACGCTGTTATTGCTAAAACAAAAGCCAAGGACATAGAGAACGGCAATAATAATCTAATGAAGGATGTAGATAACTGGCTACTAACTAAAGCATTCATAAATAAATATGCAAGATCAAGCGATAAAAAATCTAGAGAATTTATTGTTCAAGATATTAATGATGTAAATAAAGCCGTCCAAAGAGAACGAAAAAAAGTAGAGGACGAAATCTCTGAACGAGGCGGGAGAGTTATTTCTAGTCAATTATATATGGCTAGAAAAGCTATCTTTGAAGCTACGCAACTAATCTTAGACAAAGAAAAAAATCTCCGATTAAAAATATCTAATCTAGTAGATTTACTTTTTAAAGATGTTCCTAAAGACGTTCGAAATACACCTTCAGAATTTGAAAAAGAAGAGCAGGCTATTAGTGAAGCATTTAGGAAAGAGATTAAAAAAGCTAAAAAAGGTAAAGGACTTCTTTATTCTTCATTACCTGACCAAAAAAGAGATAATCCTATAACAAAGTTAGTAGGAGATATTACAAAAGAAAATATATTATCTACTTTTGCAGATATGCAAGAGCATTCTGAGAATTACTATGAAAATGATCAGGATCAAACTAAACATGCAGGAATATTAATAAGAGTACTTACTAAAGTAGCTGACGGGTTGAAAGATTCCTCAGCTATTCGGTTTACTCAAGAAGAGATAGACGGAACTACTCAAGGAGAATTTGATCCGGTCAGTAAGAGAATAAGAGTATCTTTAAGTAGACAGGGCCCTTTATCTACGAATGCACAATCTCCTCAGGAAGTATATGTTCATGAACTTGTACACGCCATAATTACTGTTGCATTAGCTAAAAATCCTTTGTTAAGACGTAGAGTAGAAAAACTATACCGACAGACTAAACAAGATTTAGCTGCTAACGACGGATACAGGATATTTTTAAATGATCCTAAGAGTGAAGACAGAGCAGCAAAGGAAATGGCAAAAGAACAATATGACTTTTTATTTAACAATCCAAAGAACGAGACACACAAGTTAGGTGAATTTTTAGCTTACGCTGTAACAAACAGGCAACTTGTAAATTATCTATCCGGCACTAAAACTAAAATACACTACAAGTACAGAAAAGAAGAGACTGTCTTCACTAGAGCAATAGATGTATTTGAGTATTTTGTAGAACTTGCTGTAGATACTGTATTAAGAGCGTTTAATAGAAGAGGGGGTTTTGGTGCTAAAGCTAATCATGAAATGTTGGCCGTTTTCGAGACATTAATAAGGATACAGAGTAACAATAGAAATCGATTAGAGCGGTTGCAAGATAAGTTCTATAAAAATTTAGGTGATTCTGATCAATTTATAAGAAAATTTGGTGATGAACAGGCATTAGCGATAATAGAGAGTGAACCAGCTAATTTCCTTGAGCGCGTAGGTAGAGTTGCTGTAGGTGCCGGTTATCTTGCTATTAGTAAAAACGCCCAGACTCTGAAGACTCGGCAAATAGTATATAACGCCATGAGCGATACTTTACGCCATTTAGCATTAGAGGTAGGTGAAGGAATACTTGGCAAACAACTAATCCAACAATTATTGTTCTCTAAAGTAAACGTATCTAAAGCACGTCAGGAGGCTGAAAGGTTTACTATTAAATGGTTTAACGGGATCTGGAAATCAGTAGATGCTAGCAAACCTAAAGGAATGTCTGTAGATTTAAGAGAAAATCTAACCAATGTAATATTCAGAACTGATTTGTCCAGTCTAAAGCACATGGGTCTTTCCCACGCAGAGATAGCTAGTTTTATAGGTGACAGAAACAAAATTGATGCAAGATTAAGATACCTTGAAAGACAAATATTAAATAAAAGACCTGCTAAGGGAAAGTATATTGACCACGCAGTGGATTATGCTAAAGAGCTTGGTGAATACATGGCTATTGGAGATACTGGTTTAGAAGTGGCTCATATGAATGCGTTTACTATCGCAAGAAAATATTTAGCTAAACCAGAAGCCGGTGATCTGGCACTAATAGAAGCATACGCTACATTAACAGCCTTAAGAGCGACCAGATATGATGAAACTGCTGCTGTTAAGGAACTTGTTGATGCGGAATTTGCTGTGGATGCTACGCAGAATGGATTTATAGATTTATTAGATAGCCATATTGAATTTGTTGACCGATCAAGAGAAGGGAATTTTGGCGGTAATCCTACACAAATGATTAAAGGCTATGTCGTAGAGAGGATGGATAACCTAACGGATATGAAATTCGGGCAGGAGTATCAACAAAAAGATATGGAAAACGAGGGTTATCCAGAGATGTATGGATTAGGAGACATTCCAGGACTTAAAGCTGGTCAAAGAATAAACGATAAACTATTTATCGGACGACATGCGCCTCCTATTCCTTATGTTTCTGCCATTATGTCTACGACCAATAAACGTAATATCGGTACTACTTTAACAGAGATTTTATCAGAGAGTCCTCACTACCAAAAATCTCCTGGCGTACCTGATGTACCAAAAATAAAACAAGCTATTCGTGATATTCATAAAGAACAGGAAAAACTGGCTTCTCGACGTAAATTAAAATTCAATGACAAATTACGATTACGCCCTGTTCTAGATGAGAAAGAAAATGTTACTGATTATCGAGTAATCATGAACCACGTAACTCGGAAACAGCTACTAAATCCAGATATAGAAATACAAAACGTATTCGCACATATGCAATCGTCTTATATTGATCGCGTAGCTACTATTAAGAATGATAAAAGAACTATTGAGCTATTAGTATATGAACAAAGAGAAAGATTACCATCTCACCGTGATGAGTTCATTGATTTCTTAGATCCTGCAAATGGATTTATTGATCGTTATTACAGGCTACCTAAAGAAGTTAGAATGTATATGGATAGATTTACCAAAGACGGTAAATTTATGGTTAGGAAGGATGCTGTTAATAAAATATTTGGGTATCAAGCAAGAGACTTGAGAAATATACCAGGGCTCAATCACCCTAGTATGGTTCATATAAAAAGGTTTGCAGGACTATTCCACTATATTCTCAGACAAATTATTGGTTATGGAAAGGATCGTATAGTTATAGCTATGCCGCAGGTATGGTTATATAACGCGTATTCTAACGTAATGCAGCTAATGATGAGGAACATTCCTCTATCTTATATAATTCATAAGACTATTGAAGGATTTCATGAATACCAAGCATATCGTAAAGATACAGAAGAACGTAGAGAGCTTACAAATACTATTAATATTAAAAATTTAGATAAAAAAAATAGTCCAGAAGCTATACAGGTAGCAGCATTAACAGTACGTATAGAGAATAACAAAATTCATGCTATGAGTGCTGCAGGATTGAATTCGCTTATTGTGGAGGATCTGAATGATGCTTCATTGGATGGGTATATCAATCGTGGACGGAGATTTTTGAAAACAAACAAGTGGTATAACGCGTCAGATAAATTATCTAATACAGGGCATTCTATAGCAGCTAATATTTTTATGACTAAAAGTACGGGGCCCTATCAGATTATGCGTCAGATTGTACAAATGACAGATTTCTTGGGTAGGTATGTGATGATACAGCATGCTACGGAAATACGTGGGGTAGATTTTAATACAGCTATGCATGAAGCACTAGACGCATTTGTATTATTTGATGAAGCATTAGCTCCTGCTTTAGAGACTTTAGAATCTCTTGGTGCTACTGTATTTCTATCGTACTTTTTACGTAATCAAAGAACATCACGTCAAATGGCTATGAGACATCCTACTGGAGTAGCTATATCTGGAGCAATTCAATATTCTACTGGTATACCAACGTTAGGAAATTTAGACAGTGGATTTATAGTTGGGGATATAATGCCTACTACGATGTATTTAGATGAGTTATTTGACGAGGCTAATAATCCAACAGGAGCTGATCTATTAGAACAAGCGCTGGGACAGATATTTAATTAGAGATTTTCCTTATCATCGTATATTCCTAACTTATAAGTAAAAAATAGGATAGCACCAACTATTAATATAAGTACTAGTGGTAATAAAAGAATAGATCCCAATAGTACAACTAAGATCCCTCCCAAAGTTAATCCTGCATAGATTAAACTTCGCGCATTTAACCATAATGATTTTAGATGATCTTTCGTTGTTGGTTTTTTTGGATTTAAGTAAGTTGGTCTCATAATTTATTTTGAAAATAGAGAGTTAATATCATTTAAATCTTTTGTTTCTGGAATCTCAGATTCAGGGTCTTCTTTTTTATCCTCTTCTCCTTCTCTTTCCATTATCCCATTTCCATTTACAGAATCAGGATCTCTGCGTTCTTCAGCAAGCTCTTTTTCTGCTGCGGCCATACCTTCAGCAGCTATCTTATCTATACGATCTTTCTTAATAGCAGCTTCTTTAACTTCATTCTCAGTAGTTTCATCTATTTGAACGATTGCTTTAGCTTCTCCTTTTTCTTCAGGAGTTAATCTACGACCCTTTTCTTTCTCTAGGTCGTGTAAAGCCATCTCTTCTGTAGTACGTCGTCTTCCATTCTTACGTCCGTATTCCCATTTAGATCTACTATTTGAAGTAGCTTCTACAGGAATTACATCTTCGGATTGTTGGTTCTTAAGTGCTTCTCTTACTATAGATTCAACATCTATATCTATTTCTATCTTCATACTTTCTCCTCCTTATTTAATCCATAATGGGCAATCATTAGGGCGTCAGCCCTGCCATCTAATAACCCACCTCGTTTACCATATAGATTTGCTATGGGGTATAATATGTTAGCTATCTCAGCAACTTGTTTTTTAATAGCTTTACCTTTAGCAGTTACACCTATGTATTTTTGCCATACCTTAGGAGTAACTTGTTGAACAGGCCCATCGGAGACTGCTAATTTGGCGATTGCAAATGCTATGCCAAAATTTCTACCAAATCCAAAATTAGATTTTGCAGACATTCCATATAATGAATGTACATTCTCTAACCAAATAGTATCTACTTTTTTGTTGTGTAACCATTCGGTAGTTTCATAAATACTATTTTTATTTAAATCTAACAGAGCAACGCTGTCTGGATTCTTTGAATCCAGAACAGCGATTGCTCCATTAGTTCCAGGATCTATTCCACAGACTCTCATTAAATAAGAGGTTCTTTATCAAATAATGATCCTGTAGTTTCTTCTGTGGGTGTACTACCCATAATAGAAGCTGCAGAGTTACTACCTTGACTTTTAGTGGATTTATCAATAACCGCACCAGTATTCTTATTGGCCCACTTATTGAACATCGTAGCTGCTTCTTTCTTAGTAATTTCTTCAGCAGTTTTGCCTTCGGTATTACCAAAGAATTTACACTGATTTACAGTACGAACCTCACCGGTAGGTAGGTATTCACCTTTAGCATTTGGTGCAGTTCTGTCTTCAATAACTTGATGAACAGCTACTTTGACAGGTTTACCAACTAGCCCCATTACTACTGGACGTTCTGCAGGTGCTTCTTGTTTTTTCTCAGGATTCCAAACTTTGACAGTTTTGTTCTCTAAAGATTTCATACATGTATCTAGATCTTCGCCTGTAGCGGCTATACACATGGATTCTGCAATTTGGTATCCAGGAAGAGGACGTTTCTTACCTTCTTTAGTTACATAGTAAGTTTTATGGCCCTTAGCTTTACCAGATTTGATACAGAAATTCTCTCGAAGTTCTGCCATGTTACCGCCATTCTTTGCTAGAATAACGTTAAAAAATTGTGCTTCTGATTTTGTCTGGTTTAGATACACCATTTTAACGGTAGTATCGTATACACCAGATTCCCATGCAAATCCACCGCCTGCTCTTTCAATAGACTGTGTCTCTACATCTTTAGGAAGTTCCCATTCGCCCATAAGTTATATCCTTTCTTATTTAAGTGTTAAAATACACGGCCTGTAACTAGCCATTACTATTAGCTTGAATTTTCTGTTTTTCAAGATAATCGTCTAATACTTTCATAAATTCTTTAACAGAACAGCCAGGTTTTCGCTTTAGAGTTTCTGCGGCAATTTCCTGTACTATTCCAAAGCCCATTTCCGTAGCAACGTGTACCATCTTGTTTATTTGGGCAATTCTTGCATCATCTATAACAATGTCATCACGTTTGTTATCTATAATTTTATCATTACCTTCGTGACTCATGGGTCTCCTTTCTCTTTAGTTCTTTTAGTAATAATAAACTCTTTATCTAACTCTTTAATAATTGTTTGTAATTTCTCAAGGTGGGTTGTGCCTCTAACTCGTCTTCTGAATCGCCAAAGTATAATTTTATCAACTATTTCTTCCCAGTATTTCATTGGTTGAACCTTTTAGGTTATAAAATAAAATGCCTCTCCCGAGGGAGAGGACTAGTAATTTATAACTCTTCAGTTAGGACAGGTTCCCATACGGAACTCAAGGAGGGGAATTCCCTATAAGAAAGGCATATTACAACCCTATCGCACATATTATATCACTTATTTATAGTATTCATGAAGTCGATTAATAACGTTTTGCAAGTTATTATCGATATAAGTTTCGTTTCTAGGCCACATTCCCATAGGACTACGAATTCTCTCATTAACAGTTTCTTTAGTTAATCGAGTTTGAAATACGTATTTAAATCCGTTATCTGTATCGTCTGGGGTAGCTTTAAATAGCGGAGATTTAGCTATCTTATCCTCTAATTTACCCATAGCTACTTTTTTAGTAGATATAACACAAGTAAAGAAACTCTCAATACCTTGATTCATCAAGGATCCTTTAACTTTAACCAAAGTCTCATTTACCATTTCGGCCTCGTTAAGAACATCTGTGGTGTGAGCTAGAAATACCACATTCTTGGTAGATTTAGCTACTGTCTGAGACATTAATACTTTCATGTATTGAGCGTATTGCCCCCATGCTTGCATCGTATTTGTTGAGCTTAGTACTTTAGTACTTTCATACATATCCATTAGATATGTAAGACTATCGATGACGATAGTATGTATATCTTTCATTTTTTCAGCTTTATCAAAAGCTTCGTATACTTGGTTTGGGTCAACAACGGTGTATTCTTTAAATTTACTTTTGAATGGTAACTTCTTCCCATTCTCACAATTTAAATACATAACTCCTTCAGGCTTATCCATATTCATTAAACTGGCACTTTTACCTGAACTGGATTTACCTGAAACTAGTACTAAATGATTATTATTCATGCATTTTCCTCTCTTTTTTGGAATTCTTTACTAATTGATTTAATTGTACTATTCCTAAATTGTTCCTCTGGTAAAGGTACTTCTAAAGAGTTATTAAACGTCTCTAGTTTTTCTACTATTTCACCTAATGAGTAGTTTCCATCTATCAATACCATACCGTATCTGTATAAATGGTTGGCTCTATTACCTTTAGCTGTGTGTGCCCTAAACCATCGTTCGATATTATCGAAACCAGTAGCACTAATACGTGCTTTTGTTTCGTCTGATCGTTTAGTTTCTGGAATAAACATCGTAGCGTCAATAATATTTCCTTTATTATATTCGTACTTTCCAGGATGAGTAGCCCACTTTCTAGCTATATCCTTGGCACCTTCATCTACTGGAAATGGTAACCATTCGAATACATTCATCATAAATCTAGAGTATTCTCCGGTGGTTAATTTAATTCTATGAGATAGAGGTAAAATAAGCCTAAATCTATTAATTTCTGGAGTATGTCGTTTAGTTGTAGACATAAGAAACGTGTAGTCTTCTAATAACACCTTAACTGTGGACATATTGATATCCCCATCACAATCAAGAATAAGCAAATCAAATCCAGGGATTACATTCTCATTCTTACGATGCCCATTGATAAATCCATGAGCTGTATAATGATATCCATCTGCAGTAGTTAACTTATGCAATAGATCAAATGGAGGATTATCTGTTTGATAATGATATGCTATATCCTTACTAATGCTTACAGTTAGATGCGTAAGATCCGTTTCTGCCAAAGTTTCTCCATTAAAAAATTCAATTTCGTCTAACATTCGCCTTTTGATAATAATGTTGTTTCTATGCCCAAAAGACATAGCTAGAGTCATTAAATCCTTTCTCTGGCCCTCTGAGCCTTTGTAGAATGGCAGTTCTTCCATCAACTCATGCTGAGTCACGTCATTATCACAATCGGCTAAATAATGCGCTAGACGCTCGTAAGGGCCTTGTTTACGCATTAATTGATGAAAGGCTTCTCCTGAGTCCTCAACAACGCTAATAGCGTAATTCAGATGATCCTGTGTTACTTTTGTTGAATTATCTGCAAATGCATAGGCACCCGCTAATTTAATAGCTTTATAGTATCTATGTATCATTTCTGCTTTGTGAAGACTCATATGGTCTTTCATATCATCAGCTAGTTCTTCGCATTTTAACTGGTACTCAATTAAATGAATATGGTCAGCTTCCGATACTTGCAGTACTGGATTGAAGGATCTTTTAGCAAAGTTAGTAAATTCCTGCTGAATTGCTAACATGTCCTTGGCCAAATTAGGATCAACCATCTGCTGATAACGTTCTTGTGCAGATGCATACTTAGTTCGATGACTATCTGTCGTATACCCGAATAACAATCTACGAGCATATCCAGTTTCGAGAAATTGTTTAAATTCCTCCTCTATCTTTCCACCATCTAGTAGCTTGGTTGGAGTACCAAACATCATTAGATTAGTAGGAGTGTTTCCTGGTAACTCTTCTGATCTAATGTTTTCTTGTGTATTTTTTATAAGTTTTTGTTTTACAAGGCCTATGTCGTAAAGTTCAAGGAATACATTTAATACATCAGCATTTGCGGACATATTTGATCCGACTTCATCTAGTTCCAGATTCATGGAACCTGCAGAAGCTAGTAGTAATTTCTCACGCATTTGCTTAACAGCTGGAGAGGTTCCACTGTCAAAACTAAAAGCCAGTTCTCCTAAACGATCAAAATGTTTTTGGAATTCTCCCTGTTGAAATTCAGTTTCTTCATCTAATGTTAATGTAGTTTGCCCAATATTAACTCTCCATGC
>Ga0066837_10000266_pt1 | contig 23489 bp, 26 predicted proteins | sample ETNtaG_25_FD_66730 | JGI IMG/M metagenome (GOLD analysis project Ga0066837, IMG submission 66730) | Marine microbial and viral communities from oxygen minimum zone, Eastern Pacific Ocean - ETNP201302SV86 | ecosystem: Environmental > Aquatic > Marine > Oceanic | place: Pacific Ocean: Eastern... | reverse complement strand
ATAAAGGGAATAGTGTATACATGGCAGTTTCTGATGTAGGTCTAAGGAACATGGGGACATCTAGTTCATTTTCACCTGCATGTTTAACCCAATAGACCTCTTTTTTGAAGCCTTCAACATCTTCATCGAATCTAAGTTCTGAAGGATCTACTCCTGCCTCTCGAGCAGATTTAAGTCGAGCAACGAGTTTATTCTCCTTTTCTAAAAGGTCTTCTGGGATTAATAGCGGGAAATTAACCTCTTCATGGCCTGTTCGCTCCATTTCAGAATGAGTCAAAGCATCGATATTTTTCATGGCCTTCCAACCATATGGCCTCCAAACATCCATGCCTTTTATTGGATATCTCTTGTCTACAAGATCAGCAATTTCAACGATTGCAGGATACCAAGCACTGAAATCGCTCTTGGGTGGGATGCCGCGCTTAGCCTTGCCATAACTCCCCATGATTCATCACGCCCTCTCATAATGCTTGAATACTATGCTATTGAATCATCATCAAATTGCTCCATTGGTTTGAAAATGGCTAAGACCGAAGCAAAGAACCAAGCCAACTCTAAGACTACAAAGGCCCATTCACCTGTATGGAATGCGCGAACGCCAAGAATCCCTGAGCCTACTGCCATTAGCAGTAGATATCTGACTCCTCTACTATTCAAGACACCACGTGTCTCAAATACGAATGCTGCCAAGATGAATATCATGCCTAAGTATGAGGCATAGTATGTTATTGGTTCTAGTGATTCAAGAGCAATTACATTACCAGTCATACTAAGAGCGGCTTATTTCCTTCTCAATAATCATTGCCAAAGCATTGTTGTCTTCAATAGGTGTTACTACACCCTTTTTATCAACCCAGAAAGCTCTTTTTGTACTGCTATCCAATGATTCAATGTGGTTAGCTACTACGCCATTTAGTTGATATTCATTCAACATATTTATTGCGGAATCAAATAATTGAGAATCATCAAAATTAGACTCCAATTTGAATCCTATCCTCGTAGAACCTTGACAATAATTGGTTAATTCATGGATATGTTTCTTGGTAGGGGCCAAATTAATTGTCCAATCATGTGAACCTGATTTCACCTTATCATTAATAATTTCAGTGGGGATATAATCCAAAACTGCTGCACAATGTATCCATGAATCTGGTGAACTATCACTTTTTGCTATCTTAATTAAAGCATCCAACATACTATCTGGATCACTATGATATTGATTGTTTGACAAAAAACTGGGCGGTGTGGTGGATGTTTCACCATGGACTACGGTCACACTATGCCCCATTCTATAGAGGTAATCAGAAATTAACCAACCAGTTTTCCCTGAAGAGGTATTTTGAATCCATCGAACTGAATCAATAGGGCTTCTAGTAGAACCAAGTGTGACTAAAACTGATGATCGCCCATCTAATTTAGAATTAATCAAGTGGCTAAATTCGGCTACTATATCACCAACAAGTGGTTGCTTCATTCTGCCTTCATCAGAAGAGCCCCATAAAATATGGTGGCCTTCATTGATTAGTTCAATGCACAAATCCTCAGTAATAGGATCGGAGGATAATGAACCGTGCATGCTAGGAACGAACATAATAGGAATCCCTCTACCCCTAGATGCGGATAGTGCCATCTGCAAAGGAGTATCCATAATTCCGTGAATATGTGATGCAATGGTGAATCGCGTTGCAGGACATACAAGTACGCCATCGACTTGATCCAATTGTGCCATGTCAGCTTCCCAATCGGTCATTATAGAAGTTTGACTAGCCCATTCGATAGCTAAAGGTGATATTATTTCCTGTGCTGTTTGAGTCATAATTACTACTGGTTCTGCACCATGTCTGCGTAATTCTCTTAGTAGTCGAACACTATCTACGACTGCTATTCCACCACTTATCCCGACTAGAATTTTCTTACCTTCTAAGCAATTAGAAGCCGACTCAACGTCAACGTCTTTGGTGTTGCTCATCAATACCTGCGATTTGGTGCCACTCTTTACGGATACCGGTTCCCACAAACTGAATTAGTGTCACCTATTCCAGATGCCATGGAGGGCGATATCACTGCCATCGAAAGAGTACATCGAGGCATGTCTAGTTCTCTTCTTTGGCTATCATTACTATTTTTCTTCCTAGTTTTTTCATTCATTTCTAGCCTAGATTCAAGTATTGCAATCACGTTAGGCATTATTTCTATTGCCTTCAATGCCATCCTATTATCAATCTATTTTGGTTTCTTGAGACGTCGAAATTGGGCTTACAAATTTGCTATGGCACATTGGTTATTCCTAATACTCATTTGTTCGTTTACAGGAATTCTAAACTTAATAACAGGTTTACAGGGTGAAATATTGTCGTTGATTATGTCAGGGATGTTGTTTTTCATTTCAGTTGGGCTGGTAAAGAGATTTTCAACATTCTCAAATCCTCTTTTCATAGCATGGTATTTGGGAAAATCTAACCAAATTCTAGCAGCTTCTAAACTAGAAGGAAACGAAATGATGGGTGCTTGCCCTCATTGTCTATCGTTATTGGCTGTGAAGCCTTTAGAGTTGAGTAGGGGCGACCTATGTCCAAACTGTGGTGGAGATTTAGTTTCAGAAGAAACATACAGTAGATTCTCAATATTGGAAGAGGAATGATTACTGATCAGAAATGGTCAGATTCTTCCAATACTCTTCAGGGACTTCTTGAGCAAGCCTTAGTGCCCCAGCAGCACCCAACTTAACGGGGTCTTCAACGATATGGACTGTAATTTCTCCAAGATCAGATAATCTCTCTTCAATAGTTGCCCCTAGGCCCCTAATTCCTGATCCACCACCGGCAAGTATGATATTTTGGCGGAATGCATCGTGGTATTCAGGGTTAGAATCAGAAATCAATGACTTCACATTAACCAGGATGCCATCGACTATTGATTCACAGGCTGCTGAAAGACAATCTGTAATATCTAATGACATGGCTTTACCTTCAATTGAAAAGTCCACAATGATGGGTTCAGATGGTGGAGATACACTCGTGAAAGAAAACTGTTCTTTCCATCTTCTTGCCATATCTTTGGTAATCTGGGCACCCACATACTTCTTCTGAATTTCTTCAATAAGTGCGGCATCGATAAAATCTCCAGCCCTATTAATGTGCAGTTGGTCCTCTGGCCTAGGGATGGTCCCGTACACTCGACAAATATCTGTGGTGCCAGCACCAATATCGATAACCATTGTATGGTCTAACATATCAAGTGCATACGCTACTGCAAAGGGTTCTGAAATAATCATGCAAGCATTAACAGTGCCTGCAGCAGCATCAAAAATAGCTGTCTTATCTACATGGCTAGCTTCAGCAGGTGCACCAATTACGGCAACTACGCGGTCGTAATCCTCTGGATCTGCTAGATTCATCATGTGGTTAATGAAATGGGCAATGTATTTTTTATCTTCAGGAGTATCTTTGATAACACCGTGTTCCAAGGGTCTGTAGAGGTTTAATGCTAACCTATTTTTTAACGCCTCTTCCCCGAAAAGTACATCCCTTCTTAGGAAATTTTTTGCAATCGAATCCTTTGGGGTTCCTATTACGGTTAGAACCTGGTCTTCATGGTTATCATTTGAAACAATAACCGATCTAAACGTTCCCAAATCTACGCCAATGAATAGGGTATCTGTTGCCATATGGTTCACCGCGTTAACTGCTCCGTGGGACTCGGTATATCAACAATGCCTAAGTCATATATCATACAATTAGTAATTAAAGCCACATGTCGCAACCTTCACAATACCATGCATTGTGTTCTTTATAGAGTGGAGACATGTTTCCGCAGCCAGTACATTCCTTCTTAGCACCGTCACCAAATAATGCAATAATAATCTGAATATGCCTTTTCTCGCTAATGTCAAGATGTTGTCTCATAGCCCATAAAAGCTGATCCTCGCTAGGTGTAATTATTCCGTCAGATAGTACAAGTTCTACTGCTGTCTGATAATCAGATTCGATACTAACTGCTGAGGCATCAAGAGTTACTCCATCTTTCTCAGCAACCATGTCTTGTGAGCCGGGGTCATCTACGTAAAGAACCAAAGCATTGGGATTTAGTGAATTATCCCTCAACTCGAAACTAACTTGATTGCCTACATGTTCAGCATATACGAAATTACTTGTTCTGTTAATAATAGAGGCGATGTTACGTGCTGTTTCCTGAGCAGTCCTACCCCTACGCCATCCATTATCAGAATCTTCATTCAATAAATAGAATTCAGTGCCTTTACCGGGGTATTCTATACGGATTTCTTCCCCACCATCAAAATCATTGTTTAGAATTGTAAGTTTTCCAACATTGGAATCAATGATGTTATCTTCTTCATCAAAATTTATGATTAATGGTTTTCTTTCCTCACTAGCTGCATTGTAATGACCCTGCATACCATCAATCCATTTGTCTTGTAATCTTGTCAAGCCTTCTTCCTGTTCACGACTAAGGTTCTGGTCGATTCCCAAAACTCGTGATAAACCCGCACCACTTTCCATCTCATCCTTGAATTGTTTTAGCATTTCAGATTCAGTATGTATTGATTCGCGTGGACCTCTCGAAGTACCAGATTTAGCATTGGGGTCTTTCCATTCATATTGACACCTATCACAAATGATGTAATCTTGAATAGAGGATGAGACTGATTTACCACCACAACGAGGGCAATCTCCTTCTTCGTCAATAGAAAGATTATCTTTGGCATCAGTCAGACCTTTGTTCCCCTTAAACGGTCGCTTGCGCAAGGCCATCAATATCCTGAGACATGGCATGGGTGATATGACTTGCGTTCAATTTATCGTAATTTTAATATCATGATATATGATTGAATATTTGACTAAGTTGTTGTATATCAGGATGTACTAAACCGGCGCGGTTATCAATAGGTCTTGAGTCGGGCAACATATGATTAGAGAATGTCATCTGCATGGTTACTTTGAAGGAGAACTATGTCCTGCTTGTAATAGTGAAGGAAAATTCGTCATGAACGGACGTGAAAGAGACCAAATCGCTCGTAGAATGGCAGGTATACTTCGCCACTTCCCAGAAAAATTCGATCTTGAGATGGATATCAATGGATGGGTTAGTATTAGAGAACTTTCTAATTCATTATCTCGTAAGGATAAGAGGAAACATTGGCTTAGGGACCGACATATCAGCGCTATTGTAGCAACAGATCCCAAAGGTAGGTATGAAGTCAGGGGCGGTAATGTTAGAGCCACCTACGCCCATACAGTTGACATAGAACTTGATCTACCAACAGACAATATTCCAGAACTCTTATTTTACCCATGTTCTAGAGAGGAACTTGATGTTCTATTAGAGGGAGGGATTCATCCTGGTGGGCGGAAATGGGTACACCTCTCTAGAAGCATTACTTCTGCTGCTAACGCAGGCGCTGTACATCACTTCCGGCCAGCTATCATCGAAATTGATACAATCCAAATGATTGCATCTGGTAACACTATTTTCCATGCCGGAACTACTGTTTATCTAACTGAGATAGTAGACTCTCAATTTTGTTCCGCCGTTAGTTACGATGACGATGAGTATCAAATAATGCTTGATGAATGGGGCGAAGAAGAATAAAACACTATTTTTTGTAACCACATGTAGGGCAAAAGCCCAGTTCAGCATCAAGTGTTTCATCACACTTAGGACATTCTCCATCAATCGATTTAGTTGATTCATTATTTATTTCGGATGAAGGGGACAGTAATCTTACAGCAGTACTTTCCTCAAAGACGATACGCTGTAATTCATTCCTTATTTCTACCTCTTTTGTGAAATTGATTGCCTCTTGTAGTGCTGCCTCAAGTAAAAAAATACGTTTCTCCCTGTCATTCTTACCAACGATATTTTCAGCATCTAACAACTGTTCCTGGAGATATTTTCGCAATTGAACTACAGTCGGCTCATCAGTCATTGTTATCCGCACCATCTACTCACTCATCAACCCGTTGGAAATATTTCAGGGTTTTTAATAATTCATAAATTTATACTGAATTCATATTATCAATAGGAATTAACTTGACTTCTATCCTCTTCGGAGTATTATGGACGAATTGATAATCCTCAAACTCGGGGGTGGATTAATCACTGATAAGTCCAATTTATGCACGCCAAAATCAGAAGTAATCCTCCATTTGGCAGAGGCTATATCTAAATTATCTAAAATGGGTTTTCGTATAATTATAGTACATGGTGCAGGTAGTTATGGACATCTTAAAGCAAAAACATGGAAATTACATGAAGGGTTCATTGAAGGTCATGTTCCTGAAAATAATCAATATGATATTGTTGATCAAAATGATGCGGTTGGATCAGTACGTAATGATATGCTCAAATTAAACCAAGTAGTGGTTGAACAATTAGAATCATTTGGATTGAATACAGAATCTCACCCACCTCATATATGGGCAAAGGAAACTGGTGTGAATTTCACAGGAGACCTATCCCTATTGGATTATTTCGATGGCACTATTGCTGTAACATTTGGTGACGTGGTGAATTGTACGGGGAGAAAGAAATTTGGCATATTAAGTGGAGACGACATTTGCTATAGACTAGCAATAGAGAATGATGCTAGTCATATGATTTTTGCAATGGGCGGGGCTCCTGGATTGCTAACATCACCTCCCAGTAACCCAGATTCAAAATTAATCCCGATATGGACCCCCAATACAAAATTTGAGGGCATCCATCATAAATCAATAGATGTGACAGGGGGTATCCATTTGAAAATTGAGCGCGCCACAAATATTTCAGAGATTGTTTCTAATGTGTGGATTATTGATGGAGAGCATCCAGAGAGAATTGAAGAGGCTGTTACTTGCCGTAATACAATTGGGACTAGAATCCTATTCAAATCTTAGTAGTTATGACTACCTACTCCGTTAAAGACTTGGATACCATCACAGGACATAGTGGTTGTTGTGTCTGGCGAAGGTAGTTCAATTCTCGGAGATGAATATGACCCTGCGCAGACACAAATGATGGACGAACAGGTCATACTTGTTGACGAAAAAGATTCACAAATTGGATCTATGTCTAAAGTTCAGAGTCATTTGAACGATGGAACACTGCATCGAGCATTTAGTGTACTATTATTCAATTCCGCAGGTGAATTACTCATACAAAAAAGAGCCAGTACCAAAATTACATTCCCCTCGGTATGGGCCAATTCTTGTTGTAGTCACCCGCTAAATAACGATGATGAAAGGGAAATGAACGATGATTTAGGAGTTAAACGAGCAGCAGTAAGAAAAATGGCCCAAGAATTAGGTATACAAGCTTCTGAAATTCCACTTTCAAAATTCCAATTAATTAGTAGAATGCATTATTTGGCTAGAGCCGATAATATATGGGTTGAACATGAATTAGATCATATCATTTTCATCCAAGCAGATGTAAATTTGTCTATTAATCCAAATGAAATAGATGAAATTAGGTGGGTTAATCAACAACAATTGGATGAGTTAGTATCTAATTCCCCAGATAATGAACAATTTATAGCACCATGGTTTTTGGAGATAAAGCAGCGTTTTCTTGACCACTGGTGGGGGCATCTTGATGAGATGGAGTCTTTTCAAGACGGATTGGTGCACCACATAGGAGAGGTAGGACAGCGAGATGATGAATCTCTGCTAAATGCTCTAAAAGGCCATGCTAATGAAGTAGAGGGCCGAATTATCAATGCTCTAGATAAATCTCAGCATGATCGCCTTAGAAATGCTATGATGCACCTCATTGAAGGTGGGGGTAAACGGCTTAGGGCTATTTTGCCTTGGTTAGTTGCTGATGCTTGTGGTAACGCTTCAGATTCACTTTATGACTTAGGTGCTGCAATAGAAATCATACACAATTTCACCCTTGTTCATGATGATATCATGGATAATGATGAACTTAGAAGGGGTCGTCCTGCTGTTCATATCGAATATGATATGCCCACTGCTATCAATGCAGGAGATGCAATGCTGGCTGTATCATTTGAAATTTTGAGTGAATCTACTGAAATATCTGATGACCACTTTAGAAGTTTAGTTTCTATTATCGGCAAGATGGTTCGACGAGTTTCTGAGGGACAACAACTAGACATGGATTTTGAAAACCGTAGTCATGTTAGTGAAGAGGAGTATCTAAAAATGACTTCAGGGAAAACTGCGGCCATGTTTACAACATGTTCTAGGACTGGTGCCTTACTATCAGGAGCATCTACAGATGTAATTCAAAATCTTGCTCAATGGGGAGAGAATCTGGGCCTTTGTTTTCAACTGATGGACGATCTAATTGATGCCACTGGAGATAGTGAAACCCTAGGGAAACCTGCTTGTAGTGATGTTGTAGAAGGGAAGCAAACTCTAATCGCTATTCACGCACTTAAGCAAGACCCTTCAAAACTAACTAATTTCCACAAAGTATTCGGTTCAGGAGATGAGTCTCTATCAAGAGAGGTATTGGATACTGTCCTTAATGAATTAAGAGATGTTGGTTCCATAAAATATGCTGAAAAGAGAGCTATGGATTTCCATAAGGAAGCCCATTCCTGTCTTGATGCATTACCTGATTCTAGCGCTGTGAAAATTCTAAGGCAACTAACTGACTGGCAATTAGTTAGAATTTCCTGACTATAAAATATAGGTTTAATCAGTCAGAATAGTAAGATTCAGTAGGAAGTTCAGGTTTCAATCCTTTACGCTCCCTAATTCCGCCAACTACCTTGTCTAGCAAAGCACGTGGTAATTCTTCAAAGCCGCAATTTTCGGAGTTCCAAATGGCTCTACCTTGAGATGCTGCCCTAATATCATTAGAGAACCCAAAGGTTTCAGCAACAGGTACCTTTCCAATTACAGTTGTTGTTTCTCCATCAGCAGGCATATCTTCAATCTCACCGCGCCTCTGTGTAATCTCTCTAGTAACTCCACCTAGCCAATCATTAGGTACTGATACATGCATTTTTTGCATTGGTTCCATAATCACAGTATTAGCTCTGATTAGGGCTCCTCTGACGGCATTCCTCATAGCAGGTATAGTCTGTGCAGGGCCACGATGAATTGCATCCTCGTGTAACTTAGCATCTACTAGCCTGACCATGACACTCATCAAGGGTTCTTCAGCCACAGGACCCTTCAAACAGACTTCATTAAATGCCTCTATGAGTAATTCTTTGGTTTCATGGAGATATTGGATACCTTTTGTATCATTTACGAAAACATTTGTTCCATTGATTGCGTATATCTTACGCATCAAATCCTTATCCATGCCGTATTCTCCGAACTTACGACCTACATCCTTAGCATCATTTGGCCGAATTGTACCACTCCCAAATACTCCTTCACGTAGTGCTGCAACCACTTCAACAGGTAGTGGTTCAACTTCAACATAAAATCGGTTGTGACGATTAGGAGACTTGCCCTCAAAGGAATTACCACTATTATTTCCTGATGTTGATTCACGGTAAACAACAATAGGTTCAGAAACAGAAACTTTGATGTTTTGCTCTTCTTCTATTCTATATGTTGTTATTTCAAGATGAAGTTCACCCATTCCAGCCAGGAGTGCTTCCCCTGTCTCTTGGTTAGTAGTTACTTGCAAAGATGCATCAGCCTTAGCCAGTGATCTAAGGGCATCAATGAATTTGGGTAAATCCTTCATTGACTTTGGCTCTACTGCTACTGTTACAACAGGTTCAGAATAATGCCTAATTGCCTCGAATGGAATGATATCATTATCACGAGCAACAGTAACCCCAGCAGCTGCTGAACGAATACCAGTTAACGCAGCAATATTACCTGCAACAATTGATGGTATAGAGATTCTATCTCCACCGACCATCATACTAACTTGCTGGACACGCTCAGCTTTAGCACCACCAATTGCCCACAAGGTATCACCATGATTGATAGTTCCTGAATAGATACGACCTACTGCAACTTCACCAGCATGAGGATCCATCCAAATTTTAGTAATCATTAGAGCAAGGGGGCCTTTTGGGTCACAATTAACCATGGCCTTGCCAAATTCCGAATCTAATTCACCGGTCCAGATGTTTGGAATACGGTATGGTTGTGCAATGACGGGACTTGGTAATTGAGTGACCGCCATATCTAGGAGAACTTCATGCACTGGTGCTTTCTTAGAAAGTTCTCTTTGCTGCTCATTGTGACAATGCTCGAAAATATCTTTGAATGAAATTCCAGATTTTTGCATATATGGTACAGTAATTCCCCAGTTGTGGTATGCTGACCCGAATGCGACAGTGCCATCTGAAACACTAACTTGCCATTCCTTCTTGTATTCTTCAGGTGCGAATTGACGAATTAGGTTGTTAACTCTAGTAATCTGAACTTTGAATCGCTCCAACATATCTTCTGGTGTGACCTGAAGTTCATTGATAAGTCGATCAACCTTATTGATGAATAAAACTGGCTTAACTTTCTCTTTAAGAGCCTGACGAACAACTGTCTCCGTTTGAGGCATAGCACCTTCTACAGCACAAGTTAGAATGAAACATCCATCTACTGCGCGCATAGCCCTTGTTACATCGCCCCCAAAATCCACGTGTCCGGGTGTATCAATGAGATTGATAAGAAAGTCAGTGCCTTCAACTTCGTGAACCATAGAAGCCGAAGCCGCGTTAATAGTGATTCCACGTGCGGATTCTTGTTCATCAAAATCTAGTACTCTGCTTTTTCCAGCTAATTCCTCGCTCATCATTCCAGCGCCTGCAATCAAATTGTCAGAAAGTGTAGTCTTTCCGTGGTCAATATGTGCTGCAATACAGAGATTCCGAATCTGGTCTCTGACATGCATAACTTCTGTTGCTTTTGCGATGTTATCTTCTTTACGTCCCATGAGCCTTCACCTTTGGTGAAGCGGGCGACCTGACATCGGTTCATAAAGGCGACTACATTAATTCAGCAACTAATTTGATTGAAAAGCCAAGTAGGAATGAAGTCCGGTGTTAACGTGCTGATGCGGCGATTCGCTCAACTTCTTCTTTCTTACCAACAGCAAAGGATGTGACATCACCGCTTGCGGCCTTAGAAATCTCATTTACAATCCCCTGGGTGAGTGTCCTAGTACTCTTCCTTGTTGCCTGAGTAGAACCCATTGCTAGATGACGGATTGCGACATCAATTCTGCGCATAGGGGCGCTATCAACTGCTTTTGGTTGACTAACTGCACCGAATTTAATTCTAGTAATTTCCTCCATAGGTGCGGAGTTAGACAAAGCATCAACAAAGGTCTGTAGTGGGTTGACATCATCTCTTTCTGCAATTCGGTCTAAAGCCTGTTCAAACGCCTTAGCAGCAGCAATTTTCTTACCGGTGTATTTCCCAGTACGCATTAATCCATTGATGAATCTTTCAACGATTGACAACTTGCTTTTACCAAACCATGCATTTGCATGACGGCCACCTGAGTGAGGTACCCCCACTGTTTTTAGATTGATATAAGGTGAAATGCCTGGATCAGCACAGGTTATTTCGGAAGCATCCCACTTTCCGAAAACAAGAGTCCCTATTCCGGCAATTGGTTCCTCAATAACTTCGGGAACTACAGGTGCAACCTCTTCATTTTCAGTTACTTCATCGTCACTCATGAAATCACCTCAGCGAATTGGCTTCTCCTTTCTTCCCCTGACCATCTCATCAAGTGAAACACCATTGACTTTGATTACCTTAAATCGCACTCCAGGAATATCTCCGTATGAACGACCCATGCGCCCACCTATACCTTCAACCATGACCTCATCGTGCTCATCAATGAAGTTAATTGCCCCATCACCTGGAGCGAATGCAGTAAGTTTGTTACCTGTACGGATTAAACTGATTTTGACAGCCTTCCTAATTCCTGAGTTAGGCTGCTTTGCCTCAATACCAACTTTCTCAATTACAATGCCTTTGGCTTGTGCTGAACCACCAAGCGGATCAGACTTCTGTTTGAGCTTCAAAACTCTCTTCTTGTATCCTCTATCCTTCCAGCGAAACCGCTGGCGATCTCTCTTCATTTTCGAACCAGAAAAGAGTCCTCTACCCATGGATACACCTTGAAGCAGGCCGCCGACCTTCCACGCATATATGAGGCCATCGGAATTCAACTGGTTCACTGAGGCGCAGGATAACGATTAATCTGTTAGCATTCAATGAGCCCCCAACCTTCAAGCGAGGCTCCATAGTCGCAACGTTAATGGCATTTAGGGACCACCTCAAAGATGCAGTATCTTATGCCCTGGTTAACCCGATTAATGATATGCGCCTTGCCATCGAACGTAATCATGATTCCACCATATTATTCGAGAATGTAGAAGGTAGTATTGGACATAAGGCAGCGGCAAATGTTTGCCTTCGTGAAAATATGGCTAAACATTTTGGCATTGAGCCAGCAGAACTTCTTGATGCAATGGAGTATGCAATGAATAATCGAATTGCCCCCATTGAAGTAACTACAGGTCCTGTAATTGAGAATATTATCAAGTCGCCCGACCTTAATCAACTACCTATACCCCACCACTACCCACAAGACAGGGGCAAGTACATGTCGGCCAGTATTGTAATCGCAGAAAGAAATGGCCAAAGAAATGTCTCGTTCCATCGACAATTTGTAAGAGACAAAAACCATGTTGTTGCCCGTTTAGTTCCTAGGCACCTAAGAACCATCGTTAACGAAGCACGCACCCTCGATGAAGGCGTAAATATAGCGATAGTCAACGGGGCTGATCCCTGCCTACTTCTTGCCGCTGCTATGTCCTTCAATGAACCAGTAGATGAATTGACAGTAGCCTCAGCCTTGTACCTACAATTTTATGGCAAACCCATGGAGGTCATTAAATTAGAAAATGGAGTGACCGTTCCTGCTGATGCTGAATATGCTATGTCAGCCACAATTACTACTGAAGATGACGATGAAGGGCCATATATTGACATAACTGGTACAATCGATGAAGTCCGTAAAGAACCTGTTATCGAAGTACATACCATTTACCATCGTAATGAACCAGTATTTCATGCACTACTACCTGGGCTAGCTGAGCATCATGCATTGATGGGGCTTCCACGCGCTCCAACAATCAAATCTAGTGTTTCACGGGTTTGTAAATGTACAGATGTAATAATGACATCTGGAGGATCTGGCTGGCTTTCTGCAGTAGTCCAAATTGAACCAAACTCCCCAGATGATGCTAGTAAAGCAATCATGGCCGCATTTGAAGGGCACCCATCCATGAAGGCTGTAACAATTGTTGATACTGATATCAATCCAGCAGACCCAGTCAGGGTTGAATGGGCTTTGATGACTAGATGGCAACCAGACAGAGATACTATTATTTTGAGTAATCAGAAAGGAAGTAGCCTCGATCCTACTAGATCTGAAGACGGCCTTACGTCTAAGATAGGATACGATGCGACAATGCCAATTGGATGCGATAAAGGTCAATTCACCTCTGTTCTATGAAATTTAACTCCAAAGGTTCAATGAATAGTGCCCCTTAGTCAACGTGTGGCGAACAGTAGCCGTTCCGACCTTCAACACCCTAGGAGGAGCCTAGGCAATCGCCATCGCTCTCAGGCTATGAAGTTCCTATCTCTTGTAGAATCAGATTCCGATAATGTTGCTCAAAATTTGAGTTGGGCTGAGCAAAGTGCTCGTCAGGCCGTTTTACATGATTTCACTCATGAGGAAAATTGGCGTGTCCTAGCCCGAATTAAAGAAAGGTCTGGCGATGAAAAAGGACTTCGCGCTGTTTTAGAAGATTTATTTTCTGTCCTCGGCAGAAATCCTGAACACCTAACTCAATTGGCTGAAGTAGATATGCTAGAACATGGTTTTCAATTACTTAGTGCATCATTAGCTGCTGATCCACTTGACCCCGATTACTGGGTTGAACAAGTTAATGATCAATTCCTTATAGATTTGAAAGAACGTTTCTTCCACCTCGACCTATCAGACCCACGCGCAAATATTCTTTTTGGGAGAAGATTGGAAAGAATACGAACAATTGATGAAGAATTATTCATAACTTTAGTCAGGAGGCTACTAGCACATCGCCCATTTAATCATGAAGCATGGATAGAATTAGGGCGACTTCATGAATCACGCAAAGAATTTGACGAAGCTTGGTATTGCTACGATCAAGCACAGACCCATTTCCCCCAATTGACACCAAGAGATAAATTTCGTTCACGAATGGAGAATACACTTGATAGCACTAGTCCTTCATGGTCTAGGCCTAGCGCTGATGGGCGTACTAAATTCCTCAAACGGATGGAAAATCTTGCATTGAAAGTTAGTTCACCTGAAATTATAGATGATACTTTAATTGATGAACCTAATATTAGTGATCTTGAATCGCATTTAATCGAATTAATTGAAAAAGAGGAGTATTCCTCAGCCTTCTTCCTTGCACGAAGATTGGTCACTAACGGTGAAAAGTGGGCTGAGGATTATCTCAAACAAGCCCAAGATAAAATCACTAACTAATCATTCTAAGTAATTCTTTATCTTCAACACCATTTTCTACTAACAATTTAGATTTAAATAGATTTAATCCGACCGTTTTTTCTGCTTCTAGTAAAACTATTAAATCTGGACGATTGGGGCCAGAAAGTGTACCTAACCACGACTCATGACACCATTCTATAGCATGAACTACGTCATCTGGATGTGCGCAACAATCGCTATTATCTCCAATATTTCTTGGGATGGCGTTGTCGACTATTTCAGACATTAGGGAAGCATCCTTGTTGACATTATTAATGCTTAAATCTAGCCAAATCAGTATTGACTCTAATGCACTATCTACCATTTCACATGAACGGAACCCTTCAAAGGCGACCCAGGAATGTCTTTGACTTGACTGAAAATCACCTATTTCAAAAAGGATTTTGGAAATTTGTAATCTACTTGTAGCAATTATTTCAATTTTATGAGGGCCTAATCTATCAATTTGACTCAATTGAACTAAAGCCATTATTTTTTCATTTCTAGCCATATGCCATGCAGCCATGTTGATTATTGACAATCCATGTTCAGGGCTACCTTCAGATATTGCTTTTAATCGCTCCATGGCCCAACGAAGATCAATTCCCGCCTCATCAATTTCGCCCTGTGTGAATCTGAGTAGACCCCACTCCATTCTAGCCCTTGCTTCTAATTGATGGTCTCTAGTCGAACTGATCCTACTAGATTCAACACAGTCCTTCAAACTATTTTGAGCGCTTTCTAAATCGTTAGATAACTGAGCCCTACGGAAATCAATGAATGATAATTGAGGCGCAGTTAGTGAAATATTGTCAATAAATGTATCATCACCAGAAATTATTGCTGCTTCAGCCAAGCCTAATTTATCTCCAAATGAATCGATTTCATCATTTGATAGGGGGTTTTCTTGGTGACTTTCATACATTTGATGAGCAGTTCTCATATCAACCCCTCCTCACAGAAGATAATGCGGCAATAAAGCCAGATGAGGCTGTAATTGCTGGGACATTACCAGACCATCCCGCTGCACCAGCATGACCGCCCCCCTCTCCATCGATAGTTTCTGTTAGTTCAGACATCAATTTACCAAGGTGTACGCCTTCATTTACAGCGTTTTTACTGGCCCTAGCTATTAGGCGCGTTTCATCTTTAGCCCTTCTTACTACTAGAGCAACCTCGGCCCCTGCAGTCAGTAAAGAATGAGCAATTACTCCCTCATTAGTGCCACCAATCGTATGTAAAAGAAACCAATTGCCAGCGTCTAATGCCTGCACTTTTGATAGAGATTTAGCAATGGAACCCTTCTGAGATCTGTTCATGTCATCTTTCTCAAGTGATTCAACGAAACTAGCGTAGTCTAGCGAATACTTTTCTATGATTTCTGATGCAGACTTAAAGGAACCTGCATCTGCATGTTTGAATCTACCAGTATCGGTTATTATTCCAGCAAGTAGTTGGATGGCTGATTCTCGTCGCAATCCTTCAGGATTATATTCCTGAGCATACTTATGCACTATTTCTGCGGTAGAAGTTACCTGCCAACAGATATTGAGATCTACACCTACCCAATCACTACCTCCTTGGTGGTGGTCGATAACACATATTGGAATATTAGATGGCAAATTCAGACCAGTTTGAGATTCTGAAGCAGTGTCAACAACTATGATCCCTGATAGCGTCCTAGGCCACATAGGGTTTGAGGCATTCATTAATAGAAAATCATTCTTAGTTTGAGCTAAGACTCTCTTAGCAATTTTGGACACATGAATACCACATGCCTTTGCATTTTCTCCAATTATTTCTGCAAGGGCACAAGCAGAACCAATAGTATCCATATCCCCATTTTTATGAGTTACAATTGCTATAGCACCTTGCTCTCGCTTATTGCATATCCAGTCATTTAACTTATGCAAATCAGAGATGTCGCTCACTATGAACCCTCAAATTGCTTTACAATCTCCTCGTACTGCTCCCTTAGAGTTGTTTCTTGCTGAGAAAGTCTATTGGAATGTTCTGACAATGTTTCTACTGTTTTCTTCAAATCATCTGCCAATGATTCTCTATCTGATACTTCCAATAATAGCGGGCCTGACTGTCGATAAACAGCACGATCCCCGTCCTGTGTCCCTAATAATTCCAATGTGGCTTCTAATTCCTTTAATTGCCCTTGTACTGCGGCAATTTGCTGTACACAATTCTGTAATTCAGAAACTATGATTTGTAACTTATTTCGTAAATCATCACCAGTCATATCAATCCCTCTGTTTATGCGGAACGGTCTACCTCAATAAGGGCCTCGGATGCCGCTTGTAATGACCGAAGAGCAGTGTTTAGCCTTGCCCTCAAATCAGAGAGATTACCTGATGTCACTTCTAATGTCAGAATTTGACCTTCTTTAACGATAGTAACATCCTCTGTTGCAAGAGCAGCAATTAGTGAATCAACGTCTAAAGAGGCATCAATAGAAATTGAGGCGCTACAAGAATCATTCTTCTTCGCTGACATCATCACCATCACCCTCGGTGGCAATCTCTGCAATAGGTGCTTCTTCATCTTCGGCTGCTAAGGTTCGTTCAAATTCAATGGCAGCATTTTGTGCAATCATTGCCATGTCGGTTGCAGTAGCTCCTTCAACTGAACGTCGTATGATTCTGTTATTAGCGTCAGAAGCGCGAGTAAATGGTTGCCATACGCCGCCAGCGAAAGTGTGACCACATTTACGGCAAGACCAGATACCAGCAGACTCTCTACGAACCTTTTGATACTGGCATACTGGGCACGAATATTCCCTCTTAACTTTGCGAATAGCGGAAGAGGCGCGGCGCCTTACACTTACACCATATCGAGCACCAAATCTTGCCTCTAAGCCTGATTTTTTTGTTCTCTTTGCCATCTAAACACCTCACAATGAATCAATGATTTTCCTTAGCTCTGAACATCTCTGCTTGGTCACATCCATGATTTCAGCGAATTCGCTCGCCGTGAACGTTCCCTTTAATCCCTTCTGCAATGAGTGAACATGGTCATCGGCTCCTAGTGTGATATGGATCCTCTCATCACCACCCAATTCTTCTTCTCGATTTGCATCATATACGAATCGGCCACCGACCTTATGGAATGAACACATGATAGGGGTCTTATTGACAGGCAAAGGCCTGTCCTCACCGACATCGAATCGTTCACCGGGAAGTGTAGAGTTGTGAAGAGCAGCTATTGCCGCAAGAGCAAAAGCATCAAACAAGTTGCCATCATCGCTAATTGCGAAACAATCAATGATTACCTGCCATACCTTTTCTCCAGCGATGATACATAGATCCTTAGTATCAATACATCCAGATTCACGTATTCCTCTATCTACAACTCTGCCCATCTCTATACTCTCAGGACTAGGAGGACCTGGTTCTAAGTGGCGTCCTGCGACTGGCCTTAATTCAGCACTTGTCATCAAACCACCCTCATCAGGACGGTCAGGATAAGGCGTTTGAATTTGGAATTTAATACCTGCAAAAACAATTGTATCTCCCATTTGAACTCTAGCGCTACCTTCAGCACGTTCTAGGACGCCCACTTCAACACTAAGATTTCTAGCATCCCAACGGCCACGGCCGTCTGCACGCTCATCGCGCTCAGCTAGTTCAGCCAAATGTCTTCGAAGAAGTTCAGGGACAAGAGGTTGTGCCATCACGATTCACCTCCATATTTATTGGCTATAGCTTCCTTCATCAACACATGGATCTTCATAGCAGCATCCATATTGTAATCCCAAGCTTCTTGAAATTGTTCTGGAGACAAATCGCCATCCATCTGTAAGAATACTAATTCACCTGTGTTAGGTAAAACGCCCATTGGCAAATCGGCCTCACCATAGTTATCCTCTTCCTTGTTAAGGTCACAGACAACGACATCGTTGATTTTACCACTTGCTACGCTGACTACCATGTCAGTCATAGGAATACCAGCATCAGCCAAGGCAAGAGAGGCAGCAGTCAAACCGACACACCTAGTACCTGCTTCTGCGCAAATAACTTCAATTTCGACACGTATCTTACTGCGCGGATATAACTCTAGTAAAACTACAGATTCCAATGCTTCAGCAGTAACTTTGCTGATTTCTCTGCTTCTTCTGTTGAAACCGGGTCGGAATCTATCAGTTGTTGAGAATGGTGCCATGTTGTACCTGACATCAAGTACAGCTCGCTCCTGACGCTGAATTTTTCTTGGATGGGCCTCCATTGGGCCATAAATTGATGCGATAACGTAGTTTGTACCCCAACGCACGGAAGCAGAACCATCTGCTACTGGAACAACACCCAGTTCAATTTCTATCGGTCGTATATCGCCAGCCTTTCGACCATCAACACGATTACCATTTTCATCTATCATTTGGACGTCACCATATCCCATTTTCATCACTCTCCATTTCCTTTATTGAGGTAGTTTGCTACCTTGGAAGATATTTTATCTGAATCAGCATTTTCTCTAATGAATGCTAGTGTATCACGAACTATTCGGATACCTTCGGGTTCTCCATCAACCCAAATCCTACCATTTGCACATAGAATTACCCTACAATTGCTAGAATCCTTAATTTTATTGATTATAGGTTCATTGCCACTTGATAAAACAGATACAAGATGAGGGGCTACAGAATCTACAAATCCTGAATTAACTTTTCTTAATCCCATTCCCTTCATGGTAACAACTGATGAATGTGATTCATCAATTTCTTGAACTCGGCAAAGTATAGCAGTACCAACGTTCATTGCATCACGCGTTGCACCGAATTCAACCTTCATAGGTGCTAAACTCATTGGGAGGATAGCATTGAAAGGCGCCCCTAGGTCAATGAACCAAATATTAGCACGCATGCCCTCGATATATCCTAAGACAAGATCACCAGGCCTTGGAAAATAAGCTGTATGCAGAGGAGTTACTGATAACTCCCCTCCTTTTTCAACAACATATCCTAGTTTGGTTGCAATTATTGAACCATTTAATTTCATAACACCGTGGCCTAATTTGCCATCGATTTCTGTACTAATTTTATCGCCGGGTATCACCAGGCTGCCGGATGCAGCCGAAGTGCGCCCATCCGAGGCGCCACTACTACTCATATTTCTCTCCGAGCCGGCCGACCAGCCCCCCCTCTATAACCATTGCATAGCAATGAAAAAATAGAATATGCTCATTTCATTTCTTTAACTACCACATCTGGGGCTCTTTTGCCTATTTTTGCTATGTAGTCATTTTTCATTCCTGCAGGTATTTCCACCGTAAATGCCCAGTCGCCATTATTGAGCCACTCCTCTTTCAGAATATCCTCTCTAACAATCGAAAATACAGACCCGTAGTTAGTACCAGGGATCTTAAATGCCAATTTTATTGTAGTAAATGATATAGGTATCAATTCTCTAATCTTAGCAACCGCGTCCTTGACTTGTAGTTCAACCGGTTTGAATGGATCAGCCTTGAAGCGTGCTTCAATAAGAGCGTTTTCTACTCTTTGCGGTGGGTGAGGCAACTTAGTTTGAGGATCTATACCCAACATGCAGATATCAGCTATTACTTGCCTAGTCTTATCCTCAATCATCTTTTTCCGTTGATCCGTTGTGAGTTGAATGCTACCTTCCAAGATGATTTTCTGTACGCATGGTTCTAGTTCAGTGGTACCAAAAACACCCTCTAATTTTTCAACAGTAGGCCTTTCACCATTTTTTACATCATGCCATACTTCATCAGTGGCCAATAAATCGTCAAGTGCAACACTTTCATGATCCATCTTCCACTTGTTTACTAAATCGGGGTCAACTAGCACTTCGTACCTTTTTCCACCTTTTTCTAATCGAGCTATTACTGCATCATCCATACTGACCATAGAAAGCCTCCTCGGTTATCGAGAAGCGGTGAGGCTCAATAGCCCTTTGCAGTGATTATTCTTCCAATGGTGCAAGTTTATCGATATGTGCAATTGTTTCTTCACGGTCCATCAAACGGTATCCATTCTTGTCCATAATTGCTATTTCAACTGCATTATTGTTCAAATTATCATCAAGTGAATTCCTTAGAGCCTCTAAACCTAGTTTGACTGCTGCATTAAGAGTCATGTTCTTTTTCCACTTTGATTCAAAGAATTCTACTACAGAATTACGACCTCGGCCAATTGCACCCGCGTGGTAGGATTGGTACGCGCCGGATGGATCGGTTTCGTAGAGATGCAAACCATTCTCATCAACACCTGCAATCAGCAAGGCCGTACCGAATGGACGTGAACCACCGTACTGAGTGAAAGATTGTTTGAAATCACAAATTTTCTTGGTTAATATGTCTACAGGAACCTTATCCCTGTAAGTAATTCTGTTGATTTGGCATTCTGCTCTAGCGCGAGCAACGAGTTGACGAGCATCTGCTACGAGACCTGAAGTTGCGAAACCAATGTGCTCATCAATTTTGTATACCTTATCGATTGATTCAGGAATAATCAATCGACTAGCGATTCTCTTGTCCACTATTAGTAAAACGCCAGTCCTGTACTTCAATCCAACAGTTGTTGTGCCCCTTTTTACAGACTCTCTGGCGTATTCAACTTGGAATAATCGTCCATCTGGACTGAATGTCGTTATGCCGTGGTCATATCCTCTTCCGCTTGGTTGCATCTCCTCACCAATGCGGCCTGCCGGACGGACTCTTATGAACCTTGAGAGAATCAAGGAACAATGTGTCTACTGAACCATCTATTTTTCATGCAGCGGCTGTTGCGGCAAACATGCGCGTCATAATTCTGTCTTCTGGCGGCAAAGATTCCTGCTACGCTCTCTGGTGGGCTTACCTAAAGGGCTGGGACATCGCAGCCATTGTAACAGTGCAAATCCGTGGAGACGATTCAATGATGTTTCAGTTACCTGGGACTCTAGTCACTGGATTACAAGCAAGTTCCGCAGAAATACCATGGGTCCCCATTACTGTTAGCGGGACTCCTGAACTTGAAATGGAAGAACTGCTATCGTCGCTTCAGCAACTAATTGATGGTTCTGAAGGTCCCACTTTACATTTCAATGAAGATGGATCTAATACATACTTCCCCAATGAATGGCCCCCTATATACACACCTAAATTCAGCCCTGGAGGGAAAATAGATGCAATTGTTACAGGAGCTCTTAGAAGTGATTATCAAAAAACACGTATAGAGAGAATGGCAGAAAAATTGGGAATTAAATCATTCACACCCCTTTGGCATCATGACCCATACAAACATATGTGCGACTTGGTTGAACACGGTTTTGAATTAATGCTAACATCTGTATCCGCTGATGGTTTGGATGTAAAATGGCTTGGTCAAATACTCAATTCTATTAATTTAGATAAATTGAATCAACTTTCTATCTCACATCGTTTTTCAGTTGACGGCGAAGGTGGCGAATTCGAAACAACAGTTGTGAATGCCCCTTGGATGAAGAGAAGTATAACTATTCAGGGTGAACCAATTTGGACCGGGCAACAAGGATTTTTGGATATTAAACAAGCCTTTTTAGATTGAAAGTATGGGCGTCACCCTCAAACCAATTACCCTACTCGGCCGAATTGAGGGTGAGGTCGCATGCCACTATGTCCACTTGATTATCGCTATGGGCGAGACAAAGTAAAGGATATTTGGAGCGATATGGGTCGTCACGGACGTCAACTAGAGGTTGAGCGTGCTTTAGTCTGGGCTCACAAAGAACTAGGTAGGGTCACTCAATCAGACTATGATGCTGTTGCAGCAATATCAAATCCTTCAATCGTAACTAAGGAACGCGTAGAAGAGATAGAGCAGGAGACACGCCATGATATTATGGCACTCACCAAGGCAATGGCTGAGAAGGCTGGTGATGCTGGTTGGTGTATCCACCTAGGCGCTACATCAAATGATATCGTTGATACTGCTGTCGCACTCCAAATCAGAGATTCAATTGACCAACAATTTGAGGTCCTTAAGAAACTAATCTCAACTATTGCTGATTTAGCTGAGAGGGAACGAGACACAGTTTGCATTGGCCGCACTCATGGACAGGCCGCTGTACCAATCACCTTTGGACTCAAAGTCGCTGTTTGGGTAGATGAATTCAGACGGCATCTAGTCCGCTTGGATGAGCTCTCTTCGCGCGCTTGTGTCGGGAAATTTCTAGGCGCAGTAGGAACTGGTGCCGCTCAGGGTGAAAATGCACGTGCCCTGCAATCTCATGTCCTAACCCATCTTGGCTTAGGGATACCATTAGTCACAACACAAGTTGTTGGACGAGACCGATACATTGAGTGGGTATCATGGATGGCTAATGTTGCTACTAGTATAGAAAAAGTACTCCAAGAAATTCGCAATTTACAACGAACTGAAATCGCCGAGGTGGCTGAAGAGTTTGATGTCGAAAAGCAAGTTGGTTCATCCACTATGGCTCATAAACGAAACCCGATTACTGCTGAAAATGCCTGTGGTTTAGCGCGAGTAGTAAGGGCCATGATGATGCCAACCTGGGAAAATGCACTCCTGTGGCATGAAAGAGATCTTGCTAACTCAAGTGCTGAGAGATTCACATTATCTCACTCTGTTGTCTTATTGGATGACGTCATGAATAAATGTAATCGAGTACTCAGTAAACTTGTCGTTGACAAGGATAATATGCTCCGTAATATAGACTCTCAAAATGGATTAGTAATGGCTGAAAAAATAATGCTCGCACTTGTTGACAATGGGATTCCTAGAGATGAGGCACATGAGGTTTTGCGGGCTGCATCGATGGAGGCTGTAGCCAAAGGTTTGCATCTTGAAGATGTTTGCGCTATGACACCTACTATCTCTGCCACATTTGATGCTGAGGAACTTCATGCTCTTTTCGATCCAAACAGCCACTTGGGAGTATCAGGAGAATTAGTTGATGAAGCCGTTTCACTTGCTAGAGAAGCCATAAAATAACTATGGGCTAACTCATGAAATTACCATAAGAGCACCTAGCGCC
>Ga0066837_10000265_pt1 | contig 23506 bp, 22 predicted proteins | sample ETNtaG_25_FD_66730 | JGI IMG/M metagenome (GOLD analysis project Ga0066837, IMG submission 66730) | Marine microbial and viral communities from oxygen minimum zone, Eastern Pacific Ocean - ETNP201302SV86 | ecosystem: Environmental > Aquatic > Marine > Oceanic | place: Pacific Ocean: Eastern... | reverse complement strand
GTGCACTGGTAGACCCGGGCACCCGGCAGATCGTATACGTCATCCGCTGAGAAGACTGTGGCCTGGCACTAGCTAAGTGGTGCCCTCAATATAGCCATGGTATGGCGGCGCCACCTTGACCTCAGTGGCGTCGCCCATCCGCAATTGGCACATGTTCAGCTGCCCGTTTGGTCCCAGCCGTCTAGGGTTTAGAACCAGAGATATCTGCGCGGTTCGTAAGCTGAATGTCAGCTGAGATAGGATATGCTGGCTCCATGTTCGCGCGTGCAAACTTCCTTTTTTATGCGGTACTGGCATCGAGCGTACCCAGTTTTGGCCAAGGACTGAGCGTGGACATTCCGCTCAAGCTCCAGGCGAGCGAGGATGCGGTTGGGGCCGCTCCAGCAAGCCCGGCCGTCCCCTTAATCCCTTCTCACGCGCCCTCGTCCGCCAGCGATCACGTCCCAAGTACTGGCAGGTCGCAGACAATGGAAGAGCCTCACTCTGACGTTACATCACAATCACGGCGTATCTTGTCGCCCGATGACGTGCTCGAGGCAATCGAGGAGCACAGTGCATTGCCGCTGGCACATTTTGCCCGGCGGATTGAACAGCAGCAAGCCGGCCAGATCATCGATGCTGCTCTCCTCCAGATTGGCTCCGCATTCGTGTATGAAATTAAGGTAATTGATGGCAATGGACAGGTGAACGTGCACCATTACAACGCCCGGACCGGCGCCCATATCGGGAGAAGATAATTGCGCATTCTCCTGGCTGAAGACGACGACCATGTCGCAGCGACGCTCATAGCGACCTTGGAAAAATCAGGGTTCTACGTCGAGCATGAAAGCGACGGTGAGGCCGTTCTTCATCGTGGAGAGACAGAGGCCTTTGACGCGGTCCTGCTCGATCTTGGGCTTCCGCAAATGGACGGACTTTCGGTATTGCGGCATTGGAGAAGGTCAGGACGCACAATGCCTGTGCTCATCCTGACGGCGCGTGGACAATGGGAAGAGCGGGTCGAAGGTATCGAAGCGGGCGCCGACGACTACGTGGTCAAGCCTTTCCACATCATGGAAGTCGTGGCGCGGCTTCGGGCACTCATTCGAAGAGCGGGCGGGCTGGCCTCATCTCGCACCAAGCTGGGGCCGTACGAAGTAGATTTACGTTCGCAGCAGATCTCTCAAGACGGTGTGCCATTGGATCTCACGCCACAGGAATATCGGCTCATCTCTTACCTGCTGCACAATCGCGGGCGCGTCTTATCTCAGCTTGAAATTACCGAGCATCTTTACCGTCAGGATTATGAACTGGGATCAAACGCTGTTGAAGTGCTGGTCGCCAGGGTGCGCAAGCGGCTTGGACAGGACGTCATCACTACCAGGCGAGGTTTCGGCTATACATTAGGCGACGGCTTTTGAAGTCCCGGTCCATTCGACTTCGGCTTCTGGGCCTGGCCACACTTTGGGTGGGCATCTCACTGGCCGCCACCGCTGTTATTCTACACACGATATTCGTCGCGAGTGTTGAACGGGATATTGCAGAAGACCTGTCGGCAAACATGACTCGCCTCATCGCTTTGATGAACGTGGAGCCGCCCGACATCAACTTCGCTGCCTCGCTACCTGATCCTCGCTATGAAACGCCTTTCGGAGGGCGGTATTGGCAAGTCCAAGGAAGTTGGCCGAATGGATTGTTCCGTTCGCGATCCCTGTGGGACATAATCATACCCTTGGAAGGTCTCGATGATGGTCTGCATCATTTGCATGGTAGTTCGGAAGAGCACTTCATCTTCCTCGTCCGGACCATCCGGGTGAACGATCAATCCATTCGTGTGGCCGTGGGTGAAGATCACACTGCAGTGCACACAGCGGGCGCTCAGTTTACCGGCGACGTGACTATCCTACTTGCATTGCTGGGCGCGCTGATGCTCGCGTTCGGTTGGTTGTTGATACACTTTGGCCTGTCACCTCTGGATCGCCTTCGCAGCGCTGTCGACGACATTCGGCAGGGTAGACTTAGCCGTCTCGATCCACATGTTGCGATCGAGGTCCAGCCCCTGGTCAAAGAGATAAATGCGCTCCTGGGCGAGAGAGAAGATACACTGGAGAAGGCACGGCAGCGGGCCTCCGATCTCGCGCACGGACTGAAGACGCCCTTGGCTGCCCTTCAGGGCATCACTCATCAACTACGGGAACAAGGCCAGAGCGCGGAGGCAGATACAATCGATGACCTGGTTTTGGAGGCGTCAAAGCACATCGACTACCATCTTCGGCTCTCGGTCCTTCGAGCCCGGCCGGGTAGTCAGCGCGAGAGCGTCTCCATCACTAACGTCGTGGTCAGAACAATGGCTGTTCTGAAAAAGACAGGAAGGGGAGAACAGCTCTTTTGGATGGCCGAGCTAGTTGAGGATTTCCAGGTCAAGGCGCACCGCCAGGATCTCCTGGAACTAGTTGGTGTAATCCTCGAAAATGCGGCGAAATGGGCAAGGGAGCGAGTTGTCGTCCGTCTCAGCTGTCAATCTGGATACGCCCACTTGCAGATAGCAGACGACGGGCCAGGGATAGACGACAGCTTGCTCGCTGAAATCGGACAGCGGGGACGCCGTTTGGACGAAAGCAAGCCAGGTAGTGGGCTGGGGCTTGCCATCGCCTCTGAAATCGTGGCCCAGAATGGGGGCCGGCTATCATTTGGTCGTGCTTCCCAAGGCGGGTTGGAGGTGCGGATTATCTTGCCTCTGGCACGCTAGACATCTTCTGCCGAGCCCGCCTGGTATCGGAGGATTGACCAGACTGCGGGAACAGCAGCAAGCAGCTCGCCGCGCTGCCGAAAACGAAAAAAAGTCCAAAAAGCAGAAGCGATATCATTTTTCGTCCCCCATGAGGTAGAAATCATGCCTGCCGATTCAACGAGTGGCCGGACAAGCAGTTCCTGTAAGTAGTTGAGAATATGATTATTTTTTCTTGTCTGAGCTTGTCAGCGTTTTGTCAGGTGTGGGGTTCTAAAAGGCTACTTCTGAAAGATTCAATTTGATGATCTATCCCGACAGTCATGGAGAACCCGTGGACCACCTGAAGTCACTGTTTGACCGTGCGCTCGATGCGGTGGTGGGCATGGATCGCTCTGGTGCTGTCATTGCCTGGAATACCGCAGCCCGAGAGATGTTTGGCTGGTCGGAGCGGGAAGCCTTAGGCGCCTTGATGGCGGACCTCATTGTCCCAGTCCAGCATAGGCAAGCGCACGCGCAGGGTTTGGAACACTACAATCGGACGGGCCACGGTCCGGTGCTGGAACAGAAAATTACGATCACTGCGACCAGGCGCACTGGGGCCGAGTTTCCTGTCGAACTCTCAATTTTTGCGGTCCACGACCAAGGTCAACCCGCCGTCTTCTATGCCTTTATTCGCAGTCTGGAACTGGAGGCGGCATTCCAACGAAGTCAGGAACTACGGGCATCAGAGGCGACTTTGCTTTTGAACCTTGGGCTCAAACTCATCGATGATACCCCGTTCGATGATTTCGCCCGCTATGCGCTCGCACAGGTTTGTAAGTTGGCCGAGTTGGATGCCGCACACGTATTCCTGAAACGCACTGACAATAGCGCAGAGTCACTTGCATCTGCGGGCATATGGTACCTGCAAAACGAAAGGTTTCGTCCTGTGGTGGACGTGACCTCAAAAATGACCTTCAGGCGCGGCGAGGGCTTGCCAGGTCTGGCCTGGCAAACGGGAGAGCTTCAGCTTCTCAGCGACATCGTTCAAAATCCTAGATTTTTGCGCAGGCAGGTGTTTTCCGAAGTTGGATTAACACGTGCGGTGTCATTGCCAGTCATTGAGGGCGGAGAGCTGCGCGCAGTACTGGAATTTTTCGGCAGCAGTGCCTCGCGCATCGACGACGAGATATTGCAAGTTCTCAAAACAGTGGGAAGCCAAGTCGGCGCGGCAATTCAGAAGAAGAGAGCAGCCGAAACCCGCCAGCTTCTGCATCGGGAAATGGTGCACCGTCTTGGCAACAGCCTGACCGTTCTGTCATCTATCTATCAGATATGCTCGCGACGCGCCGCCACCAAGGATGAATTGGACCAGTCGTTTCTCAGCCGCATTGCCGCGATGGGGCAGGCCAATCGCATGTCCATCATGGAAGCGGAACAGGGCGTATTGCTTGATCGCGTCATTATTGGAGCGCTTGGGGTGTTACCCTTGCAAGACGATATCCTGCTCGACGTTCCGCCGATGATGATCAGAAGCGAAGCCGTCATGCCATTGTCACTGGTGTTCAATGAACTCGCTACGAATGCACTGAAATACGGCAAAGCCGAGCTGGGCGTGCGGGTGACGATCCAAGGGCGCGTTGTCCAAGACGATTCCGAGCTGGAGATCGAATGGATCGAGCCGGACAATCGAGTGGTAGAGCCAAAGCCATTCAACGAAGGCTTCGGTAGCCGCCTGTTGCGGACGATGATTGCCGGCCGGTTGGGAGGACGTTGCGAGAGATTTCTAGACGCGAACGGATTTCGTTTCGTCATGGTTTTGCCGCTCACGCAGGTCGCCGCGATGCATTGGGAGTCGCTGTAGTAAGCTAGGGCCACCGGCCGGCTGAACACTCCAGGGGTCTAGGCAACGTGTGCCCGATGAACTTTCCCGGCCCTCGGACCGTTTTGATGCCAGCAGCACTTCCGAGACCCCTTCATGCCCAAGCGCCCACCGAAGCTTTCTATTGTAGTTCCAGCTCCAGAAGCGCCTGCCCCCGTGAATGAATCTGCTGCGAACACTACTGGCCAGCCCTTTGAGACCACCGATCCAGCGAACCAAACTCCTCCGAGTACGAGCCAGGCAGCCGTGGTGCTTTTCCGTGCTGCGCTCCGGGACCTGCGACAGCTCTGGGTGAGCTTACAACCGCATTTCATAAGCGCGGATACAGCCGCGCGCAACGCGGTGACTTCCCTGATCGACAAGGGCCATTCAATCCGGAGCGGCAAGGCGCCCGTGACGGCTGAAGGTCAAAATTCCGCACCGGATTCGGAACAGGATAATCCGGACGCCGTGCCCCGCTCCCGCTTAAGCCGGAAAAAGCTGGCGATCGGTGCTGCGGGGCTGTTGGTCACCTTCTTTGTCACCGTTGTTGGGATCATGATCTGGGCCTTGCACGATGTGCCGCTGGACCGGATTGCGGCGGGCCAAATGGGGAGCCAAGTTATTGTTCTTACAACGGTCGACGGCTCACCCCTCATCCAGCAAGGACCGTATCAGGAAATACCGGCTGGCTTGGATGAGTACCCTCATCATGTCGTGGAGGCGGTGATCGCGATCGAGGACCGGCGCTTTTACGATCATTGGGGCGTAGACGTGTGGGGCATCGGCCGCGCATTGTCGCGCAACATTTTTGCCGGCGAGGTGCGGGAAGGTGGAAGCACCATCACCCAGCAACTGCTCAAGATCCTCTATCTCGAACCCGACCGAACCGTGCGGCGCAAGGTGCAGGAGGTCTTCCTCTCGTTGTGGCTCGAACGATCACAAAGCAAAAACGAGATCCTCGCTCTATACCTCAATAATATCTATCTTGGCGCCGGTGCCACCGGCATGCCGGCAGCAGCACGCGTCTACTTTGACAAGGGCGTCTCCGAACTGAGCTTGGCAGAGGGCGCCCTCTTGGCAGGGTTAATTGCCTCGCCCTCCGCGCTCAACCCACTCGAAAACCTGGAGGGCGCCCTTGATCGGACTGGGGTGGTACTCAATGCCATGCTAGCCAGCGGCTATCTCAGCGAAGACGAACTTTTAGAGGCTCAGTTGCATTCCGCGCAATTGCGCCCCCGCCGCCCCGAACTCGGCACGGGAACGTGGTTCGCTGACTGGGCGATGTCAGAGGCGCAGGACATAGCAGGGCAGTTTAGCGGCAGTGCTATAGTGACCACTACCTTGTCTCCGGAACTGCAGTCAGTGGCTGAGCAGTCTGTTGCCGCGATCCTTGCGGAACATGCCGCCGGTTCCGGGGCGTCTCAAGCAGCTATGGTTGTGTTGAGCCCCGAAGGCGGCGTTTTGGCGATGGTAGGCGGAGTGGACTACAACGAGAGTCAGTTCAACCGAGCCTTGGCGCCGCGCCAGCCTGGCTCGACGTTCAAGGTATTCCCCTACTATGCAGCCTTGAAGTTAGGCGCTCAGCCCGACACGCAATTAGACGACAGCCCGATCGAGATCGATGGTTGGTCACCAGAAAATATCGATGGCGAGTTTTTTGGTCGCGTCACCCTCGCCGAGTCGTTTGCCCGTTCGCTCAACGTTGCCACGGTGCGCATGGGCATGGAGATCGGTTTGCCTGCTGTAGTGGAGGCCGCACGCGAACTGGGAATAGATGCTCCGCTTCAGGAGACGCCCAGTATGCTGCTCGGCGCCTCGGAGGTGACCCTTCTCGATCTGACCGGTGCTTTCGCCTCGCTTCGAGCCGGTGCAGCGCCAATTCAGCCTTACGCGATCGAAACTTTTCAGGCGCCACGGGGACAGCCCTTCACCATCCGCTCGGGCTCCCCGGCCCTTACAGACCTCAGTCAGGTACATACCAACATGTTGGGTCTTCTGCAGTTAGTCGTTGAGCGTGGCACCGGTCAGGCCGCCCGTATCGACAGGTTCGCGGCCGGCAAGACAGGCACCAGCCAAGACTATCGAGATGCTTGGTTCATTGGCTTCGACGAGAACTACACGGTTGGCGTCTGGGTCGGTAACGACAACAACTCTCCCATGGAAGAAGTGACCGGAGGAAAACTGCCCGCGCTGATCTGGCAGCGATTCATGACCAGTGCCGTGTCGGCTGAGGGGACTTCTGATGGATCGATAGTGCGGCCCTCGACTGGCGCATCGTCTTCGGCAGGAGCGCCGCCGCTATGCAACATTCAGGTTTGTTCCCAGAGCTACCGCTCCTTCCGAGCTTCTGATTGTACCTTCCAGCCCTATTCCGGTCCGCGGCGCATCTGCGAGAAGTAGCGCACCTTGCCAGGCTGGAACGTTGCCGTTCAAAGCATTTGCCTCGAGTGCGGAAAGAGGTTGCGGGTGTTGCTGCCCCTTATTTGCCAGACAAGAGGAAAAGCGACCGTCAGAAATCCAACCCCAAATGACTGTTCGAGGGGCCTTCGCTACACGGCTGCTTTTCTGGTTGATCAGGATCGCCCGAACGAACGTATATGCGGCTGAGACAGCGCCAATGTCTGGAACGGGGCGCGAACCTGTCCAGCGGGACTAGACCACTGTTGCCCCCTCGGCCTCCCGTTAGCACAACTCAGGCAAAGGCGGCCTCCACTGAACTAGCGGTCCGCCGTGTAAGCCGGCAAGTATGGCGTTCTGAGCTGCCCCTGATCAGCAGGTCGAAAGTCTCGGGAATGGTGGCGGGCAGAGATACTGCCAGTTCTGCCCCGTTGTCCCAAACGGTTCTGATCGTGCAATCATAAGTGGACCTGCCCTTGTCAAACACTATTTGGCCCGCCTTTAGCACCCGTCGGCGGTTAGTCTTTTCGGGCTCGCTTGGCGCATCGGTAACACAGACTCGATCTCGACCGGTGCGCTTGGCTTCATAGAGTGCCTGGTCGGCGCGGCTGAGGAGACTTTCCACGTCGTCGCCGGCTGCATAGCTGGAGACACCGAAGGAGGTGGTAACAGCAATCGGTGGGATGCTGCCGGGAAAACGGAGGGACTTTACAATGGAGCGTAGTTTTTCGGCGACCTGGATCGCCGTAGTCAGCTCGGTTTGCGGCAGTAGGATAACAAACTCTTCACCGCCGACACGACCAATGAAGTCGCTCTGGCGAAGTGCTTCCTTAAGCGCGCGCACACTGCCCGCCAGCACCTGGTCTCCGGCGGCATGGCCATAGGTGTCGTTTACGCGTTTGAAATGATCGATATCGAGTGCGACGCAGCTAAGCGGTATCTGATGACGAGCTGCCAAAGCCAGATGCTTGCCGACCTCTTCCTTAAGCCCCCTCCGGCTGCCTGCGCCTGTGAGCAGGTCGGTGGCGGCTTCCGCCCGCAGTTCGAGTTCGCGCATGACCAGCGCCGCAAGGTGGGACAGGATTTCAGTCTCCCGAACGCCGAACTCACGAACGCTGGTGCCGATGGCACAGACGGTACCAATTACTTGACCGTCACCCGTGGTTATAGGCGCACCCGCATAGAAGCGGATCTGGGGGCCCCCGGTTACGTGTGGATTGTCAGAGAAGCGCGAATCCTTAGTGGCGTCGGGGACAATGACTGGACGACCAAGTTGCAGCGTGTAGCGACAGAAGGTGCCATCCAGGGAAGCCTCTGTCGTTGGCAAGCCCACAACTGATTTGTACCACTGTCGATGCGCATCGATCATCGAGACGATGCCGATCTCAACATCGAATATGAGCTTTATGAGGGCGGTAATGCGCTCGAACGGTAGCTCACTGGGCGTATCGAGCACATCCAAGTTCTCAAGTGCCAAGAGCCGCTCGGCTGCGGTAGTGACATCGGAGTTTTGAGGCTGGGTCGGCATGGCTTTCTCCACGGCCTAACCCTGGAGTCCGGAGGGTAAAGAATAGGTCAACTCGGGGTTGCCCTTACGCGCCGGTCCGCAACCCATTCTAAGAGCATATTTAGACGACTTAGGTCAGAACGACAGCTAACGGGCAGCCGAAAATGCCGCGTAAATGTCTTAAATGGGGCGCCTTGCTGCCCGTCCGCTACTCGAAAATTTGCGCGCCTGCAGCATTTCTGGATCCGTTTCCGAACAATGCCAGCACATTGCCACTGGTCCGCAGCACAGTATTGGGCCAGGCTTTCGGCCGTTGTCCTCCGCTATTGTTCCTCCATCGAGCATAATCTGCTCAGCAAACTCGCCTAGCACACCGTCAACTGCGTGATCCTGGGGATCCACACTCCACGTGGTGACACCTCGGAATAGCCGCCACTCACCATGCGGCATGCCCACGAATCTCAACCGCGCCGATTTCGTTCTGATCGACCACCTGCAGGCGACCTGGGTCCGCGCGGGCCGAGAAAACCTGGACCCGTATCTGTCGGTCGAGCGAGAAAAACGCGTCTTTCCTCTGATCTGCCAGTTCGACCCCGCTCATGGTCTTTACCACAACTGGCTTTCCCACTGGCGCCGCCGACTCTGGGACCAAAGAGGTTTTCGGACGAGCGTGGATCTCGTTCAGCTGGAAGACGTCCGGCGGGCGCTTGCTCGATTCCATGACCAGAAGGACCTGCTGCCCGTCGAGCAACGCGATGTTGGACAGTACCGAACGGTAGATGACTTACGGTCAATCATCCCAACCCGCATTGCCGAAACGCATCGGCGCAAGGAACGCGAAAGCCTAAAGGCAGAAGCCTATCGCCAATCCGAAATTCTCTACCGCCATGGGAGATGGATGGTGGTGCGGTTGAAGGGTTTTGCCGCAGCCCGGTTCTGGGGCCTGGGCACAAAGTGGTGCACGACCAGTGCCGAGCACATCTATCTCAACTATGCCGACAAAGGTGACCTTGTGGTCTTCCTGACGCCACACGGAAAATACCAACTCGCCCCCGCCAGCCGAATGTTCCGGGATGAGCGCGACGACCCGGCCGACGTGAGGATTTTCCGAGGCGCGCCGCCAGCGTTCATGAGTTTGGTGAGCAGCTTTCCGGGCCGATGACGGCACGAGGCACTGCCCAATGGCAGAGACCTAAAGGTATGGAGGGGCTGACTAAGCGCTGTGCGGTGCCGATCATTCCGGATCGGCACAAAGCCGAAAAATCGCGCCCCTTCTGCCGCTTAATCTATTCTCCACCCCATGTGTTCAGCGGAGAAAAACCAAAAATTAACCACGATTCACGTCGGCGCAGAATGGGGATTGCCAAGCCAAAAAGGATCCCGCAGCCTTTTCAGACGATGCCAATCCCGGCGTCGAAACGGTTGGAACCGCTTCATTTTGAGGCGGCCGACAGAGTGGTTGCAACACCCTGTCGACCTGACCGACATTAAACTGAGGTGCAGTTCAATGAAGGCTATTGCCACCAATAGCGGCCCTGTGGCCGCACGCAACCCCCTATCCCCAACATCCGGTCTGCCCGTATCGGGCGGTGCCGATCTGACGCATCCTGGACTGGTCAGCCATCCGATGCTGACGCCCAGCGTCCAAGTGCAGATCCTGTCCGTGGTCGATGCAACCGGCTCGGCCTGTATCGGTGACATTGTCTCCGAGCTACCTGGTCATGAAGATCCGGTCGGCGCGATCTTCGCCCTAGTCGCTGCCGGCGCCCTGGTGGTGCTGACTGAAGGCATCATCGATGCCCATACGGTCTTGGCACGTCGGCTGCCGTCCGACGAATCTGCTGACCTCGTCCCGGTTGACGCTGTGCCCTTGCCGGACCTGCCGCGCGAGAACCCGGAGGACAGGCTCGCGACGGCGCAGTGGACCGACTTTGTGGCCGACGCCGACGCTGAACTCCCGCCAGAATTGGTTCAGGTCCCAGCTTCGTCCCTGCAACCGCGAATCCTTCGCGGGTCCGGCGGGCATCGCGCTGCCTTCAAACATGCCCTCGGGCTGCAGCAGCCCGGTGTTTATATCCAGCTCTGCGGCAACGAAGCCTATGTCGGCTACGGCAGCGATGTTGGCTTCCGCATCGCCATGGGCCGCCAGATGGATAGTCTTCCCGACACCATCCTGGTCATCACTGATGCCAGTAATGGTCTGACTGAAGAAGACGGCCTCGCACTTGAGCGGATCTTGTGGAGCTACGTGTCGGACGATGCCGGCCTCAGCGTGGTCAACAGGCAGCCCGACGGCGCCCCGATCAGCGTCGAACGCTACGATCAGCTGGTTCAGTTCACCGCCCAGCTGGTTCTGGCCCTGCGCCAGGCCGGCATCATGTTCCTCGAGGGTTCGGTGCGCCAGCGGCTGGCCGGTCCCCGCGCGGAACCGGACCGCCTCGGGGCCCTTCGACCCTTCGATTCCATTCCCGAAGGTCGGGTGATGGAACTCAACTATCGTGGCCTGACGGCATTGGCGGCAGAGCGCCATGACGGGACCTGGTTGCTGCTGCGCGGCAGCGACGTGCGCATCGACACTGTAAAATCCGCATCGGCCAATGCCTCGTTCCAGCGCGCTGCATGGTTGCATTCGGGACTGCTGGAACTGGCCGGGGATGGCTCCTGCTATGTCCTGATGCGCGACCTGGTCTTTTCCTCGGGTAGCGCTGTGGGCCACTTCGTCTCGGGCAGCAAAGGTTTTGGCTTGAGCTGTTGGCAGCCGATAGACCCGGACGACTGTGAAATCGACGCGCGCGCTCTTTAGCGCGCGTCCGGCACTCCGACTCCAAACCCCTCTCTAATTTTCTGTTCAAGGCGCGGCTTCGGCCGCAGCCTATGGAGAACACGCATGTCTCTTTCCGCTCTCAACAACAAGTCCCGCAAGAACTCCAATGACAAGACCAGTGCCGGAGCCGCTTCCGACACAGCACCACGGGAACTCGAGCGTCCCGGTGAGGCTTTGGGCCGGCTCCTGCTCGACAGGGCTCTTACGCCCAAGCTGCGCCGGCTGTTCAAGGCTGCGGCGAAGCTCATCATCATCAAGACCAAGGATGAGGCCACCGCCCGGCTGCTCGACACTTACATCGCCTCCCAGGATCACAACGTGGTCGTCGAAGCCTTCTGTGAGCCATCCCGCCCGGGGAAATCGCAGGAGCCGCAGGGCCGGCACGAGCTGGCGAAACTGCAATGGGGACGAACAGTCATCCTGATCTCACCGGACCCAGAGCGCATCCTGGTGCCCGAGGCCTTGGTTGGTGCGGATGTCATCATCACCGTACCGCCTCCGAACCTGGCCGTCGTTCGGCAGACTATCCAGGCCGTCACCGGTCAAACTGTACGGGGCCTGCATCGCGCCGACCTCGAAGGTCTGAGCGTTGAGAATTTTGTCACGGCAATCCGTCCGCTGCTCTCGGCGCGAGAATGCGTGTTCAGTCTGCGTCGGGCTTCCAAGGCTCTGCGCAAGGACGTCGGCGCCGCGATTACGGTCACCCTTGGGGACCTGGCCATGACCCGATCTGTCTCTGCCTGGGCCCTCGAGACGCTGGACCTCATGGAAAAGGTGGAAGAGGGAAAGCTCAAGTCGACGAGCTTGATCCATGGCAGCCTGGAAGGTCCGCCGGGCACGGGCAAGACCACACTGGCCCAAGCTGTGGCCGGTTCGGCCGGCTGGACGTTCGTGCGGACATCCGTTGGCGAATGGTTTGCGGATTCCGGCGGACATCTGGGTGATGTCATTCGCGCAGCCCGCAGATTTTTCGACGAGATCGCGCTGGCCACCACGCCAGTCGTCGGTCTGATCGACGAAATCGACAGTCTGCCCAACCGCGCTGCAATGGATGCGAAAGACGCGCAGTGGTGGACGCCTGTTGTGACATTCGTTCTCACGGAGATCGACAAGCTCAGGCATGCAGGTAAGCCCATTCTGCTGCTCGGAGCCACCAACCATTTTGAAAAGCTAGATGGGGCCCTCATCCGTCCCGGCCGGCTGGAGCGGCGGGTTCCGGTCCTCTTGCCCGATTCCATGGACCGGCAGCGGCTGTTTGCGTGTTTTCTGGGGGACAGGCTGCCCGGATCCGCAGTGGTCCAACTGGCGCGGCTAGCAATTGGTGCAAGTCCGGCGCGGATCAAGAGCTGGTGCGAAACTGCCCTGGCACAGGCCCAAAAAGCGAGGCGCCCTCTGGTCCTGCGCGACGTTTTGGACCTGGTCGCGCCGCCCGATGGCCGATCGCCGCACAAGGACCGCGCCGTGGCACTGCACGAAGCCGGTCACGCTGTGGTTGCGATTGAACTGGGACTGCCTGTCCAGGAAGTGTCCATCCTGAGCATGGGCGCTGTCGGCGGCTATGTGAACACCGGCAATGACGACACCGGTCTTCTCACCCGAGAACAGATCGAGCGGACCGGGATCATGATGCTGGGCGGTCGGGCTGCCGATGAGGCTTTGGGCCCCGGAGGTCATGCTGGGGCCGCGGCAGACCTTGAGAGCGTCAACTCCCTCCTGCGCGCAGCCATGTTGGACTTCGGTCTCTATGGTTCACTGCGGACAGCGAAGAACACCGACCATCGGGATTTTAGGAATGGTGTTCCGCTGGCCGTGGTCATCGACATCGAACTCAACCGCTTCCTCAAGCGGGCCACGGAAATCGTCATCCGCCGCCAGAATGACATTTTGCGCCTTGTCGACGTCCTGATCGACGAACGGGTCATCACCGGTGAGCGTCTCGACGAAATCCTCGAAGCTCCCGAAAGCACTCAGTCAGATCTGCCTTCTGACCTGGACCAGACCCCAGCTCTGGCGGAGGCCTCATCATGAGCATCGCCGCCGAAACCAAAGCTTTGATCGAGGCCTGCCTAGCCGGCGATCCTGCTCTTGCGTCCCTGACCGCCGTTGGGGCCTCCCCTGAGGCGTCGTCTGCGCATATCGCGCCAGGGCGTCCCGTCAATGCAATCGGCGGATCGGGCTTTTCCCCGCACCCGCCCTTCCATCGCGAAACCTTGGTGGAGCTGATTGTGCGCATGCAGCGCCTGCGTTGGAGACGCACGGCGCCCTTCAACCCCAAGGGCTGGTCACCGGAAGACCGAGACCTTCAAGCCCTTCACCGAAAGCACGACAAGGCAGTTATTGGCTTCGAATGCGGCCCCGGTTGGACCGACCTTTTGGACGCAACCTTCTCTTGGCTCCACGAGATCGCACCCAACAATGACTGGTCGCCAAGCCAGATCAAAGAGAAGTTCGGCACGCTGAGGTTCTACTGGTTCGGAGACCTGCCAGACCTCGGCGACGAGATCATCGCAGCGGCTGAACACATCTCCGGACACCTCTGCGAGATGTGCGGTGCGCAGGGGCAGCTGCGTAAGGATCTCGGCTGGTGGAGTGTGCGTTGCCGTGAACACGCCAAGGAGGCCTGGTCATGAAATGGGTCTCCGCAAAAACGCTGAAGAGAGCCTTGAAGGACTGGGAGAAGCTGTCCCATGGGCACTCGCCCAGTCCGGCAGATCTGTCCAATGCGCCGTTGCTGACGGACTGGGAACCACGCTGGACCGCGACGGGTGTCATGTTCTTGGTCGGAGTGGTTCGGGGGCATCCAAAGCTTCAAGACGGGCCGTGCAGCACATCCCTCGTTCTGGCAGCCGATGTGAACGAGGGCTGGGCACGGACAATCAGCCGATACTACAGGCTCGGCCCGCAACGCGGAGAGACCCTCCATTGACTTTAATCGGTCCGCACAGGGCCAGCAAACCAAAATCACTCGATATTGTAGTACGGCTCTAAACCGTACTACACTAAACCCTCCAAACATCAGGAGCGTGATATGAGCGCAGAGATCGCCCAGTCTGGAAAGCGGCGAAGGGCAAGGCGGGCCACAAGACCTCGTCTGATCGCGCCAAGTCAGTAAAGCCGGAAACCCTGTCCGCGCTGGTCGGCGAACTGCTCGTGCGCCCGACCGCAATCCGTCGTATCGCCGCTGCCCAGCTCGAATATGGTGTCGACCTGGCCACGCGCCCCGGCGAGTTCCTGACCATGCGCGAAGACTATCGCGGCCAGCTCTGGGTTCGCTCTGCAAAATATTCCGAAACCAACGGAAAAGGCCTGCAGCAGGTGCGCATGCTCGTCGTTGACACTCTCGATCCCTTCGAGATTGACGAGCTCAAGGATATCGCGACCCTGCTTCTGGCCGAGCGCGCCAACGGTGCAATGACCGCCAGCCTGTTGCGCCGCTGCCAGCACGCCATTCGCGATGCCCGCAACGCCGTTGGCGGCCGCTCCAGGCTTGTCACCGCCTATACCGTTCGCCATCAGGCCCGCGCCAATATGTCGGCAATGGGCATGACGCCCGAGGAGGTCGCCGTGGTCATGAACCATGCCAGCGCGCCGGGCCTGGAAGGGCGCAGTGGGCACAAAACCGCCTGCGGTCGATCCAGAACTGGTCGCCAAGGTTCGCTCAGGCAATAGATCACGTGGCTGGGCTGCTCAGGGTACGGTCGAATTGAAGCAGAATTAGGCGAAAGTGGTGAATGCAGGCGGGAAACAAACCGTTAATGACGGTCCGAACCTTTGCTTGCAAGGACATCGATGATCGGTATGGTGCAGATGTCGATCTCTTCCCGAGATTGATGGACATGGTTGGCGACCGCATTGAAGCGGCCACCACCGGGGCGGCAACCCCGGCAGCGACCTGGCCATGCTCCACTTCTGCTCAAACAGAGGCTTTACATGGTTATTTCTCTTCTGACCGCGCCGCCGCGCGGCGTCAATGACGTGCTAATTGTGTCGATCTCCAGTTCCATCAAGGCCCGCGCCAGCGCGCCAACCTTGCGTGGCAACCGCGCTTGCGGTTGTAGGTAACGCCATGAAGATCGCTGCCCTCATTCAGGATGGCCTCGGCCATCGTCATCTCGTCGGGTCCCTGTCTCCGGATCTGGTCCGCCGGGACCTGCCGGCCAAGACTGGAACGGCCGTCCTGCTCTGGTGCACTGTGCCGCCGGAATATCAAAACGCCGCGACCATCGCGGACATCGCTATGGACCGCCTCGGCGCCGATGGGCCGGAGGCGCTTGCCGTCATCCCCCGTTGACCGCATCGTGAAAGTTCTGGTGGACCTGTGTGTCACCGAGCCGCGGCGCACGGCGCTCTGGCGGCGGATCAAGGGTCGGGTGCGCGAGTCGGCCAATGGTTCCCGGTAGTTGGCGAGGCGCCGTCCCTACCGAACACCTTCGCAGCCCCGGCGCTTGAGCGTTGGACAATGCCGTGGGTCCACGGTCCCAAGGTCCCACGGCTGGCCCATCCCGTAACTTTCTGATTTTCTCTACAAAAATACGTTTGCCAGCCCGAAAAAAATCAAGGACGCTGGATGTGCATCCGACAGATTGACCCTTCATCCCGCCGGGTGCCGCTCAGGGGCAGATGCCGAAAACTTCCCGCATCGACCCGCGGTCGATCCCTGATGCGTAGGCCGCGGGTTGGTGCGGGACTCCACGGTTTACATGGCGTCGAAACCCTCCGGCCCGCTGGCGCCAGGCGTTCCACACGCCAAGCCAGTCTTGAAGTCCTCGCGCCTGTGCACCGGCGCAAAATTGCAGGCCGTCGCGGAGATGACGGTCATCCTCGACCTCGTCATCAGGCCTGAAGTGTCCGATGTCGAAGCCGATCTCTATCTGCTCTGGGCCAATGATCTGCTAGCCCCGGCAAAGGATGATGACGATGGCAAGAGCTAGACAGGCCGCACCGAAAACGTCTCCGAATCGGCTTCGGGCTGTCGGCTATTGCCGCGTCAGCACCAAAAGGCAGGCCGACCATCAAATCTCGCTCGAAGAACAGGAAAAGAAGGTCGACGCGACCTGCGTGCTCCGCGATGCCGATCTCATTGAGACCTTTGTCGAACCGGGCCTCACCGCCCGTGCCGACCGGCGCCCCGAACTCAGGCGCATGCTGGAGTTCGCCTGCGATCCGGCCAACCGTATAGATCTCGTCATCGTCTACGCCTTCAGCCGCTTCTTCCGCAATGTCACCCAGTATCTCCACTATAAACAGAAGCTGAAGGAGGCCGGGGTTCGCTTAATCTCGGCGACCCAGGACATTCCGGAAGGCCCTCATGGCGAGTTGATGGAAACGATCCTCGCTGCCTTCGACGGTCACCAGAGCGAAGTTAATGCCGGTATCGTCCGCGACATGATGATGGCCAACGCCGAAGAGGGCTATTGGAACGGGTCCGCTCCGCCTTTCGGCTATCGCACCAAGGTCGCCTTGCTGCTGCGCCGCTAGGAGAAGAAGGTCCTCGAGGTCGACGCGGCGGAGGCCACCATCGTCAACATGGTGTTCAGGCTGTACCTGAACGGCCATGAGGGCGGTGGCCCTATGGGCATCAAGGCCATTACCACCCACCTCAACACCAAGGGTTACCGCTACCGGGGGAAGGTCTTCTATACTGCCTCTGTCGAGCGCATCCTCAAGAACGAAGCCTATATTGGCATTCACTACTACAACCGGATCGATAGCCGAACCCGCAAGGAACGCCCGCCCTCCGAGTGGATCAGGATGGACGTGCCGGTCATTGTTGACCAGGAAACCTTCGATGCTGTCCAACGAACCTTGCAGGCACGCAATCCCAGGAGGACGGCACCTCGCGTGGTCACCGGCCCGACGCTTCTGACCGGCATCGCCGTCTGCGAGAAATGCGGGCGCGGCATGATGCTGCGCACCGGCAAGGGGGGGCAATACCGCTACCTGACCTGCGCCAAGAGCGCGACAGAGGGCACCGGCTGCGGCCATTCCATCCGCATGGACAAGGTCGATGAGATGGTCATCCAGGCGGTCGAAGGGCAGGTATTTTCGCCTGAGCGCCTCATTACAATCCTGCAGGCCATGACCGAACGGACGGACGATATGCGCCAGCAGCTCGAAGCCGAAATAGACCGCCAGCGTTTGGCGATTGCCGAATCCCAGTCCCGGCTCGACCGTCTCTACGATGCAATCGAAGCCGGTGTAGCCGAAGTGCGGGATCCAAAATTCAAAGCGCGGGTTGACCTAGCCAAGCTGCAGATTCGGGAAGGGACCCAAAATCTGGCCACCCTGCGCCAGCGCAGAAGCGCCAAGGCCGAACTATCGCCCGCCATGCTCCGGCGCTTCTCATCGGGCATCCGCCGCCGGCTTCGCGACGCCGATCCATCCTTCCGTCGCACATGGCTGCACACGTTCGTCAGCAAGGTAACAATCGGCAAAGACATGATCCGCATCTGCGGACCCAAGCACCAGCTTCTAAAAGCTGTTTCGGATGGGGATGACTTTGCGCGGGCAATGGTGCCCACCTTTGCACGAGAATGGCGCGCCAGTCAGAATAGAACTGCGAACTCTTATGTGATTGAAATCACGAGATGAATCTCCACGATTGTTTATTTTTCAAGCTTTCAAGAACGCAGACCCGCTAGAGAAACGCATCGCCAGGATGATCCAGAAACAGATTTGCGCGTCGCACGTACTCTCGTACGTGCCTTGGATCGACATGTCGCGAATGATCCATGATACGAACCAAGCTGACTCCAGCTTCTGCAGCGCTTGTAATGAAGCCTGCTCTCAATGAGTGCGCACCGTATCGCGCCGGGTCGATACCGGCCTTTTCCAAGTAGGCCTTTAAGACGCGCGAAACCAGCAGAGGTTCAACCGTCCGCGCTAGTACCCTGTTGCGGTAAACGGGGCGAAATACCGCCCCTTTTGTAATGTTCGCGGCATCCAACCAGTCTCTCAGCGCAGATACGACCTCAATCGCCCGTCCGTTGGGCACACCAATGTAGGCGCCTCGACCTTGAAAATCGGTCTTCGACTTCCTTATGCAAATCGTCACGCCCGCTTCCGAAAGCGTCATGTCCTCAAAACGGAGTGCAGCCACTTCCGATCGCCGTAACGCTCCTGCAAAACATAAGGAAAGCATCGCGCGATCGCGACGCCCTATCAGTGTATCTGGAACGTGCTGCAGAACGTCTCTGAAATCGGCAACCACTACCGGCAACTTCTGATCAACAAGGCTCCCTCGCAAACGCATAGCTCCTCGCAGAACCGCCCTGACAAGGTAGCTGTCCGTGGGGGTGCAATACCCGTTGCTATTATGCAAATGTGCAATGGCGCAGGCGTGGATCTTTACTGAAGAACCTCGTTTGCCAGCGGCGATGAGCGATGCGATGTATTCAGCCACCACCTCAGCCGTGGCGGGCAATGCGTTGAACCTGTTCTTAGTGCACCAGATGCGAAACAGCCGAATGGCGCTCCCGTAAGTGCGGTGCGTGTTTTCGGCGAGACTAGCCTCCAGGAGTGACTGTACCCTCTCAGACAGCTTGCCAGTCTCAACCAACTTCTTCCTTCCGCCAGCCACGTACCAAGCCCCGCTACAACGAATAATAGACGGCAGCCTACGTCAAAAGTTGCGGCTACTGAAGCGCGTAAGGCCTGGTCTGGCCAGCCAACGACTTCTGCCTTCGGGGTGCACAAAGCACTGTACTGTTCTTTGACGACCATGCCACACGCGCCGTGGCGGGCTGGCCGGTAGTCAGCCGGTGGTAGCCCAATTGGATGCTCCGGCGAAGGTCGATGGCACCATCGTCCAATCCGCCTCATGCGCAGCTCCGGTGCCAGTCGAGATGACCACACCTTCCTCGCGGCCGGTGCGGTGGTGATCGTCAGCCAGATCTCGATCGAGAACGCGGCCAACTTCGGCGCCCAAGTCGAGCCTGCCACCATCGTCAGCACCGGCGCTAGCTTCGATCATGGTCGTAACATTGCAGACGGCGTGCATCGCTCGACGGGTGTGCAGCTGTCCGGCACGATCTCAGTGGGCGATTGCCCTTGGCTCGGCGCCTGGAGCAGCGGGCGCAACAACGTGGTCATTGGCTAGGACAGCATTGTCGGCGTTGGCTCGGCTGTGGTCGCCGATCGCGCGGTCGCGCAGCGCGTGCCCGCATGCGTAACCCGACGGGGTCCCCGCACAAGGCCAATCAGTGCTTGTCCTTGCTACCCTCGAACTTGGACATCGTGGCCTCGCCCGCGGCGCTGATTCCCTCGCGTGCCAAAACTTTTCGAATTGTCAGGAAGATAATCTTCAGGTCAAGCCAAAACGACCGGTTGTCGACGTACCAGATGTCGAGCCGGAATTTTTCTTCCCAGCTGAGTGCATTGCGCCCATTCACCTGAGCCCAACCGGTCACGCCCGGGCGTACGGCGTGGCGGCGCGCCTGCTCCGGGGTGTAGAGCGGCAGGTATTCCATCAACAATGGCCGTGGGCCGACAAGGCTCATGTCGCCCAACAGCACATTCCACAATTCGGGCAGTTCATCGAGGCTGAGTGCCCGCAGGCGAGCACCAAATGGGGTAAGCCGCTCTGCATCGGGTAGGTGGCGACCATTGGCGTCCATCGCATCGCGCATGGTTCGGAACTTGATCATCTCGAAGGGCTGGCCATCCAGACCCGGCCGCATCTGGCGGAACAGCACCGGGCTGCCCAACTTGCGCCAGATCTGCCAAGCGATGATGGTCATCAGCGGCGAAAGCAGCAGCAATGCAATCGCAGTTACGGCAATATCGAATGCGCGCTTCATCATTTGATCGTGCCTTCGATCCAGTCCACCCATCGATCTGCCAATGCATGCCGGTCGAATTGGGTGCGAGCAATCTCAAGCGCACGCGCTCCCATACTGGCCAGGGCAGCGCGGTCGGCTGCCGCAGCTTCCAGCGCACTGGCGAGGGCACGAGGATCGCGGGGGGGCACGGTAAAACCGCATTGATTGGCCTCAATAATCTCGGCCAGCCACCCGGGATAGTTATTGAGCACCGGCTTGCCTGCCGCGATATAATCGAAGAATTTGTTGGGCGATGTGCCATAATAGAAAGAGGGAACATCGGCGAGAACTTGCAGGCCAAGGTCGCAGCGCGCCATCAGTTGTGCTAGCCGCGCCTTGGGCACTGGGTCGAGGAAGAGGACGTTGTCGAGCCTTTCGCGGCGAGCGCGTTCAATGAGCCCTAGTTTGAGCTTGCCATTTCCGATTAGCACGATCTTGATGTCGGAACGTGCCCGCGCTTTGAGTTCGGCGGCGGCGTCGAGTAAGGCATCGAGCCCGTTGGCTTGGCCATGCGTGCCGGCGAACAGGGCGATGAAATCGCTTGGAGTGGTCCCTTCGGGTGACCAAGGCGCGACGTAGGAGGCAAAGATATCAAGATCGCAGCCGTTGGGCACAAGAGCGATACGCTCTCTTTCGATCCCGCGTTCAGCGATGCCTTTGACTATGCCAGGCGACAATCCTATTAGCCGACGCGCGGAATGATAGCTCGTCCATTCCAGGACCCCAAGGGCCCACAGCGCCAGCGGATTGCGGATGACACCCATGGCTCTGGGCAATTCCGGCCACAGGTCGCGTACTTCAAAGACGAAAGGCTTGCCGCGCAGCCAGCGGGCGAAAATGCCGGGAATACCTGCAGTCAGGGGCGTCGTCGTGGCAAAGACCAGGTCGTATTTCTCAGTGAGGGCAAACCCGATGCTACGCAGAGCGAAGTTGGCGAATGTCCGACTGCGCTTAAGCAGCCCGTCGCTATTGGAATAGTCCAGATCGAGTTCGACAACATCGATACCATCGACCAAGCCACGGCGCACCCCCCTGGTGAAAGGCCCGTCCAGCCCGGTCCTGCCGGCGCTGTACGACCCACATACCATCGTCACCTGATGTCCACGCGCGACCAGCCGACGCGCCATTTCATAAGAGCGGATGCCGGCGCTACCGTCGGGTGTCGAAAAGTGCTGATGGAAATAAAGGATCTTCACTGCGTCCAACTTACTTGCGTGGTGACCGTGCCAGCTTTGCTGAAACCAGCCTCCAGCACGGGTATTGGGGTCTGGTCGAGGTAATGGCGCGATTCCATGCCTTCGACCAGTCGCATCACCAGCGGCAGGTCGCTGGCGATGCGCACGCTACAAAGAGTTGAGCGCACGCCCTCGTCAGTGATTTCCCAGTCGCCAGGCGCAAGGCGCCAGCGCAGGCGGGCGTAGCTGAACGATCCCGACACCACGTCAACGATGTCGAGCCGATCGATATTCGTCATCTGCACGCGCCTTGCGTGGCGAACCCCATGTCCGTCGCAATAGGCCGCGGCCATTGTCCCTGCCTTTGGATCGAGTGTCACATCTTTGGCCTTGAGCCAGTCGCCAAACAGGAACCGGCTGATGCGAGGCATCTGGTTGCGCCCGTCAAACTGGATGGTGTTGTGGCCTTCGGTGCCCGAATACCTGTCGAGCACGTCGTCGGGAGCATTGTAGCTGAAAGTGCCGCCGTCTCTTAGGAGATTTATACTCCCTAACCAGAAGTCGAGATGCAGCGCATCAGCATGACTGGGGCGGAAACGGAAGCGTGGATAGCGCAGGATCGCGCGTGCCTTGCCGGTAACCAGCAAGCCATAGCCACCCTTGTCGAGCAAGCGGCTGGTGACGGGCGCGGCGATCGCCGCCGGTAGATCAACGCCGAGCCACAGGGCATAATCGTTCCAGTCGCCGGCCCCTGCATAGGCCCGTGAGTCTGAAAATAGCGCGTGGCCCAATTGCACGGAGGGGCGAAAATCGCGATAGGGTGTGTTGCCGAGCGGCAGCAGGCGTGCGCCGTCATTGGCGCCCAGATTGGCGGCATCGCCGTTCTCCACCGACACCATCATGCGCAACCAATTGGCGGCTGCAGCGGCCCGCTCGCGGAGGGCCGGCGTGAAATCCGCAAGGTCGAGCCGACGTCGCCACACTTCGGCAAACGCGAGTGTATCGAGCACCAACCGATGGTAATTGGTCGAATACTGGCTGAACGAGCCATCCGTCTCGACCAGCGCCAGCACTCGTTCTTCCAGCATGCGCCGACCAGTTTCGGCCCAGCGGACACCATCTGCGTCGCCTAGCTCCTTGAGCCAGCTACCGCCGATGAACAGCGCCGCCGCCTCCGACGTGCCATGGTTGTTGTTCTGCGCCCGCGCGTAGCTCGTCGTCGGCCCGATACGCAGCAGATGTAGCTTGAGCAGCGGTGCAAGACCGGGACCGACCGCCTGAGGCCCGCCGAGCAGTATGGCGGCCAGCGCTAGGTGAATAACCCGGATCGACGCCTCCTGACCGCATTTCCAGTTCGGACCGAGATAGGGTCGGTTGGTCTCAATCCAGTCGGCCAGCCAACTTTCAAGCAGGCTGAGCGCGGTGCTGTCACCTGTCCGGGCGCGCTGGACGAAAATCGGAACCCAATCCAGGCGAGAAGCCTCCCAGACGGTCTTGATGTCGCCCAACTCGGTATTGAAGTCGGCAATCATCCACCATGGCCGTTCTGGCTCGCAGATGCGCTCACCGTTGAAAGGGTTGACGAACCATTTCGGTACTCCGGCATCGAGGTCGAACTCGTGATGGCCGAAATAGCTGCCCTTTCCCTGCCAGTCCGTCGAGGCCCGTGCCGGTGCGTCGTGCACGGCAGCTGCGGCAAAGAACGGTCCTTGTGGCACTGGCGCTGCAAGACGCCGTATCGCGCTTCTGGGGTTCCGCAGGGCGAGCCGATAAAGCGCCACGCGCAGTACGTTGGCCGGCCCCAGCGCGAATAGCGTTCTTATTTTGGTCAGTCGGTTGGTCACTTCTGCTGGCGTAGCTGTTCGGCGGCCTCGATGGTGACACGCGCCACCTCAAAGATTTCCTCGGCCGGAATGGGGGCAGGGCCGCCCTCTTCCACAGCCCGCAGGAACGCGGCAGCGCAATCGTTCTGACCTTTATCCTGTTTCCAGCCGCCGAGTTTGGAGAACCCTGGCACACCATAGCCCCTGAGCACGCGAAAATTGTCGAGCGCCAAGACACGTCCGCCGGCAAAAGTCTCGATGCGCTCCTTGGGGAAGCTAGCAGCGCCGTTGGCAAGATAATGCAGGGTGCCAAACGAACCGTCGGCAAAGCCGAGCGTGATCGCGGCCTTATCCTCGACCTGCACGGCGCTCCCTCGGCCGCCCATTCCACGCGCCGAGACCGAAACG